>OIWT01001122.1_pt1 | contig 33975 bp, 23 predicted proteins | sample 1587701 | NCBI WGS metagenome assembly OIWT01 (sample SAMEA3888904, study PRJEB22519) | human gut metagenome | biome: human gut; feature: human-associated habitat; material: faeces | place: Denmark | collected 2009 | reverse complement strand
AAAAAGCAACGGTCCTTATCGCCTCTATCATGGCGTTCTGCGGAATCAACACCGCACACGCTGACGAGGGAATGTGGACAATTTACAACTTGCCAAACGCAGTGTACGAGATGATGCAGCGTGAAGGTTTCAGTATGACTTACGACCAGCTCTACAATGGCGAGGACGCCTTGAAGAACGCTGTGGTCAACTTCTCCGGCTATTGCTCTGGAGTAGTCGTTTCACCCGACGGACTGGTATTCACCAATCACCATTGCGGTTTCGAGGCTATCAGAAGCCACTCTACCGTGGAGCACGACTACATGCTCAACGGCTTCTTTGCCAAGAGCTTCGAGGAAGAACTGCCCAACGAGGACATGTTCGTAAGTTTCATGATCGACCAGAAAGATGTTACCGACAAACTCATGAGCCTGGGCTATGAGAAGCTGGACAACAAGAAGCGCAGCGAATTGACTGACAGCCTGGAGAATGCGATGACACAGGAGGTAAAGAAGAACGACTCTACCCTGCACGTCAGCATCAAGCCTTTCTACGAGGGCAACAAATGGTACGCCACTACCTACCGCGACTTCACCGACCTTCGCTTAGTGTTCACCGTGCCTAAGTCGATGGGTAAGTTTGGCGGTGATACAGACAACTGGATGTGGCCCCGCCAAACTTGCGACTTCTCTGTATTCCGCATTTATGCCGATCCTAAGACCAATGGTCCTGCAGCCTACAGCAAGGACAACGTGCCTTACAAACCCAAGCGTTGGGCACAGGTTTCGCTGCAAGGCTATAAGGATGGCGACTACGCCATGACCATGGGCTATCCTGGCACAACAGAGCGCTACCTCTCCAGCTATGGCATCCAGACCATGCGCGATGCCGAGAATGCTCCACGTGCACAGGTTCGTGGCGTGAAGCAGGAAGTGATGCAGAAGCACATGCGTGCCGACGAGGCTGTACGAATCAAGTACGACAGCAAGTATGCCAGCTCTTCCAACTACTGGAAGAACGCCCTCGGCATGAACAAATGTATCGACTCTATAGGCATCATCAACCTGAAGCGCGAGTACGAAACCCGTCTTCGCACATGGCAGGACACAGCCAAGGCTGCCAACGACCTGGCCCACAAGGTAGACTTCGACAAGCTTGCACAACTCTACAAGCAGAGTGCCGACGTGAAATATGCCTGGACCAACTTCGCCGAGTCGTTTACAAGAAGAAGCAATGTAGAGTTCTCTACCCGTGCTCTCAAACTGCAGAGCAACATGGAGGTAAAGGGCCCTGAGAAGAACAAGAAGAAGCAGTATCATGAGTTTGACGACAACTCTGACGAATGGGACATGGCTCTCGACAAAGAGGTGCTCGCCACTCTTCTGAAGAACTATAAGGAGCACGTTGACACCAAGTGGTTGCCTAAGTTCTATGCCACCATCGACACTCAGTTTGGTGGCGACTACACCAAGTATGTAGACTATCTCTGGGAGAAGTCACTCCTGATGAAGAAGGGTGCCAAGCTCTACTTCAACAAGAAGGGATTCGAGAAAGACCCAGGTGTAAGCTACGGAATGGACCTGAACGACATCTATGCCGACTTCGTAGAGAAGATGGGAGCCGTATCCGATTCTATCGCCGAGCAGGAGAAGTATCTCTGTGCTGCCAAGCTCCGCATGGAGGAAGACCTGCCTCACTACAGCGATGCCAACTTCACCATGCGATTGAGCTACGGTCAGGTAGGCGGTTTTGACCTCGGTGGTAAGCCATCAGGCTACTATACCACAGCCGAGAGCATCGTTGAGAAAATGAAGCAGGGCGACAAGGTAATCGACTATTATGCCGAGCCTATCATGCACGAATTGCTCTCAGAGAAAGACTTCGGCAAGTATCAGGACAAGGAGACTGGCAAGATGCAGCTCTGCTTCCTCACCAACAACGATATTACCGGCGGTAACTCTGGCAGCCCTATGTTCAACGGCAAGGGCGAGCTGATAGGTCTTGCCTTCGACGGCAACTGGGACAGCCTCAGCTCTGACATCAACTTCGACAAGCGCCTGGCCCGCTGCATCGGTGTAGACATCCGCTACGTGCTCTACCTGATGGACAAGTGGGGACACGCCGATCGCCTCTTGAAGGAAATCAACGCCAAGTAGCAACCCGAAAGGCATTCCTGCCGTATTAGGTGTTTTCATTAGGCAATACTAACCAAGCCGTTCAAACGACATACAAACGTCGTTTGAACGGCTTTCTAATTTCAACAGAACGGACAAGAAACATCAAGAAGCCTGATGCAAAGTGCTTCGCCTAACTTATATTTAATTAAATATAGGTTATATTTAGCTTCGCCTAATCTTTATTTTGCTATATACAGGTTAGGCGAAGTAGTAGGCAGCAGGCTTCATTGACTTTTAGTAAAGGGCAACTTAACTTTTGTGCAAGGGAAACTCAACTTTTGAATATGCGTCTTCATGTTTATGTTTAGGGATGGCAAGCAGCGAGTTGAGACAGTCTGTCTCTACATTCGGCAAGAATCCTCCTCAATTCTTCCTCGGTATTGGCTCTAAGCATGGCGATACGCGTCTGCTTGAAGTCGGGAACACCTTTGAAGATAGGCGATGCAGCCAAGTGTCGGCGAGTATGCAGAATGCCTCTGTACTCATCTATACGGTCAATATTGATGCGCAGCTGTTCTTCCAGAATGTCAATCTTCTCATCGACGGTGAGGGGAGCAGCCCCTGTGTTATCTAAGTAGTCGCGCATCTCCTTGAAGATCCAAGGCCTTCCGAAAGTAGCTCTGCCCACCATGACAGCATCCACACCATAACGCTCGAAGGCAAGTTGAGCTTCTTCGGGTGTAGTGATGTCGCCATTGCCGATAATCGGAATATGGATGCGTGGATTGTTCTTCACCTCACCTATCAGTCGCCAGTCGGCCTCTCCCGTATACATCTGACTTCTTGTTCTTCCGTGTATGGTGAGCGCCTGAATGCCGCAGTCCTGCAGCTGTTCAGCCAATTCGGTAATCACAAGGTTGTCACTGTCCCATCCCAGTCGGGTCTTCACCGTCACGGGCACATTGACAGCCTTCACCACGTTACGCGTAATATCGAGCAACAGCGGTATGTTTCTCAGCATACCAGCTCCAGCTCCCTTTCCCGCCACCTTCTTCACAGGACATCCAAAGTTGATGTCTATCACATCGGGCTTCGCCTGTTCCACAATCTTGGCAGCCTCCACCATGTCTTCTGTCGTTCTGCCATAAATCTGAATACCAACAGGACGTTCCTCGTCGCTGATGGTCAGCTTGTTGACAGTCGACTTGATAGAGCGCACCAGAGCCTCAGCCGATACAAACTCCGTATACACCATAGCCGCTCCGTATCGCTTGCAGAGCATACGGAAGCCTATATCGGTCACGTCTTCCATCGGAGCGAGGAAGAGCGGTTTGTTTCCAAATTCTATATTTCCTATTTTCATATTTCCTGAATTCAAGTATTACCAGCAGCAGAAGGATCAGCACTTTTTTCAAATACCTCTTTCAAAAACCCTTTAAAGAGAGCATTCTCTGCTTGCGGCTGCAAAGGTACTACTTTTTTTCGAAAAATCACTATTTCAGCAGATGATACATTCCTCCTGCCAAGGTCTTTACGATGCCTTTCATCTCTAAAGAGAAGAGATGGGCTGTGAGCCTTCCTATCTCTATCCCCGACTGAATGCTGATGAGGTTTATCTGCAGGTCGTTGTTCTTTTCCAACACATTGACAATGGCTTGCTCCTCTGCCGAGAGGTCAGGAAAGAGCGTCCGCTCTATGCCTTGCCGCTTGGCTTTCATCAGTTTGGCATCGTCCTGCCACCTCATGTCTTTCACAAAGTCTTCTGCCGATGTGATGAGTGTAGCGCCATTGCTGCGTATCAGGTTGTTGCATCCCTCGCTGTACACATCGCCTACGCGTCCAGGAAAGGCAAAGACATCGCGGTTGTAAGCCTGAGATATTTCGGTGGTGATCAGTCCTCCACCCTTGGCGGCACTCTCCACGAGGATACAGGCATCCGACATGCCCGCCACAATACGGTTGCGCCTTACGAAGTTGATTTTATCAGCATTGGTCTGGGTAAGAAACTCCGTGAGCAGTCCGCCCTGACTCAACATTTTCACAGCCGTAGCACGATGGCTCGAAGGATAAAGGTTGTCCAGACCATGAGCCAACACACCCACAGTCTCATATCCATTGTTCAGAGCTTGCTGATGGGCATGAATGTCGACACCATAAGCCAAGCCACTCACAACAAGGACTTGCGGGCATAGCTGCCTCAAGTCTGAAACAAATCGCCTGATGACATCTTCGCCATAAATCGTACAATGGCGTGTTCCCACGATATTGATGACCCGTTTCTGGTTCAAGTCTGCCGATCCTTTATAAAAGAGCATCAGCGGTGCATCATCGCAGTCGCGCAGTCTTTGCGGGTATCGTTCGTCGCTCATACAGAGCGGAGTAATGCCATATTTCAGGTCATATTCCAGCTCCACCTCAGCCCTGCGCCTTGCCTCGTCACAGTTTTTCAGTGTTTCCACGAGTTTAGGCGAGGCATCAGGCAGAATGTCTCTGATATGGTCTTTGTTCTCGAATATGGTTGTCGCCGAACCCGTTCTTCTATAGAGTTCGAGTATTCCTGCCAGGCTGAAGTAGTTCAGTCGTGTCAGGGTAATAGTATTGAGTATTTCTTGCTGGTCCACGGAGATTGAGTATTGAGCGTTGGTTTGTTGGAAATTGAATGTTGAGTTGAGAGAGATGCGACAAAGCAGGATGCTTAGAGTTTCAGATATTCGTATCCGAAACGACAGCGCAAACATTCCTTCTTGTCGCAGTATTCCTTCTTGAGCTGGATGAGCGCCTGCGAGTCGCCGGCATTATCCACCACGAGTCCACACTGTTGCCAGAGTCGGATGATGTAGTTGTTCTCGGGTCGTAACTGTTCCAGAAAGTCGAAAGCTCTGTCGCAATATTTCTCCTCGCCCCTATGTCTGCCATAGGCAAAGAGTATGGGAACCACGGTGTTGATACACAACAGATTGAGCGAGAATGGAGACAGGTTTTTATCGTTTCTCACACTGGTGCTTCCAAAGGTGTAATGCGTTTCCCAATAAGGCGTCACAGCCGTGGCAAGCACTTTCTTGGCATCCTCTACCGAAGCGGCCTCTACGAGTTGGCTCAGTCCTGCCTTGCGCTGATAGTACAGATGTGCCAGTTGCGAGATTCGGATATGCGGGAAATTTTGCGGTCTGAGTCGCAGAAACCTCCACTGCCTGTAGTCCATCGGGGTTAGGTTGAACTTATGAGCCAAGTATTTGTATTCATTCCTCAGTTTGGCAAAGTATCCGTCGTTCAGAGCATCTTTCTGGTATCTTTCCGGTATGGTGTTCAGTTCCAGCAGTCCTGCCTGCCCCATGAAGATGGCCTCAATCTGGAGAATGTCGTCACGGTGATGTCCCACGGCCTGCAAAGGTATATGGAAAGCCCATTCCTCAAAGGCTTCGCCATTGACACCAAAGCCGAAGTTGCGTGCCAGGGTCACGAAATAAGCATTCTCCCAGTCACCATTGCATCTTCTTACCCGATCCTCTATAGCATTGGTTTTCTGCTCTAAGCGTTCGGTCTGCAGGGCATTCATCCATGCATGCACGGTAAGACTCGTCAGCGAGGGGATGATCTGATAGCAAGGTGGATACTGGTCTACCGACAACAGTTCTCTGTAGTTCTTCATCACCTTGTCGGGAATATCCAATGCCATCTGCATCAAAGTCTCTCCCTTACTGTTTTTCGCCTCTGTGTCCACACATCCGCACACATGCAGAACCACATTGTCGTACCGCTCGTCTTTGTCGTGTCTATGCACATACCAATCGCTCGCCTTGTCGTGTATTTCCACGTTTCCCACCCATAGGGTTCCGTCTATCTTCACCTTGGCATTGAAGAAGTCGGGGCCTGCATTGCGATTGTGCAGTCCCGGGTCAATCACCTCTACCGGCTTTCCCGATGTCGTGCAGAGAGCGGTGAGCGGAAAGAGCTTATGTTTCCAAACATAGTGCAGTAGCTGTTCCATATCGTTATCGGTTTTAAGTTTTTATTGTTAAGGAGTCAGGGGGCAGTGGTATGTTTCTCAGGCAAAGTATTTCTCGAAAGCCCTGTCGTAGTCTTCGCTGTTGCCCAACTTGCCCTGTATGAGACACACCAACTCAACGGTAGCTTTCAGACACAGACGTTCGTCGGAGGCACGATAGATGTCCTGATGGAACACATATCTCACTCCCTGCTTCTCCAACCACAGTCTCGAGCAGAACTCATCGTCACACTGCAGCGGTGTCTTGTATTGCAGATTCATCCTCGCCACGACAGCATCCACTCCCTTGCGGTGCATCTCGGCAAAGCTCAGTCCACATTTCTGCAGAAAGAGGTGCCGGGTGTGCTCCATATAGTGCAGGTAGTTAGCATTGTTGACGATTCCCTCTATGTCACACTCATAGTCGCGCACTTCCATCTTGGTCTCAAATACGTATTTCATAATCTTTATGTTGCTTATTTTGGTCCTAAAAATCCTCTTTTTGAGGGCTTTATCTCTAAATCACTGCAAAAATAACCAAATTTTTCTATTAATTGTCACTATTAAGGACGTATTTTCAATATTTTTGATTATTTTTGCCGAAAGGTTCGCGCACGAACGTGCGTGAAAGCATAAAACAGATAGAAACAAAACAAGAAATAAACGATGAAAATAGCTTTGATTGGCTACGGCAAGATGGGTCACATGATCGAAGAGATTGCCCTGCAGCGTGGCCACGAAATCGTATGTAAGATTGACGTGAATAACCCTGAAGATATCGACAGCCCCGAGTTCTGCTCGGCAGATGTCGCCATCGAGTTTACCAACCCTACAGCTGCCTATGGCAACTATCTCAAGGCCTTCGCCCACAATGTCAAGGTGGTGAGCGGCTCCACAGGATGGATGAAAGACCACAAGGCTGAAGTCGAGGCATTGTGTGCCGATGGCAAGCAGACTCTCTTTTGGGCTTCCAACTTCAGCATCGGTGTTGCCATCTTCCAGGCTGTCAACCGCTACTTGGCCAAAATCATGAATCAGTTCCCACAGTACAATGTCTGCATGCAGGAAACCCACCATGTACATAAGCTCGATGCCCCAAGCGGAACAGCCATCACCCTTGCCGAAGAGATTATTGACAATCTGGACCGCAAGAAAGACTGGAAGCGTGGTGTCACCTACTGGACCAACGACGGTCATCAGGACGAGGGCGACCAGAACATTACCTCTGACGACTTGGTCATCAACTGCGTTCGCGACGGCGAGGTGCCAGGCATCCATGCCGTGATGTATGACTCTGAGGCAGACATGATCACCATTGAGCACAGCGCCCACTCACGCAAGGGCTTCGCTCTCGGTGCAGTTCTGGCAGCTGAGTTCACTGCCACCCACAGTGGCCTGCTCACTACTTCCGACCTCTTTAAGTTCTAATTCCCCATCAACCAATTCTATCAAGTTAATGATCGACAAACAGAAACAAAAACTCAATATGAAGGTACAATGGACCAAGTTCGCTATCGTGCTGGTCCTCTATCTTGCCTTCCTGCTCTGGGTACAGAGTTGGCTCGGCCTTGTTGTCGTGCCCTTTATCTATGATGTCTATATCACCAAAAAGATACGCTGGCAGTGGTGGAAAGATTCCGAGGGCCCCGTACGCTTTATCATGAGCTGGGTTGACGCGCTCGTCTTTGCCCTTGTAGCCGTCTACTTCATCAATCTCTTCTTCTTCCAGAACTACGTCATCCCTTCTTCGTCGTTGGAGAAGAGCCTTCTCACGGGCGACTACCTCTTCGTAAGCAAGGTAAGCTATGGTCCACGTATTCCACAGACCCCACTCACCATGCCCCTTACCCAGCACACCATGCCGCTGGTCAACATGAAAAGCTACGTAGAGTGGCCTCACTGGGACTATCGCCGTGTCAAGGGATTGGGAAATGTAAAACTCAACGACATCGTGGTATTCAACTATCCTGCCGGCGACACCCTCGTCAACGAGGAGCGCTATCAGGCATGCGACTACTATCACGATCTCGTCTATCCTTTCGGAGAACAGATTCTGGAGCAGAACGGCCTGGCTAAGGACGTGGCTCACCTCACTTCTCTGCAGCGTTATCGCTACTTCGAGCAGGTGTACGCCACAGGACGCCACTACATCGAGAGTATGCCTGGCGAGTATGGCGACATCATCAGCCGTCCTACAGACCGTCGCGAGAACTACGTGAAGCGTTGCGTCGGACTGCCCGGACAGACCCTCCAGATCAAGAACCGTATCGTTTATCTCAACGGACGTCCCAACAAGGAGCCCGACAACGTGCAGTACACTTATAAGATGAAACTTCGTGGCGAGTTCCCCGTCGACCTGGCCGACGAGTTGGGCATCACCAACGAAGACCTGCTCACCTACAACCAGAGTGGCGTCATTCCGCTTACCCGCAAGGCTTACCTGGCTCTCAAGGCCAACAAGAACCTCGTGGCAAGCATCAGCATCAATACCGATGTCACTTACGGCGACTTATACCCTATCAATGCCAATACAGGCTGGACACGCGACAACTATGGTCCTATCTGGATTCCACAGAAGGGTAAAACCATCGCCCTGACCCTCGACAACCTGCCCATCTACGAACGATGCATCAAGGTTTACGAGGGCAACGACTTGAAAGTGGACAATGCAGGCCGCATCCTTATCAACGGCAAGGTAGCCAAGAGCTACACATTCCGTCTCGACTACTACTGGATGATGGGCGACAACCGTCACAACTCAGCCGACTCCCGCTACTGGGGTTTCGTGCCAGAAGACCATATTGTGGGTAAACCTATCTTTATATGGTGGAGCCACAGCCCTGACCATCCTGGCTTCTCGGGCATACGCTGGAGTCGCCTCTTCAAATTTGTCGACAACATCAAGTAACTCCTATCCATTTAGTGAAAGTAGCCGTCAAATACCTCATCACGTTAGTGCTGGCACTGCTCCTTGTATGGGCAGTCCACACCTACGTCCTCACTATCTTCTCGGTTCCACAAGGCGGGCTTCCGCCCTACCTTAAGTCTGGTTCCCGAGTGATAGTGAACAGGGTATATTGCGACAGCTTCAAGCGTGGCGACCTCGTAGTCTTCACCGATACGATAGCACGTCGTGGCGCATCTGTCACCGAAGCCCACTTCATTGGCCGCATAGAACGACTGCCTGGCGACACCATTACCCTCGACACGGTGCGCTACGTCATTCCTGCCATTTGCTGTCGCCGTTGTGGCTGTCCCGACTGCCGCTTCTACCTTGTACGCACGCAGCGAGGCCCGCAAATCGTTCATAAACACCAGATGATAGGTAAAGCCCACTTGATATTTAAGTGAAAACAACATGCTTTCCATTCTTTCTTCCACCTATTTCGGTCCTGTGCAGTGGTATCAGAAACTACAGCGCAGCGAGACGTGCCTCATAGAGCAGCACGAGAACTTCGTCAAGCAGACCTACCGCAACCGCATGATCATTGCCACAGCCAATGGTCCACAAGCTCTCACCATACCTACTACACATGGCACTTCCCTGTCAATCAAAGACATTCGCATATCCGATCATGCCAACTGGCGCCATGTACACTGGAACGCCCTTGCCTCAGCCTATGGCGAGAGTCCATTCTTTCCTTACTACCAGGACGACTTGCGTCCTTTCTTTGAGAAGAAATACGAGTTTCTCTTTGATTTCAACATGGAGATAACCCAAAAGATGATCGAGTTGCTCGACATCCGTCCCCATCTCTCGCTCACTGACCATTATCTGCAGGGCGACGAACTGAAGGACTTCTGCGACTATCGTGAGACAATACGACCCAAACACCCCCTTCCTGATGCCGACTTCGTTCCGCACCGCTACTATCAGGTCTATGAACACAAGCTGGGTTTCCTGCCCAACATGAGTATTCTCGACCTCCTCTTCAACGAGGGAAACGAGTCTATTCTACATCTTATATGATAGAACTTACGCCTTTCAGCAATCGCTCACCCATGGCCTTGCCCAATGCCTCGCATTGCGCCTTCACCTCGGGAGTAATGGCCTGTTTCATATCTACAGGCTCGCCTACAGCCTCGAAATGCAAGCGTGTGTCGTTCCACTCCTGTATCTTCGCCACAGCCTTGCTGGCCCAGCAATACGAACCATACCAGCCGAGCAGATGGTTTTTGATGTCCTTGTTGGCCAACTCAGAGAGAAGAACCTCCATCTCATGATACAAGCCTGCATTATAAGTAGGAGCACCTACTATCAGACCTCTGTAGCGGAACACATCACGCAGGATGTAGCTATGGTGGGTCTTAGAGATGTTATACATTACGATGTTCTTCACACCAGCCTGACTCGCAGCACGCGCGATAATCTCTGCCATACGCTCTGTGTTGCCGTACATCGTACCATAGCAGATCACCAGTCCTGGCTCTGCCTCGTATTTCGACATCTTGTCGTACATATCCATCACCTTCGCAATATGCTCGTGCCAGACAGGGCCATGGGTCGAACAGATAAAGTCTAATTCCACACCTGCCAACTTCTTCAGCGCATTCTGTACAGGCACACCATACTTACCCACAATGTTAGAGTAGTAGCGCACCATCTCCAACCAGAATCCCTCACAGTTGATCTCCTCGTCTATCACACCGCCATTCAGCGCTCCGAAGCAGCCGAAAGCATCGCCCGAGAAGAGCACCTTGTTGGCAGCATCCAATGTCACCATTGTCTCTGGCCAGTGCACCATCGGAATAAGCACGAAACTCAACTCATGGTTGCCTGTGCTCAACGTCTCACCATTCTTTACTTCCACCACATCATCGGTCACGCTATAGAATCCCTCCAGCATACCTAAGGTCTTCTTGTTGCCTACTATCTTGATGTTGGGATAATACTTCTTGATGAGAGCTATCGAACCGCTGTGGTCTGGCTCCATGTGATTGATGACCAGATAGTCAATCTCCCTCTTACCAATCACTTCCTTGATATTCTCCAGAAACTGAGTGAAGAAATCCACCTCCACTGTGTCGACAAGCGTCACTTTCTCGTCTACAATCACATACGAGTTATAGCTCACACCATTGGGCAGAGGCCACAGCCCCTCAAAACGATGCTTGTTTCTATCGTTTACACCCACGTAATAAATCCCGTTCTTAATTTCTGTTACCATAACTATTAATTTTGATTTTTACGCACAAAGATAAAGAATAACCCAAAGAAAGCAAAACGAATTCGCTATTATTAAGCAATTTTTCACTACCTTTGCAGCCATGAATTACAATACACATACTCTCTCCAACGGGCTTCGCATCATTCATCTGCCCTCTACGAGCCCCGTCGTCTACTGTGGCTATCAGATCCAGGCAGGCTCACGTGACGAGCTGCCAGGCGAGGAAGGCCTTGCCCATTTCTGCGAGCACACCACCTTCAAAGGTACCAGCCGTCGCCGGGCATGGCACATTCTCAACAGCCTCGAAAGCGTAGGAGGCGACCTGCAGGCTTACACTACCAAGGAGTCTACCGTCTACTATGCCGCCATCCTTCACGACCATACAGCACGGGCCGTTGACCTCCTTACCGACATCGTCTTCCACTCCACCTATCCCCAGGCAGAGCTTGACAAGGAGGTAGAAGTCATTTGCGACGAGATAGAGAGCTACAACGACACACCTTCCGAACTCATCTACGACGAATTCGAGAACCACCTCTTCAAGGGTCATCCTTTAGGTCATAGCATCCTCGGAACAGCAGAGGGCGTACGAAGTTTCACACAAGCTGATGCTCAGCGCTTCGCCCATCGTCATTATCGTCCAGACAATGCAATCTTCTTCGCCTATGGTGACATTTCCTTTTCCCGCCTTGTACGCCTCTTGGAAAAGGCCCAAGTGGGACTGTCCGCAGCCTCTGCTAACCAGCGCCCCCAGTCAGCAGAACTGCCTCATCACGACTTTCTGCAGGAGCCACATACTATCATCATCCCCAAACACACCCATCAGGCACACGTCATGACGGGCACTCAGGCTTGCAATGTCCATGACGAACGCCGTATGCCTCTCTATCTTCTCAACAACATCCTTGGAGGTCCTGGCATGAATGCCAAACTCAACCTCGCCCTTCGCGAGCATCACGGCCTCGTCTATACCGTAGAGAGCAACCTGACCACCTATAGCGACCTGGGCTACTGGAGCATCTATTACGGCTGCGACGTCCACGACATCGAACGTTGCCGCCGACTCGTACACCGCGAGTTGCAGCATTTCATCGACCGTCCTCTCAGTCCTTCGCAGCTAAGAGCTGCCAAAAAGCAGATTAAGGGACAGATAGGAGTGGCTTGCGACAACCGTGAGAACTTCGCCCTCGACTTCGGCAAGAGCTACCTCCATTATGGCTGGCTCAAGAACATCCAGCATCTCTACGAGCAGATAGACGAAATCACCTCGCAGCAGATACAGGAAGTCGCCCAGGAATATTTCGCCGACGAACGTCTCTTCACCCTCATCTATCAATAATGCCGTGAAGTAGAGATTTCCTCAGTTGGCGCGTTTTTGTTTCCTCAGTTGGCGCATTTTCGTTTCCTCAGTTGGCGAAACAACATAGAATTAAATTACAGAACTTTCGCAAGTAAGCACCACACGCCCTGAAGGGCAGAAGCTCTTAGCCCCTACAGGGTGTGCTTGAACCACTTGTGAAAATTGAGAAAATAAAAGAATAATTATACCGTATATTTATTCCATAATCACCAAAAAAACACGCCCCAACTGGGAAAAGGAATCTGCCTAACTGGAAAAAAAATTTTTTCTCAACTGGGAAATTATTTTTTCACAGTTAAGTCCTGTTAGGCAATGAATATTTATACAGAAGGATTATGACTGCAATTTTAGCCCTTTCCAATATAGAAAAAGGCTAAAATTCAGTACTTTTACATGCGAGTTCTGTCGCTAAGGCGACTACTTCTTCTTAGGACGGCGGCGTGCCCAGCCTTCTTCCTCGAAGTTGGGTTCCTCGCCCTTGAACTTAACGTTGTCGTTGTGCTGGAAGAACTGACGCCAGTCGCCCGTCTCCTCTTCTCTGCGAGGCTTGCGGCTACGACTCTCTGCACGACTGCCCTTGCCCTTGCCGCCCTTGCGGCTCTCACGGCTCTCGCTACGACTGCCACGGGCACTACGTCCATGACCCTCTTCGTCGGCATCGTTGCAACGAACGGTGCGGCCCTTGTACTCTGTACCGTTGAGAGCTTTCATCACACGCTTGGCATCCTCCTCGGGAACCTCGATGTAGGCAAACTTAGAGAGCAAGTCGATATGTCCCACCTCCTGACGGCCCTTCACATGCTTGTTCAGATACTGCATGATCTCGCCAGGATAGAAGCCGTCCGCCTTGCCTAAGTTGATGAAGAGACGCTTGTATCCAGCCTCTGCCTCGTGCTTGCGGCGACCGTTAGACACCTTTCCACGACCCTCTGAGCCTCTACCCTCACCACGAGAGCCACGAGAGCCCTTGCCGGTTTCGGGCTTGACTATCTCAGGAGCGTTCTTATAATAGTCGAGGAACTTACCAAAGGTGATGGTAACCATCTTCTTGATGATGTCTTCCTTGTCGATGTAGTCGAACTGGCGGTTGATCTCTGCCATATAAGGCTCTATCTGATCCTCGTCAACATCGGTCTTCATGATGTCGTCCATAGTCTTGAAGAGCTGTTTCTTACAAATCTCCTCGGGAGTAGGAAGGGTGCCGTCAATAAAATCTTTGCCTATCTGTTTCTCAATCTGTCTCACCTTAAACTTCTCGCGGGTGTGGATGATAGAGATCGAGGTACCCTTCTTTCCGGCACGACCTGTTCGTCCACTACGATGGGTGTAGCTGGCAATATCATCGGGGAGTCCATAGTTGATAACGTGAGTAAGATCGTCGACATCAAGTCCTCGGGCAGCAACATCGGTGGCCACAAGGAACTGCACATTGTGATTACGGAACTTCTGCATGGTGAGGTCGCGCTGCTGCTGACTCAAGTCACCATGAAGAGCCTCTGCATTATAACCATCGCGGATGAGTTTGTCGGCAATATCCTGTGTCTCCAACTTGGTGCGACAGAAGATAATGGCGAAGATGCGGGGATAAAAGTCTACGACACGCTTCAGGGCAAGATACTTGTCCTTGGCGTTCACCAAATAGTAGATGTGATTGACGTGCTCGGCACCCTCGTTGCGTGAGCCTACAACTATCTCCTTATGGTCGTGGAGATAGTGGAGCGCTATTTTCTCTATCTCCTTGCTCATAGTAGCAGAGAAGAGAAGTGTATTTCTATCCGCTGGTACATTCTCGAAGATGGCATTGATGCTCTCGGAGAAACCCATATTGAGCATCTCGTCAGCCTCATCCAATACAACATTGTTCACATGCTCCAACTGAGCCACGCCACGATTGATGAGGTCGAGAAGACGACCAGGTGTGGCTACGATGATCTGTACACCATGCTTGAGGGTGCGTATCTGACTGCCTATATCGGTTCCGCCATAGACTGCTGCAATGTGGAGTCCGTCGATGTACTTGGCGAAACTGTTGAGGTCATCGGCTATCTGGAGACAAAGCTCACGGGTAGGACTCAGGATAATGGCCTGTGTCTGCTTGTTCTGAGCATCGGTCTTCTGAATGACAGGAATGCCATAGGATGCAGTCTTACCAGTTCCTGTCTGCGCCAACGCGATGACATCGTTTTTGTTGCCTAAGAGATAGGGGATTACTTCTTCTTGTACGGGCATTGGATTCTCGAATCCAAGCTCCTCAATAGCGCGGCGAATGTCCTCGCTGACGCCTAATTCTAAAAATGTTTTCAAATCTTTTTTACCTTATTAATGTATTCAATGCAGAAGGCTGAATTCACCCTCCCAGCCATTAATAGGGTGCAATATCCTTCCGAAAACGCTTGCGACAAGGCTGTCCTGTCCTACTCTAATAGGCGACAGGCTGCCTGATACTTGTCTAAATTCGGGTGCAAAGTTAGTAAAAAGTTCTTGATAATCAAAAAGTTTTCGTACTTTTGCACACAAAATAGACTTTTTATACATTCAAAATGATGATGGATTTATCAGTTCTTTTGCCTTCGTGCCTACGACGGAGGGTTCTGCTGGGACTTATTTGCTGGTGCTGTTGCAACTCTGTGCTGTGGGCGCAGGATTCTGCCATGGCGTCGGTGGACTCGTTGGAAACAACGGAAACAGTACAGACCGACTCTATTGTAGCCGCAACAAGACCATTGCCCGCCCCCATGATGACGGCAGACTGCAAACCCGTGCTGCGACCGAAGGACGTACTGGTACCTGTAGTCATAACAGGACTGGCTGCGCTGTATGTTCAGAACCATGGTTGGTTTGCGCAACAGAAGCGCGAGGTTCAGAAAGGGCTGTCGGCTGAGGGAAGGCATCATCTGAGGGCTGACGAAGTATTGCAGTTTGCACCCATGGCGACGACCTGGGGCTTGAGGTTAGCAGGCGTAAAGGGGAAAAACGGACCTAAAGAACGCCTGGGCATCATAGCACTGTCGTACGCTTCATTGGGACTCATTACGTTCGGCATGAAGGCGGCTGTAAACGAGGAAAGACCCGACGGCAGAGACTGCAGGTCATTTCCATCGGGTCATACGGCGAGGGCATTCATGGGTGCAGAGATGCTGTATCAAGAATATAAGGACGTGTCGCCATGGATAGGATATTCGGGCTACGCCATGGCTGCGCTGACAGGCTATCTGCGAGTCTACAACAACCGGCATTATCTGAACGATGTCGTGGCGGGAGCCTGCATCGGAATTCTGTGTACCAAATTGGGATATTGGCTGCAACCGAAATTGTTTAAGAAGAAAAAGAAGGCTTTCAAATTACAATATTGAGAAATTTGAAAGCCTTCTTCGCTTCATCCGAAAAAACTTCGTCCTGTTCAGTTGGAACGCCATGTAAGGGCGTGCTGCTTATAGGAGATTTTGGCGTGCTCATTTACAGGAAGTCCCTTTCATTCCTTCATCAAAGGTTTTGGTCAAGGAATTGGAGAATCTTCTGCTGTATGCGAAGTCCGCAGGAATGAGGCACGTCCCAAAGTTCGGTGGTAAGGAGAGAGTCTGCATGTTGGCTATTCCATACAGCATGCATCTGCGCGAAAGCCTTCTTGACTCCGGGGACGGGGAAAAGATGGTCAAGGGTGCCACTAATAAAGAGAGAAGGATGAGGACAAGCCAAGGAGGCGATGTGAGGATAGTCGAGGTACTGACGGAGTGCAGGAATGCAGTTGGCAAACCCTCCGTTCTCCTTTCGTCCATAACGCAGGGTAAGCTGATCGTCGGTAGTGATCATCCAGCAGATATTGGCACTCGCCTTGATCTTGTCGGAGAGGGCAGCAAGCATCCAGGAACGGTATGCGCCCATAGAACATCCCACACATCCTATCCTGTCCTTATCGACCATAGGGAGAGTAGACAGGAAATCGGTTCCAGCCATATCGTCGTAGGTCATAAAGGCAGAAAGGTCGCGTCCAAGCATCATCATGTTGCCGGCGATAATATCATACTTGTTGCGGTCAATACCTTCCTTACGGCTACGCTCGCCCCAAAGAGGTGCGTCGGCAGAAAAGACTACATAGCCATGACGGGCAAGATAGTCGCCAAGATACTGACCTTCGTACAACTTCTTTGCCCATGCATCAGCGTCGGCGACAACAGCGGTGTCGACATCAAAGGGACGTATCATCTTCTCCTTGCCGATGTAGAGGTGGGCTCCATGGTCATGGAGGGCATTGATGGCAGGGAAAGGTCCCTTGCCGTCGGGTATAAGAAGATAGGCTGTGATGCGGGCATAGGCGTTGACACAGAAGCTGATTTTCTGTGCACGATAACCATCTCGTTGTTCTTCGGCTATCACCTTCATGTCCCACGACTTGGCTCGGCGAGGTGGTGCCATCATACATTCAAATATCTTCTGACGGGCAACCTTCTTCCATTTTGCAAAGTTTTTGACAGGACTGTTACCCCATGCCATAGGGTATGTGAGTTCCTGTTTGAGTTGTTCGACGTAAACGGGCAACTCACCTTGCCACTCATAATTCTCTCGCACTGGCAGTTGTTTCGCATTCGGTTTCTGGGCGAAAGATGGCTGAGAGAATATCAGCAAGGCAAAAAATGTGAAGAGTGAAAAATCCAAATGTTTCATTGTTATTGAGTTTTTAAGTGTTGAATGTTTTGCAAATCGAATGCAAAGATAATGCAAATGAGCGCAATGAAAGCTTGCTTTCAAATTGCCGAGTGCAGCTTATCTTATGCAAAGATAAGAAAATAATTTGGAATACAAATGAAATGCGTACTAAAATATTTGAAAGAAAATTCCCAGTTGGACAGTTTACTGCCTCCAACTGAGGGAAAGTGATTTTTGACGTCTTTTTGCGTCGCAAAGCCTCGTTACGACATCTCAAATAGGAAAGTGTGTGATGGGAGATTGCCCTTCATGCCGCATAATTCCTTCCAAATGAGGTCAGGATACATGAATTTGGCTCCAATTACGTGCGCTCCGAGAACAGGGAAAATCATCGGAACGATAGGTTCGTGCATGGATTTTGATGCCTGTGAGAGCAAAAATGGCACTATTTTCGTTCATTTTTTCCTGTTTTAGCACCTTTGGGCGGTCTTTTTTGAGACGTCATACTTCATATTTACCTTTTCGTTTCTTGGTAAACAACTGATTATTAGCCTTTTAGAGAAGAAGCTAAGTGGTCTGCTGTCTCAGTTTCAGTTGTCTCAGTTATTTTTAAGAGGGTTGTGTGTTTTCATTTTTTCAATTTTTATTATATTATATATATATTATAACTATATATATATTAAATAGTTATATAATAATATAGTAAAGAAAAAAGAACAAAAACGGAAGTTGGAACCCCTCTTAAAAATAACTGAGACAACTGAAACTGAGACGCTTTTCAGCCCTTAGTCAGCTTTCCTCTCCCAGGCTGTTGGTCTCTTTTCCGCTGCCATTCCACGAGCGCTTGTCGGGCGAGGATGGCTTCTAAATTCCTTACGTCGATAACAGGAGTCTTGATACTGCGTTTAGTCCTGGATAACGACCCTTCCCTTTGCCAACGAAAGAAGATCGGGAATGTCGTAACAACGCAAGACACCAGGAATGACGTTCGACATCATGTCGTGCTGCACGGGGTGCTGAATGTAATTGCGCCAGGTCTTCAATGTGCGGGTGAGTGTGGCACCAGCCAATCGCTCGTCGAGCACAGCAGCATGCATCACTACGACTGCGTTCATTCCGTCAGCCTTGACTGTTATCTGGCGGCCCTTCAACTTTTCATCAGCCGAACAGAAATTGAGAATGGTGCGCAAATCCTGCACACGCTGACCTATGAGCGGTTTGCCTGCATGCAGGGATGTTACTGCAGAACGATACTGAGTATTCCAATACTTGGAAAGGTTGTACTCGAAAATGTCGGTCGTCTCACCAAAACCTCGCAGGTCGGCATAGACATGAATCGTGCCGTCGGAGAATACATCACGACGATCGGTCTCTATCAGCAGACTTGCCTTTCCTGCATCTGCAAGATGGATGCAAACCTTCGACTGCTGATTGGCATCCGACGGAATCCTGACAATAACAGGAACAGGATACTGACCTTCGCAATCGAGCTGATAACGATATTCCTCCACGTCGCGCTGCGATTCGTGGCGAGTCTCAATAGCATTCCAATGGTCATTCAGTCCAGGAAGTCCCAACAGCTTTAGAATGCCATCCTTCACCTTGTCGGCCGACTGCGAACAGAAAGCCTGGCGCTGGGCTGACAGCCTGTCCATCTGTGCCTCACACTCCTGCATGGAGCTGAGCGCATCCTTGTATTCCAAGTTTACCTGTCCTGTCTTGGTGCAACACATGTCGTCACTACGCCAGTAAGTATAAGGCTTCACCTCGCCCTGTGCATCGCCCAAGAGAGCCTTGCGGAAGAAGCTTACCATCTTGTCCTGGCTGGGCTTGGGAATGGCGTGTCCGTCGTCGTAATAAAACTGTTCGGCAGCGTCGGGCGCTCCCAGCAGACTGTAGCAACGATTCACCTCTTCATAGCCACGCAAGGCTCCCCAATGGTCAACGAAGTCGAAACGTCCGTCAAGAATCAGGAAAGGCTTTGGCGCATTCATCATCGCCATGTCGGCTATCTCGATGTGCTCGCGTCCTTCGCCTGGAATCCACTGACATCCGTCGCTTGGGCCTTGAGTCTCCAGGGTTCTTTCGCGCGACGAAAAGAACAATCCCACACAACTTGCCTTCACCCTGTCGTCGAGAGCAGCCAGATAAGACGACTGCGTGCCGCCTCCCGAGAAGCCATAACAACCAATCTTGTCGCCATCAATGTCCTTACGACTGAGCAGATAGTCGATGGCGCGGCTGTTGTCGAAAAACTCCTGTGCGGCAAGGCTGCTGCCAAGGAGGATGAAGCCCGGAGCAATGAGTGTATGCTCGGTAGTTACGCCACGGGTAAGATTCTTGCCCTGTGCATCGATGGTTTGCTGGCGCTCACCCTGTGAGAAGGGGTCGACCACCATGGAAGCAATACCATTGACAGCCAACTGCTCAGCACTTCCCGAACCCGTGCCCTTTCCGTCGAGTCCATGTCCGCACATCTCGATACAGGCAGGAATCTTGCCCTGCACCTTCTCGGGCAGATAAAGATGGGCTGTGACGTAACGGCCTGGCGTACTCTGAAAGACAATCTTCTCGACTATAAAGCCGTTGCCCTTCAACGAGCCCACTACCTTGGCATTGAGTTTGCCACGCTGTGGCATTTCGCCAGCCAACTGACTAAAACGACTACGCAACTGGCTCACGTATTGCTGCATGGCTTCCTTCGACTGGCAAGCCTTTTCGAAAGTCTGCTGGCGCTCATAATTCTGAGCGTGTACTGGCAGCATCTCGTAGTTGTAGAGCGAGGTGGCTGTCTTGAACTTCAGAGCCTTGTAAGAGCCCTGAGCCATTGCCACCGTACCTGCAAGCACGGCGGCAACCGATAAGAAGAATCTGTTTCTATACATAGTAATATCTTTATAAATGCAAATGAAGAAGTTAGAGTAGTTGGAGAAGTTAAAGCCATATGCTTCATGGCAAAGTCTTCAACCCCCAAAGTCTTGATTTTACATCTTGACAACCACTTCCATATCGCCCTCGCCTGCATCGAAGGTAAGTAAGCGCAACTTCTCGTCGTACTTCCATCCATCGACAAACTTGCCGGCTACAGTAACGAGTTTAGGCTTCTTGTCAAGGTAAACACTTACGCTGTAGTAGTGCGAAACAGGCTTGTAGTCGCCCTTAGGAGTCGTGATGTTGAGTATCCACTCGTTCTGTACCAGTCGGCTCTCCATCTTGGTGACGGCATAAACTCCCTTCTGATAATCGAGCGATTTGCCGTCGTCCTCGTACATTTCATACACCGAATGCTCGGAAGGATAGATGAGCAGCGAGATGTTGGTGTTGGGGCGCTCGTCCACGTACTGCATGGCTTCCTGACGGGGAATGATGGCTCCACGGCGCAGGAAGATAGGCATGATCTCGATAGGTGTGAGGAACGACTTGTACTGGCGTCCGCTGATGCGCTCACCTGTCCAGAAGTCGAGCCAGTCGCCACCGGGGAAGTAAACAGGACGCGAGAGTGCATTCTTCACCGTTACAGGACACACCATCATGTCGCGGCCAAACATATACTGGTCTGAAATCTGATAGGTATTGACATCCTGCAGATGATCGTAGAACAAAGGTGTCATCAGCGGACGGCTGGTCTTGTACATATCCCAGGCGCTGGTGTAGATGTAAGGCAGGAGCGCATAACGCAGCGAGTCGTACTGGATGAATATTTTCTGTGCTTCCTCGCCATAAGTCCATGGCGCATGATAACGAGGATGATCCATACCGAAGAGGATGGACACAGGCGAGAACATTCCCATCTGCACCCAGCGCAGATAGAGGTCGGTGTCGTAGGCAGAATACTGCTCGAATCCACCCATACAGTGGCTCCAATAGCCGACACCAGAGAGTCCTATATTAATACCGCCACGGATGATAGGTTCAAACCACTGCCACTCCGAGCCCCAGTCACCAGCCCAGATGAAAGGATAGCGCTGAATACCTGCATAACCCTCGCGTGTGTGGTCGAAGCCACGCTGTCCGTTGAGCTTGGCAAAGTTCTCATAAGGTGCCTTGGCATAGGCTATAGGGAAGAGGTTGTGGGCAGCCTTCTGCTCGATGTTTGGATTGTTGTAGTTCAGAGCGCTTCCCACATCAGTCTTGAAGAACTTGGCTCCCAGGTCGGTCACTTTCTTGGCTGCATTCTTCCACCACCAGTCCACAGCCTTGTCGTCGAAGAAATTGATGATGGCGTTGGTTCCACCGTCCTGAATGGTGAGTCCCTTCTTCTGTGCTGTGGTGAGCAGATTGTTGCGCTTGCCGTTGTCGACCAGCGAACGAATGTGCAGACCAAACATTGCCACATGATTCTTATAGGCATGGTCGATCATGCCCTTTGGGTCTTTAAACTGATCCTGGAACTCGAAGGTACAGCCTCCGTTGCCCAACTTGGCAAAGAGACGCCAGGTAGAATCGAGCCACATCATGTCGAACGGAATCTTTTCCTGACGCAGGCGGTCGATGAGATTGACCACATACGTATCGTTGGCCTTGCTCTCATGATGCCATGTTCCACCGCTGTACGAGCCGATGTGCAGACCATAGGCAGCACGTGGCATAAGAGGCACCACGCCCGTGAGCTGCTGATAGCTGTGAATCAGAGTTTCCAACTGTTCGCCATAGATGAAATAATAGTCGTTGTCGCCACCAGGTGCCGAGAAACTGTACTTGTCGTTGTTGGTCCATCCCATGTCCCAGTCGTTGGGCACAGCAGTATGGAAGAACACGGCGTAGCCCTTGTTGCTGAGCATCAAAGGCACAGGACAGTAGTTGGCTCTCAGAATGTCCTTACCGCCTACCGCAGGCTTTGAGCCCCGTCCCAGTTCCACATTGAGGTGAACACGCTGTCCACGCTGGTCGATGCGGTCCATGCGCTCACCGAAACCGAAGAAGTGCTCGTCGGGATTCATCTTCACCTCATTATATATGCTGTCCTTGCAGCCCGATGTCAACTCCTCGTAGAGCACCTTACCCGAAGCATCAGCCACCTGTATGCGCCAAGGAGCTTCCTGAATGCTTACCTGCAGCTTACTGGTCTTTATCTGTTTGCCGTCCACGCTGAAATCCACCTGTGGGAAGTTGTAGTTGACCACCATCCACTTCTCATTATCAGGCATCTGCTGTGCAGGCACCTTGGTTACACGGAACATGCTTTCCGAACACATCTCGATGCGCATATTGCCTTGTGACGATGTGTAGAGTACGCTGTTTCCTTTCACTTGCTGTGCATGAGCCGCTGTAGCAAAGGCGCACAGCGACAGGAATGTGAGTTTTAGCTTTAAGTTTTTCATATCTATTCTGTTGTTTTTGTTGTTACGTTATTGATTTCTATTCCTGCCTGCACCACGGCTCCCAGTCCGTGGGCATCGTTGAGCGGAGCCGGTCGGTTGTAATAGAAAGGCAAGTCGCGGCTGATGCCTGTTCCCATGCACACGCCCTTCACCTGTCCTTCTGGGGTTATCTGACTGCAGACAGCCTTCCATCCCTGCAGCGCCACAGAGGCGAACGAGCTGTCGAGCCAGCCCTTGTTCACACCATGCGCAATGGCTGCGACAAACATGGCTGTGCAGGAAGTTTCGGGATAAGAGTCAGGCTTGTCGAGCAACTGGTGCCACATGCCCTGTGCGTCCTGATAGGCGATGATGTTTTCTACTCTTTTTCGGAACAGCTGCAGCAATCTGTCTCGCAGAGGATGCTCTTCGGGCAATCTGTCGAGCACGAGAGCCTGTGCCAGAAACGCCCATCCGTTGGCTCTTCCCCAGTGGGCGGTGCCGTGGGCATGGGTCGTATCATAATAGAAACAATGCCAATAGAGGTGCTTGGCGCTGTCGAAGAGCAGACTGTCGAAGAGCAATACCTGTTCTGCCGCTCTCTGCAACAAGTCGGACGATGCACCCTTGCGACTTCCCTGATGAACCAGGAAAGAAGTACACATATACAGGTCGTCGAGCCAGAGAGTTCGCTCTCCCACCCTTCCCCGGCAGTAAATGCCTGTTTCGGGAATACGCTCCTGCTGAGTAAGAATGTAATGGCTTATCTTGTCGAGATAATTCTCGTAACGTTGGTCTTTGTATCGTCGTGCCAGTTCGGAGAGGGCAGCGCCCATAGCTCCGCAGTCGTCAAGGCTCGACATGGAGAAGAATCTGCGCCACGCATTGTCGCGCACACCCGATTCGTATTCTTTCTTGAGTTGTCGCTGTATTTTTGGTTCGAAATAAAAGTCAAAGTTCTCTTTGACAAACTGCTCATACTTCTTTTCACCTGCCGCATCGGCAAGATTGAGCATTGCCACCCCGAGCACACCATTCACGTATCTCCATTCCTGATAATAGCTGTCGATGTGAGAGTGTCCGTCCTGTGCCTTTGACACGTTGTGGTTGTGATGGCTCAGCAGATAATCAGCCACCCGCTTCGAGACATCGAGCGGAGCATCCTGCGCCATAACCCCTGCTGCAAAGACAAGACTGCAAATAAGAGTAAAGACTGCTTTCTTCATGAGGCTTCCCGGTTTTTAAGTGGTTTGAAATATTGCTGTTGGAACAAATTGTTGTACCTGGAACAATTTCTGCAGAAGTAGATTTTAAGAAAAAAGCCTCTCCGCTTCTCACGAGGCAGAGAAGCCTGCATGTTGTTTTAATATATAACTAAAAACCTACCGTTAATTCATTATTTGAATTCAAGTTTCGCAAGCGAGGAAATTGATAGAAGCTAAAGCTGTTATCACTCACGTCGGTCGGTCGGAAAGTTAAGAAATAATAGTCTTATAGTTTAAACTTAGGACATTTGTCCCTTAACTTCCCTCTCTAACTTCACTAACTTCCCTTTAACTTCCCCACATGCAAAAGTTCAGTTATTTTAATATCCGTAGTTGTTGATCAATGCGTTGTTCGACGCGTTGATGTCTGAGTCGAATATAGGCCAGTACTGACGGGAGTCTGGATCGTTGGCAAAATAGTTGGCCAGGATGTTGTCCTTCACTGTGGCAGACACGAAGTCGTAGTCGAGTTGTGTCCAGCCTTCGCCAGCAGGAGCTGCTATCTCACCCTTAGCCAAGCCATAGTACTCCAACTTGCCAGCAGCATTGGTGCGTGTGTAAACCACTGTAGGCACGTCAGCATACTTGCCTGTGCGGTCGCGCAGCGCTCTCATGTCGGTCACGGTCTGTCTTACGGCTGTTCCGAGCAAGTTCCAGCGAATGAGGTCCTGCTTGCGCAGCATCTCGCCAGGGAATTCGAGAAGGCGCTCCTTCTGGATGGCCTTCAGCATGTCGGCCTTCGAACTGATGGCGTTGACATAAGCCTCTACGTTTGCAGGACGGTCGGCTACGGCAAAGGCGCGGTTGCGAACCTCCTTGAGGTAAGGCTTGGCTGCATCAGGACCTTCCAGCTCGTTGGCAATCTCAGCTGCCATCAACAGGATGTCGGCGTAGCGGAGCACGGGCAGGTTCACACCGTCGTCGTTGGAAGTCACCGTACGGGTCATACGTTCATAGTCGTACTTGCCGAAGTTGAAACTTGGAGCAGAAGCATCGTTGTCACCCAACTTGGCCATTGTGTAGCCGTTGTCGTACTTGTAAGGCACGCAGTTCACGTCGCGGCGCTGGTCAGCATTGTCGTACTCATAGTAGAGTGTAGGAGCAGGTATGTTCTGTCCGCCATAGTTGGTCTTGGTCAAGTGTGGGCTCTTCGACTTGTGGTAAACACCAAAGTGATAGAAGAATCGTCCACGTCCGTCGTTGAATGGAATCTCGAAGATAGACTCTTTGTGTGAGCCTTCGATGGTGATGACGTCAGTAGCGAGGTCGTTCCAGAACTGCTCGTAAGTGGCGTCGAGTGCGAGTCCACTCTCTCTGATGACGAGTTTCAGGTCGTCGTAAGCCTCCTGCAGCAGGGCTGTGCTGGTAAGCTCAGGATCGTTGCTGCGGCGCACCTCATAAGTAGTAGGATTGTCGAGCGATGTAGGACGCTGGCTGTAACCCTCGGCCATGAGGATGAGGCGTGCACGCAGACCCAAGGCAAAAGCCTTGTTCACTCGTTCTGTCGTCTTGGTGCGCTCAGCCTTTCCTGGCCATGGCAGATAGCCTGCAGCCTCTTTCAGGTCGGCAATAATCTGCTTGTAGATGACGTCGCGGTCTGACTTGGGAAGATAGATGGTGCTCTGCTTCACCGATGTGAATCGGGCAGGCACGTCGCCCCAGGCACGAATGAGGTCATAGTAGTACTGCGCACGCAGGGTGAGCGACTCGCCTAAGAGATAAGCCATGTCGGCATTGCTCTCAGGATTGCCATAGGCACGTATTCCCTCGATGCAGCAGTTGGCAGTCTCAATGCCGTTGAAGAAGCCTGTGAAGGCGTTAGGGTCTTTTCCAGAAGCCATCCAGTTGTTGGCAGAGAAGGCGCTGTAAGTGCAGAGCGAGGTCTTGTTGTCCGACGAAGGCTGCGCCATGTCGAAGTAGCACTCGGCATCGGTATTCATACCATAGTAAGGCATGTAGCGCGCACGGTGAGAATTGGTGGCGGCAAACCAGCTGTAGATGCTGATGACCGTATTCTCGGCAAGCGGGGTGTTAGAGAACACCACCTTGTCGTTGTATTGTGACTCGCTTTCTACGTCTAAATAGTCGTTGCACGACATGAGTGTAGCGCCAGCCAACAGGGCTGTAAATACATATTTTATTTTCATAACGATGTTTCCTTTAAGTGTTTTTTTAGAATGTAAGATTAAGACCGAAGATGAACTGGCGGCTTCTTGGATAAGCCGAGTAGTCTACGCCTGGACAAACCAGCACGTTGCGGCAGCAGTCCACCTCTGGATCCATACCACTGTAACCGGTGATACAGAAAAGATTTGAAGCGGTAAAGTATAGACGCAGGTTCTGAACATAGATTTTCTGCATCCATGTCTTAGGCAGTGTGTAACCCAAGGTAAGTGTAGAGAGGCGGAGGAATGATCCGTCCTCGATAGCCCAGTCGGTGAGCACAGCCTTTGTTGTGTAAGGCGACCACATAGTGGTGTTCTTGTTCATCTCGGCGAGCTTGGCTGCATCGTTGATGAAGTTGCCGTTCTCGTCTACGTTGGTCCAGCGCTTGCCGCTTGCCATCGTGGTGTTGAGGTTGCGCCAGATACCGCCACGTGTAGAGGTCTGGTCTATCTTGTCAGCATTGTAAACATCGTTGCCGATGCTGTAAGAGAAGTCGGCGTTGAAGTCGAATCCGTAGGCACGTGCACCGATAGAGAATCCACCTATAGCCCATGCGTTGGCGTCGCCGATCTCGAACTTGTCGTCATCGTTGATGGTTCCTGAACCGTCCTTGTCGAGGAGTTTCATGGTACCAGGACGTACTGTGCCCACAATACCGCTGGCATCAGCCACACCTTCCTTCAACTTCCACTTTCCTGCGGCAGCATCGTAACCCTCGAAGTCGTCCACCTCGTAGCGTCCTGTTCCTGCCAGTTTGTAGCCGACGATGGTTCCTACAGGCTTTCCTGGCTTCACTAAGTAGTCGGAGCCAATTTCTGTACTTGCCCAGTAAGAAGGCTTACTGTATGAGTCCATGCTTCCGAGGCTCACTACCTCATTGGTGTTATGACCGAGTGTGAACGAGAAGTTCAGACCGTAGTTCTTGGTGTTGATGGCATCGTAGTTCAATGTCAACTCGAAACCAGAGTTCTTGGTCTCGCCCACGTTTTGGTACTGTGTGTTGTAGCCGCTACCTGTGATCTGCATCTCCATGAGCAGGTCTTTCACGTTGTTCTTGTACACCTCGAACGAACCGTTGAGCTTGTTGTTGAAGAAACCGAAGTCAATACCCAGGTTGAGCGAGTGTGTTGTTTCCCACTTCAGGTCGGGGTTGCTCATTGCGTTGCCCGTAGTGAGCCATGAGTTCTGCAGGTGCAGCCAAGAGCTCTCCTTGATAGAATAGGTACGGCTGGTCTGTCCAGAAGGAATGTTGTTGTTACCCGACACACCGTAGCTCAAGCGCAACTTCAGGTTGCTCAGCCAGTCTTGTGTCGACTTCATCCAAGGCTCCTCGATAATACGCCATCCGGCTGCCACTGATGGGAAGTAGCCCCAGCGGTTGTCCTTAGAGAACTTGCTTGAACCATCGGCACGCAGAGTGGCGGTAAGCAGATAGCGGTCCAAGAAACTGTAGTTGGCACGTCCGAAGAACGACACCATCTTGTCGTCGGGATAGTAGAACTCGTTGGCACGTGTAGGAGTGCCCTGTGCAGAGAGGTGGAAAGCCATGTCGGCATCGTAGAATGAAGGGAATCCCTCTATGCGTGTCGTTGCCAGTGTCTCGCGGCTTACGATGCTCTCCTGTCCCACCATGAGGTTCAGGCTGTGAGCCTTGGGCAGAATCTTAGAGAAGTCGTACTGCAGAGTGTTGGAGTTGCGCACGGTGCGGCGGTTCACCTGGGTACGTGTAGTAAGCGGCATGTTCTTGTATTCTGCCAGGGTGTTGTTCTGCGACTCATAGGTAGTAGAGCCGGAGAAGTAACGGAAGTCGTTGTTGTAGATGTCGAGACCTACGTCTGTGCGGAAAGTAAGCTCGGGCAATATCTTCCATGTGAAAGCTCCGTTCATATTGAAGTTCTCACGAACGCGTTTCTTATAGTTGTCGTTGAGGGCTGTGATTGGGTCTTCCAGTCCGTCGTCGATGTTGCTCTCATCGAAGAGAAGGCTTCCTGAGCCCGTCAGAGGCGACTGTACCACAGCATGGCGGATACGGCCGAAAGAGCCTGAAGGCACAGAGTTCTGGTCGCCGGTAGCGTCGCTCTGTCCGTCGCCATTCACCTTGGTGCGTGAGTAACGGGTAGAGAACTCGAGCTTGGTCTTCTTGTTGGGCTCATAGTTGAGTTTGAAGTTCAGATTGCTGCGATAGAAGTCTGAGGTGAGCAGGATGGCTTTCTCCTTCATGTAGTTGTATCCTGCTGTGAAGCGCAACTTCTCCGAACCTCCCGAGATGTTGACATTATGGCTGAACACGTTGCCGGTGCGTCCGTACACCTCGTCCTGCCAGTCGGTAGTCTTCATCGAGTTCATAATGTTGGGTATGTTGTCCCATCCGCCGAGTACCTGCTGGTACTTACCGGCATTGGCACCAGTAGAGAGGCTCGACAATTCGTACTGCCACTTCAGATAGTCTTCCACTCCCAGCACGTCTACCTTGTCCTCAGCCTTCTTGAAGCCCACATAGGCATTGTAGTTCACAGTCACCTTACCAGCCTTACCACTCTTGGTGGTTACAAGCACGATACCGTTGGAACCACGGCTACCATAGATGGCAGTAGAGGAAGCATCCTTCAGCACGTCGATGCTCTCGATGTCGCTGGTAGGAATGTCGGAGATGCTGCTGACGGGGAAACCGTCTACTATATAAAGAGGTGTGTTGTCGCGGGTGATAGAACCACCACCACGCACGCGGATGATGACCTCGGCGTCGGGGTTGCCCTCAGGCATGGTGACGCGCACACCAGCCAGCTTACCCTGCATGGCCTCAACAGGCGAAGCCACAGGCACCGACACGAGTTCTGTGTTGCCTACCGAAGAAACCGAACCTGTCACGTCCTTGCGCTTTACGGTTCCGTATCCGATAGCCACCACTTCGTTAAGCATGTTGGAATCTTCCTTCAACTGGACAGTCATCTTGCCTTCCTTGGCAATGATCACTTCCTTCTTGTAACCCACATAAGTGATTTCGAGTTGTTTTCCTTTCGGAACAGAGATAGAGTAATTGCCGTCCATATCGGTCACCACTCCCACCGATGTGCCAGGAATCCTCACGCTTGCGCCAATAATTGGTTCACCAGCCTCGTCAGTTACTTGTCCGCTAACGGTGACGCTTTGCGCCAGCACTCCTAACGGGAAAAGAAGCATCAGCAATAGTACTGAACACTTCTTCATAAAAATAATCGCTACTTTTCTCATAGGTTTTTGCTATTAGTTTTTAAATATTTGAAGTAGAATGTCGAGGGCAAAAGTAGCCAAAAACCCCCGACATGAGTGGTAAAAACGTTCCAAATGTTCGGTAAAAACGTTTCAAAGCCCGTTTTTCTGCCTATATTCCGACGGACTGACGCCCATAGCAGCCTTGAAACATTTGCCAAAGTAGTTTTGGTCGCAGAAACCGCAGCGATAGGCGATTTCCTTCACAGGAAGGTCGCTGTGATGCAACAGCGCCACGGCACGGTTCATGCGTGCCTTGTTGATAAACTCCTTGGGCGTCACACCCAACAGACTCTTCAGTTTGCGGTTCAGTCCCGACTTGCTGACGTTCAGCTTGGCTGCCAGTTCGGTCACACTGAGGTCGGAATTGTCGATGTGCTGTTCCACAAACTCCACCACGCATTGCATGAAGCGCTGGTCTTCCTCGTTCAGGCTCTCCTCGCCTACGCTGCGGCTGTCGGCTTGCAAGGGCTGTTGGCCGTCGGCAACAACCGTTTCCTCAGCCATTGTCTCCGCAGTTGCCGTTTCAATGGTTGTCTTTTCTGCAGTTGTCTTTTTCTCAGCAGCCTTGACAGCCACGACGAGGTGTTTCTCCTTGTCGTATTTCTCCATCAGGTCGAGATACTGCCCCAACAGTTCCCTCTGCTTGCGGTGGGAGGAGCGAATTGTCCTCGTCACGTACACCACGGTATAGATAAACAACAGCGCCAGCAGCACATACAACACCTTGGCGGTAGTAGTCTGCCAGATGGTTGGTTGCACGAAGATTGTCACCACTTTCACGTTGCCCGCCCATTGTCCTGTGGGCAGTTTCGACTCCACCCGCAACGTGTGCGTACCGGGCGAAAGGTTGAGCAGCGTCACCGTGTGGCTGTTCTCTAAGGTGTTCCATACACCGTCGTCCAACTGGAATCTATAGCTTATCGACTGGGTGTTGGCATAGTCGATGGCAGCAAACTCAATCTTCACATTGCGCTCTGTCTCATCGAGGCAGATGGTGTCGTGGGCACTCACCGCCTCCATCATCTTGCCTTCTTCCACCGACACCCTTGTCAGTACGATGCGCGGCGCCTTGGTGCGCTTCGTCAGCCGGTCCATATCCATCAGTACCAGACCGTCCATCAGACCCATAAGCCATTTGCCGCCTTTCCATCTCAGGGGCTGCGCATCCGAGAAAATCAGTTCATCGGTCCATGTGCGGTGGTTGAAATAGAGCGATAGTCCATGTTCCACATCCACGCCCGTCAAATCGTTGGTGTCCACAAACCACATATATTGTCCATACGCGAAAGCCGACAAGAGGAAGTCCTCCGGCAAATCGCGCCTGTCGAAGTGTCTGAAGTCCACATCTTTGCTGAGCAGCGAAATGCCGGGCTCCACCATGTTCAGTCCGCTGCCCTCGGTGCAGATATAGAGTCTGTTGGCCCTGTCCTCCGCCATAAACATGACAGCTGAGCAGCTAAGGCTGCCGTCTCTTCCGCCCTCACGCTCATGCCGGATAAAGCGCAGCGAGGCTGGATTGGCGGCAGTAAGCTTCGTAGCGAACAGTCCAAGCGTTGTGCCCACCAGAAGCTCGTCACGATGGCTGATATATATCATTCGCACCCCCAAGTACTTGCCTGTCTTGTCGTCATGAGAGAGGACGATGGGCTGACACCTCCAACTCTTTCCCGTACGGGTAAAACAGAACAGTCCATGGTTCAGCGTTGACACCCACAATCTGCCCCATCGGTCTTTCTGCATTGAGTAAACATGATGTTCTTTCTCCCTACCACGGATTACAAGCGCTATTCGGCTGATGTCGTAGCTGCCGTCGGCACGGGGCGACAGATGCAACAGTCCACCAGGTTTGCATCCCAACCATAGGCTGCCGTCCTCGTCTTGCAACATCGTGTACACAGCCGACCGGAAAGGAGTCTTTCCGCCATGCAGTCGGCCGTCGGCTCCAAGAAATCCCAAAAGATTCAGATTGGCGTCGTAGATTCTCACAGAGGCATCGTCGCGCGAGCACACCCATATCCGTCCCTCGCGGTCGCGGAAGAGTGCCCTCACCTGACATCCTGGTTGCCTCAACAGCCACGTAGCATAACACGGCTTGCGGTAGCTCATCCTCACGCCCAGAGAGTCCACTGCCCACTCCACTCCGTCGGCTGTCTTCAGCCGTTTCGTTCCCAGACCGGAGAAGCCCCATTTGCGCAGCGCCTTGTTCCAGGAGAGATGGCTGTCATCAAACCGCCCCGTGCGGATATCGAAGACAAAGCAGTAGCCTTCCGCATTACAATATATATAAGGATCGCGAATACGAATATCCTTGATGCGGTTCACGCCCATCGAGCATCCATCGCCCGCCTTCGGCTTGAACGACACGAAGCGATAGCCGTCGTATCGGCTTAGTCCGTTCCATGTCGCCACCCAGATCATTCCCTGTTTGTCCTGTACAAGACCCGTTGCGTGATGGTGCGCCAGTCCGTCGAGCTCGTTGAGCCTTCTCTCTGTAACGCCCTGCTTCGCCCAAGCCCCTCCGTCCTGAAGGGTCGGCACAGCCTCAGCGACGTGGCTCAACAAACAGCAAATCCACATCAAAAAATATCTTATTATTCTGTTTTTAGTCATCTGTGCAATGGTAGATTAGTTATATTGTTTGCAAAAGTAAGAAATAATAGTCAGAAAAAGAAATCAAATCCAAAGTTTTTATTTAACTTTGCATAAGATTAGCTGCACTCGGCAAAACATAAAAAACATAATAACAATGAAAATAGCAGTATTCTGTTCAGCAAACGCCCATATTGACAGCGACTACTTCCGTCTCACAGAGGAGATGGGCAAGTGGATGGCAGAGCAAGGGCACGATTTAGTTTTCGGCGGCTGCAACATCGGCCTGATGAACACCATCGGCAAGGCAGTCAAGGCGCATGGCGGCAGAGCCATAGGCGTAGTTCCCACCATTGTAGAGCGAGGCGGCAAGACTTTTCCCGACCTCGACGTAGAGATTCCTTGCGACAATCTCAGCGACCGCAAGGACTTGCTGCTCTCCCAGAGTGACATCGTCGTGGCGCTCCCTGGCGGCATCGGCACTCTCGACGAGATATTCACCGTTGCTGCCTCCCACACCATTGGCTATCATAGCAAAAAGGTGATCCTCTACAACATGAAGGGCTTCTGGAACTCCACCATTGCCCTCCTCGACGACATGGCTTCGCAAGGCATGATTCGTGGCAACTGGCACGACTATATCGAAGTGGCAACCTCCCTCAGCGAGTTGCAGCAGATGGTGGAGCAATAATAAATGCGGGATTGAGCAATCAACTCAATCCCGCATTTCCTTTATAATAAGTAAGTCTTAATCCCAAGATGTCCAGGGGTTATAAGGCTTAGCATCGCCCCACACAGTGCCGTTTGTATCTGTCGTACCGCCAGAAGTGTTGTCGGAACCCATCGTGGTCTGCGTGTTGCCATGGATGTCGACTACGGAGCCATTCAACAGAGGTTCATTTTCTACACTTAGAACTTTTATGAGAGGTCGTTGATATTTTTTCTTCATGATTGCAATGATTTACTTTTTAACGAATTTCTTGCCCTTAACGATATAAACGCCCTTGGCAAGAGTGGAAAGAGAATTGCCAACCTGCTGGCCACTGAGGTTGTAGACTGCGACAGGAGCAACGGATGCTGACGTAAGCGATGCTCCGTCCACCTGATGAATGGAAGAAACTACGCCATTGCGGTCGACGAGACAGATGCCGATATTGCCCTTGGCAGATGATGAACTTGATGGCTTCTGCTTGAAATAACCACGGAATCCCTTGAGTCCGTACTTCTTGCCTGGGAGACACTTTACGAAAGTATTGTTCTGAATGATGTAGTCGCCAGGAGCGATGAAAGCTGAGTTTTCAGCCGTGCACTGCTGCTGATACAGCGTTCCCGTGAAATAGAAATCATCGTAGGTACACTTCTTGAACTTGTCGTTGGCGTCTTGATTATAGCTGCCGTCGAAATATTCGCCAGTATGCCTTGTTCCCATACGTTCTTTCGCTTCTTTTGCTGTATATTCTTTGTAGTATTTGCCGCCGTTGCCGTCGTCGAAGTCACCATCGTAATTGAGTTCGACATCCTTGAAAGTATAGACTCCATTGGCGTCGTCGATGTCTTTCTGCGTCATTCTGATGAGGAGAGGCTCAAACTCATCGAGCGGGTCAGTGTCGTAGCTGGCGTACTTCAGGAAATAGAAGGTACTGTTGTCGGGCTGTGCCTCATTCTTTGCCAAGCCACGATAGGCGGCAATCATGAAGTAATTATCACCTGATGCATTGAGGGCTTTCTGGAAAATACGCGAACAGTTTCCATCTCCATCTACCCTTTCTCCTCCATCGCGACCACCAAAAGGCAGCACGAGCGTATTCCAACCTGGCTTAAATGTGCGATAGAGGCGGACGTCGGCATGGCGCTGGGCTACGACCGTATAGTCTTCATCATTCTCGTCGAGAGTCTTGGTGAGAAGATACATAAATGCGTTCTTATAATCTACTCCGTTCACTTTGACGTTTTCGCGATAGACCTTGTAATGAGCCTCAGCTTCGCCCTCAAATACAACCTGCACATTGTTGGGTTCCATTCCAGAGAAAATGCCATTATCGCCAGGATAACTCCGAGCTTCAATCTTTGTACCACTGTGCACGATAACCTTTGTCAGGGCGGACGCATCAAAATGCGTTCGCCTCCAAAAGTTTTGACAGGTAATTTTC
>OIWT01001121.1_pt1 | contig 33994 bp, 34 predicted proteins | sample 1587701 | NCBI WGS metagenome assembly OIWT01 (sample SAMEA3888904, study PRJEB22519) | human gut metagenome | biome: human gut; feature: human-associated habitat; material: faeces | place: Denmark | collected 2009 | reverse complement strand
TGTAATTTGTAGGGATGATTATTATAGTAAATTACAGGTAGATTTTGTCTACCTGTAATCTGTTATTTTTAGTTATCTCTCAAAATCATACATATCTTTTTGACTTTTTAAATTTGTTCTTATAATGTAGTATAAATCCACTATTGCTTTATCTATATTCATCATTCCGTTTCCAATAGTATAATAAACTGGATAGACTTTATAATTATTATTCGCTATATTTTTTCATCAAGTAATCCTATTCTATAAAACAATTTCCATATATTTTTAGTTCCAATCCAAGGAGACCTTCTACCTTTCCAATTTGGATTTGATGCAATATTTTTTCCTGTTGGATTCATAAAGACAAAACAAATATCTGGATTGTCTGTACAACCTACATTATATATAGACGTTAATTCCTTTGAACCATACTGTAATTGCAATTTGTCATATTTAATTAATCTCCTATTTCTTCATTTTCTTTTTCATTATAAAATGCTACTTTTAAAGACATAATAATCATTTCTATTCCTAATATAATTATGTGTTCTTCAACCTTTTCAAATGGATTAAACACCAATAATATTGATAGCAATGTTTCTATAATTGCATGTATTAATTCGCCAACAAATCTCTTATTGTTGACTTTATTATATATTGCAACATTAAGTCCTTTTATTCCTTTTCTTAATCCTGAAATTCCCCATATAATAGCTATAAATGAAATAGCATCATTTTTTTTAAGCAAAGTCATTATACCTAATATCATTACAACAATATTTTCTGGTATCTTCATTGTTTCCAATGTTTTATATTCCTTATTTTTTATATTTCTTATTGTGTTTATTAAAGCAATATTAATTGTCGTTATACCAGTTATAATTGATAGTTTTTCTTTTAAATAACTAGCAAATATTATATGAATTAATCCAGTAACTATTAATATAATTTGTAAAAAAAATTTTAATTTATCTTTTTTATTTTCTTCAATATTTTCCTTACAATATTCTCTTATTTTTTTTATGCTATTTTCACTCAAATTTATACTCCTTGTTTTATAATATAATTGTATACATTAAATATTATTACTCCTAAAATAGTAAGAACAATACCTGTTATTCTATTTAATTTCTGCACATCAACTTTATTTTGCCATAATTTCACAAACTAAATTACTAATTTCTGTTGGATTTTCAATGGGCAACCCTTCAATCAATCTTGCTTGTGCATATAAAACTTTTGTATATTTTTCTAATTTATCTTTATCATTTTTATAAAGTTCTTGTAATTTTTTAGCAATATCATGGTTTTCGTTTATTTCTAATACTGTTTGTGCTTTAATTCCTTGATTATTTGGCATTGAATTTAATGTTTTTTCCATTTCTACTGATATTGCTCCTTCACTGCTTAAGCAAACAGGATGATTTTTTAGTTTATGTGTAAATCTAACATTTTGTACTTCTTTATCTAGAGCTTTTTTCATAGTTTCAAACATTTCTTTATTTTCCTCATTAGCCTTTTTTAGTTCTTCTTTTTCTTCATCACTATCTAAATCAAAATTATCACTACATATGTTTTGGAATGTTTTTTCTTCATAATTCATTAATACTTGGAATACAAATTCATCTACATTATCTGTTAAGTATAGTATTTCATATCCTTTTTCTTTTAATCTTTCTACTTGTGGTAACATATCTATTTTATCTACTGTCTCTCCACATGCATAATAAATTGATTTTTGATCTTCTTTCATTCTTTCTACATATTCTTTTAAGGTAACTAGTTTATTTTCTGTTGATGAATAGAACATTAATAAATCTTTTAACTTGTCCTTATTCATTCCATAATCTTCATAAGTACCATATTTTAGTTGTAGTCCAAAGTTCGTAAAGAATTGCTCGTATTTTTCCCTATCATTTTTCAACATATTCTCTAATTCTGATTTTATTTTGTTTTCTATGTTTCTAGCAATTATTCTTAATTGTCTATCATGTTGTAGCATTTCTCTTGATATATTTAATGATAAATCCTCACTATCAACTAAACCTTTTACAAATCCAAAATAATCTGGCAATAAGTCTCCACATTTTTCCATTATCAATACACCATTTGCATATAGTTGTAATCCTTTTTCGTATTCTTTGTTATAATAATCATATGGCAAATGTGATGGAATATATAATAAGCTATTGTATTTATATTGACCTTCAAGTGCTGTATGTATTACTTTTAGGGGTTTCTCATAATCATGGAATTTTTCTGTATAGAAGCTATCATATTCCTCTTCTTTAATTTTTTTCTTATTCTTTTTCCAAATAGGTGTCATAGAATTTATTGTTTCTATTTCTTTGACTTGTTCATATTCATCTTCTGTTCCTTCTTTTTTATGGCTATGTTCTAATTCCATTTGAATTGGATAACGTATATAATCCGAATATTTTTTTATAATGCCTTGTATTGTGTATGATTCTAAAAATTGGCTATATTTTTCTTCTTCTGAATCTTCTTTTATGTGTAATGTAATTTTTGTACCAATATTTTCTTTTTCGCATGGTTCTATTAAGTAACCTTCAACACCTTTTGATTTCCAGCAATATGATTTATCACTATCTACTGATTTGCTTTCTACTGTTACTAAATCACTTACCATGAATGCTGAATAAAATCCAACTCCAAATTGTCCTATTATATCAATATCTTTTTTCTTTTCATTTTCTTGTTTGAAATTTAGTGAACCACTTTTGGCAATTGTTCCTAAGTTTTTGTCTAGCTCTTCTTCTGTCATACCACATCCATTATCAGTTATTGTAAGCAATCTGTTTTCTTTGTCTAGGTCTATTCTGATTTTTAAATCTTCTTTATTGATTTTTAATTTTTTGTCTGTTAGTGAACGATAATATAATTTGTCTATTGCATCACTTGCATTTGAAATTAGTTCCCTTAAAAATATTTCTTTGTTTGTGTAAATTGAGTTAATCATTAAATCTAATAGTCTTTTTGACTCTGCTTTAAATTGTTTGTTTCCCATTTAAAATTCCTTCTTTCTTTATTTTATATTTTGATAAGTATTATTATATTCTCTTTTTTAGCAAAGTCAACATTAGAGTGCTAAAATTTACAAAATTTTCACAAATATAAAAAATTAAGTATAAATTATAAGATTTTTATACTTAATCTATTTTCCATAAAAATAATATATTTCTTTCCATTATGATATGCTAAGCATTCATTAAATGCACACTTTCTATTCTCTTTATCTTCCATTAATTTCAAAATTTCCTGTATTCCTATCATGTCTAATGAAAAATTTACAAATGATCTTGGAATACCTGTACTCCCATAATATTTCCCCCATTCTCGATAACAAATTACTATTTATCTTTCCATCATATTATATCATATAAAAGGACAAACCTCTCGATTTGTCCTAAAATTAATCAAATATTTTATTGTTTCAGGGTATCTAAAAGGTATCTAATTCCCTATTCTTCCCTCAAAATTATTTTTGTATTCTCGCAAACCCTTGTAATCGCTTACTTTCCGCAGCATTGCTTATACTTGCGACCCGATCCACATGAACTTTGTACTCCCATATTATCTGTATTATTTGTATTTATAATATTACCTGTATTTCAGGCTTTTCCAGACTAGGTAACATCTATATTATTTGTATTATCCGTATTATTTATATTATAAATATTTCTCTACTGTGGACAAATTGTGGACACCGTCCACATCCGTTCACTGCCATCATTATACCATATTTCAAAGTTCAATAAATTGTGCGAATTGGAAAATCATACATTTGTATTTTTTCTGTTCATAATTATATACTATATATTAAGATTAGTCAAACTACTGAGATTCAATTTTATATTCTATAATTTTATTTATCGTTTCAGATTTTGATATATTATCAAATAATTCTGTTGCATATTTTCTAGAACTTTCTGTGCTAGAAATATAAAAGTTTTCTGTTGTTTCTATATTCTTATGACCTAATAAATCAGCAACATCTCTTATCTCTATACCATTGTTTAATATTTTAGTTGCATAACTTCCTCTTAAATCATAGAATCTACATTTTTTTATGCCTAACTCATTATGGATTATTTTATATGGATACCTTGTTATGTCAGTTCCTATATATGCTCCATTTTCTTTTGTAAAAACCAAATTATATCTTTTGCTATCTTTATTACTTATTTCTTCTCTAACTATTCTATGTTCAACTATTTTTCCATATTTATTTTCAACTTCTTCAAGATTATAATAAATATATTTTCTTCCATACAATTTTTTCAAATAGTCTTGTTTATTCTTATAATTCTGTAATGCTATTTTTAAAGTTTGACTTATATGAACTTTTCTTGTTCCTGTTTGAGTCTTAGTAGTTCCTATAAACCATCTTCCTTTATCATCTTTAGGTTTATCATATACATTATGCTCTATATTTATTATTCCCTTTTCAAGGTCAATGTCATCCCAAGTTAATGCACATACCTCACCAGTTCTCATACCGGTATAACAAGATGTTAAAAAGACACAAGTAAATGTGTCATTATCAGCAAATCTATTTAATATTAAATCTATTTCTTTTTGTGTATATAAATGTTTTACATCTTCTCTTTTTTTATCAAATCTTGGTAATCTTAAATCTCTTGCAGGGTTATATTTGATAAAGCCGTAAACATTACAAGCGTCACGAAAAGAACCCTTAACAACTTTTAATATATTTTTAAAATATGTTGGAGCAAAATCATTTTCTTCACATATTTCTGTTATATAAGAGTTAAGTTTTACACTTGTAATTGTAGACAATCTATATTTACCTAATTTTGGGACTATATGATTTTTAATTATATTTTTATATGCTTGTATTGTGTTATATTTTAAATTTATTTTACAATAATTATCAAGCCAATAATCTAAATAATCAGTATATGAAATATTGCAATCTTTAAAAGGCATACCTGCATTTAAATATTCAGTGTATGCCTTATTTCCTTCTTCTTGTGCTTCTGCTTTTGTTTTAAAACCCGACTTTGTTATCCATTTTCTTTGTCCTTTAACAGGTGCTATTTCAAATTGATATTGATATACCTTTCCTCTTTTTTTAATTCCTACACTAGCCATTATGATTTATCTAATAAACTAACATCTAATTTTTTAATACAATTTATATCGGAAAGGTCCTTTCCCTCATTCTCAATTAGAAACTTTAACAAAGTAGATTTTAATACTTTAACACTTCCAAGTTTTATTGCAGGTAAATAACCATTATTTATCAATTTATACACATAATTAGGACTAGAATGTAGCATTTTTGCAACTTCGTGTACTGAAAATATCATTGTGTCTTCCATATTACATCAACCTCCTATTCTTTCTACACTTTATTTTTATATTATTTAATTTTTGATTTTTAAATAAATAAGTATTTGTTATTACATCAATGACCATTTCTTTTGCTTCTTTTTTGTTTGTTGCTTTTAATTGAATCTCTTGTTTTTGTTTCCTTGAAATAATAGTCACTATATATTCTTTCATTTTTCTTTTCATTATACTCTCCTATTCCTAAACTAAATAAATACCCAATAATGTTAATGGATAGTGTTTTTATCAATGCATTATCTATTTTTTGTAACTGATTATCTTTTAATTTTCCAAGATATGAAATTAAACGACTTTTATCTATTGTTCTTAATTGTTCTAATAAAATCATTGAATCATATTTTAAAAAATCATTTCTAAATATTGTTATGTGAGTTGGTAAATCTGCTTTCTTTATCACTTCTGTTAGAGGTGCAATAATAACAGTAGGACTATATTTGTTTCCTAAATTGTTTTGTATAACCACCACTGGTCTTTCTCCTTTCTGTTCACTTCCAACAACAGGATTCAATGAAGCATAATAAATATCTCCTTTTTTTATATCTGATTTAATCATCTTTCTTTTCAACTTTATATATAATGCGTGGTGGTCTATCATTAAATAGATTTAAAATGTTTAACTTCTTATCTTTTAAATAATCTGTTAAAACACGATTAACATCTTCTTGTGCCTTTTGCATACTTGTTTGTGAATGATCCATAGTTGTTTCAAATATCAATTTAACTTTTACTTTATAATTTTTTCTTTTCATTAAAATTTCCTCCTTAATATGTAAAAAAGCCAAAGTACATATAAATACCTTGACTTTCATAATATTTATTTCTTTTATTTTTTTAGTTTTAACTGATATTTGTCTTAATACCCTCAGTACGGGATTTCATCAAACTATTGACTTGCTAAATCAATATCACAGGAATTTCACCTCCCCGAGGATCTCTCCGGGCTGCACCCATTGCGTGAGTCTGTGGCTATGCAGGAGTATCTTTAATACTGTTAGATGTAATCGCAAATTAGGTGCTACCTAATTTTATAACCAAGTATAGACCGACAAGCGTACTTGTTAAAGTGCTGAATCTAACAGGAAAGTATCTGATGAATGTGTATCAAATTTTCAAAGAACACATCCTGCTCCACTAAAATAAAAGGGACAGGTGGAAAAGGATTAACTCCCTCTCACCTGTTTCCTCACTAAAATGCAAAATAACAGACACTAAATTTTAATTTTTAAATATTTTTTTAAATTTTCTAATGCTCTTTCCAAAATAATATGTACTGATTGTTGTGTAGCATTTTCTTCTTCTGCTATTTGCTGCTCTGTTTTATCTTCAAAATAATATTTTTTAATTCTTCTTTTTTGAACCTCTGGCAATAATTCTATTGCTTTTTTTAGTTCGTCAAATGTAGATTTCTTTATAATCTCATCTTCCAAACTTGAAGGCTTTTCCTTTGCTCTTGATTCAAGGTTGTTTTCAAATATTTCTGAATGTTCGATATGTCTATCATATTCATTCAATTCTTTAATATCTTGTAGTTCAAACTTATCAAAAACTCTGTATACTTCCTCACTAACTTCTACTTTATTTATATGTCCTTTAACATCTTTAAATGTAATTGTATAAATATTTTTTTCTTCAATATGATTTAATGTATAAGGGTTATCCTTACATTTTCTTCTTTTAGGGCTTTCTGCCATCTTTCTTTCCTCCATTCAAGTTTTTTTCGTTTAAACTTGAACTTTGGTGGGCTTCTGCACCTAAAAAGTTTTACACAAAAAGAAAAGACGCCAATAGTCAAACTCATATTTTGAGTCAAACTATTAGCGTCAATCAAAACTGCATTATTTAATTTACTTATTTTTTTGCGTTTATGAGCGAAAGATACCCCTTTATGAATATAATCGCTTCTATCAATTCTTAACAAACAAATAAGAACTACTCTCACAATCATAAGGGCAACAACTCCTACTTCTTATAAAAATCAATGCCCTAATTTTTATACGAGTAATAGCGTAAGGTATTGCTCCCTCTTATGAAAAATTAACCAGTAATATATCTTCTTCTTTTGTTGTCAAAGAAATATGTACTGCTTAATTATTTCTTTTAATTGTCCTTATTTAATTATCAAAACTACTATAATTAATTTCATATATCACACAGCCTGGCATTGCTATATGTACGATTACATTATACAACATTATTCTTGCGAATTTTGTCGAATTATGTGAAAAGCAATATTTTTGCCATTAAATGTAATATTTTTTACTTTTGTATAGTATTTTGCCACTTTCGTAAACTATAAATCAATAATTCGTAACAAAAAAAATAGCAGTACATTTAATACTGCTATACTGTAATATTTATAATCTACTTTCAATAGATTCTTCTCTAGACTTTATTTCTGATGAAACTTCATTTTTAGTATTTAATAAATCTTTTTGAAAGTGATTACTTGAAACAATATTTAATTCATCAAATGGTGCTATTTCATTTCCATCGAAATAATTTGCTAATCTCAACAATGATTTATGCATATTATTTATATTATGTTCTATATCATTTAAATTCATATTTGTTTCCACATTAATTTTTCTTTCAGCTGAGGCGGTATAAAATACTTCTCTTTCATATTTTACATTTCTTTTAAAATGTGGCTTTTGATATTGTACCTTAATATCAACATAGGGAAAAACATGATTAGAAATATTTTCTCCATTAAATCCAATCATTCCTTGAACACTTTCATGACTTGCTAATTCAAATGGTATTTCAAATATTTGATCTTCTTGGATTCCACAATTTCCATTATTATATATCTTCTCAACTTTTATTCTAATATTTTTTGCAGGCGTTCCACCATTATTTGTTACCATAAGATATAAAATACCATTAAAACTTTTTAAACTAAATGATAATTGTGGTTCCTTATCCTTTATAATATTTATTTGATTTATTATTGTAAATATCAATGTTATACCTGATATTATAATTGCTATAACTTCTATCATATTTTCACCTAACTCCCTAACATTAAAAATTTGATATATTAATATTTCTATCTTTCATTATTTTTAGCAGTTCATATAATTCACTTTTTAATTTATATCTAGTTGCAATCATTCCTGATTCTAACTTATAATCTTCTTTTAAAGTTACTGGATTATAAGCATACATTGTTTCATCGACTTCAAATTCATTTTGATCACACCAATACTCTAATATTTTATTCCCATATAAAACTCCCTGCAAAATTAATGGCTTATTATCATTTTCTAAGAAGTAATTAATTAATTTTCTCTCTTGCCTATTTAAATTATCTATGAATTGTCTTATTTCTTGTATATTTTTTCTTTCAATCTCATAATCATATTTTTTTTGTTGTTTAGCATAATATATATTGCTTTTTACTCTTTCAAAAATCTTTACAATTATATATATTAATAAGAAGAATATTAGAAACGCTGTTCCGTAAAATATGAAATTACCCAATTTTAATAAAATCTTATTATCTGTTGGTATAAAATAATACAAGGTAACAGTGAGAATAATTGATATAATAAAATGGATTAAATATTCTCTAAAAAATGTTTCTAGTATTGTAGATATTTTGTTTATAGCTTCTACTAGATCTTTCAATTATCTCACTCCTTCTTTAATATAATAAATTTCTAACTATTGCTCCAACTTTATCTGTACTTAATTGTTTTCTAAATCTTATATTGATACCTTCATCTTCTAATTTTGCAAATAATTTTTTAGCACATTCAATTTTATAATTTTCATTATCTCTTAAACTTCGATCAGAATCATAATTTTTAGATTCAATTATTAAATTCAATTCTGATGTTCCATCTGTTTTATTGACTAAGTACATAAAGTCAGGGCTATATGTTCCACCATTTGCTACCGGTATTCTTATACTACTTTTTGGAATTTTGCCAAATACAACAACTTCTTGAATCTGTTCCATAATATTATTTTTTTCTATATCCGAATCATAAGCAATTGTATCGTATAAATATCTTTCTTGTGGCGTTCCTTCACTCCTTGTAGTTCCTACATTTCCAAGTACTATTGTATCTTTAATATCTCCATTATCATTAGTTAGTGCTGTTGGATGTATTGGCAAGTTGGTTTTTTGATATGTAAATCTTTTAAATAATTTATCAGCTTTCCAATCATTTATCTTCATACTAAATTTACTTAACATTGTATTATTGAAAAATTCATTATCAACGTTGTGTTTATTACTAAATTTAACAATTGAATTATGGATATTAATTATTGGTATATTAGTTAAATCAGATAGTTTTAATAGAAACTCATTATAATTTAGTTTCTTATTAGTTGATAATGATAAGCCTGCTTTTTGTTCTATTGTTGTGATATTACCCTTAATGTTTAATACTTGTCTTTCAGTTTGTATTACATCTGAACTATTAACACCATCTTCAAGAATATTCAATAATGCTTGTTCTATTTCATCATTGGCAAATTCAGAATAATTTATAATATATTTTTCATTCAATAATTCCCAAAGTTTTTTAATTTGTTTATATTTGTCTTTTCTAATATGAAGTATATTTTTTTCTTGTTCATTTCTTTCAATAACTTTATTTCTTTGCAAACCTGTATTTAACTCTGGTAGTATTTCTAATAGCCTATCTTCATTATTTATTTCACCAGTTGGTTCAATTATATTTTCAATAATTAGCTGATTAAATAACGGATGATAATCAACATTTCTTTGTTTTGCAATTTCTTGGATTTGTTCTACAGTTATCTTATCCAATATAGTTACTTCACTACTTATTTCTTTTCTTAATTCCTTAACAAAATCTTTTTCAGTAAAATCAACAATATAATTTAAGTAAAATTGTTCTCTGTCTATTCTATTAAGATTATTATCTACTGGTAATCTAAGTCCTCTACCAACTTCTTGCAATTTACTATTTTCACTTCCACTGCTTCTTAGTTTTGCAATCGTAAATATATTAGGATTATCCCATCCCTCTTTTAATGTCCATTTTGAAAAAATAAAACGCCTTAAATTAAATTTTCCATCATTATCCTTAATCTTTAATATTTTCTCTTTATCATTTAAAATATCATTTACTTCTTTAATTATTTCTTCATCTTTGTTTGCATTATCCTGTGAAAAATATCCAGCATGGCATTCATTTAAATTATCTCTACTTTGAATTAAATAGTTTTTATATTCACTATCTGATAATCCATTAATCTTTTCATTAATTTTACGCTTTAATATTGATTCAAATGAATTTAAAATATATGTTGGCTTACCATCAATTTTTCTATATGATGAAATATCATCAATAAAAAATAGAGCTAACGTTTTAATTCCTTTTTCGAAATTTTCCTTTTCTATTTCAAAATGTCTTTCTAAAGCAGTTTCTATCATCATATCTTGATAAGATTGTGAATAATTTTCTGGTGATAATTCAGTTCCATTATTAATTTCTATACCATTTGATAACAATATTGAATTTTTTGTAATACCAATTATTTCTATACCATCAAAATTCTCGTGTATTATTGATAAACTATCATTTTTAGATAACTCAAAAGTTTTTTTACTCTTTTCATCTATTCTTTGTATAGTGCATTTTTCTTTATTTTTAATATTAATTAATTTAATTCTTACATTGTCTTTAGAATATGTTGGTACATATTCTGCTATAACACCTTTTACTAAATTATTGTTAAATGCTTCAATGCTTCCCAAATTGTAAACTAAATTTTGATAGTCTTTTTCATGATTTTTCTTTTCGGGAAAAGTTGCTCCAAACCTAATAACACATTGAGGTGATAAAATGTCTTTAATTTTTTGAAATGTAATATTTTCTTTTGCAAACTTATGTGGCTCATCAATAATTAAAATTGGCTGTGTTGATTTAATTGCTTCACTTGGATTAGTTAAATCATCAAGTATAGTTGAATCATAGTTTTTAGTAAGCATTTTTCCATTAGTAATTAATTGTGAATTAATGAGCATTACTTGAATCTTTTTAGTATTTAAAGTAGAAGCAGTAGCAAATTCTCTTATTACGCTTGGGAAATAATCTTTTCCCTTTCTATTTTTAACGCTTTCTACTAATCTTAATTCCATTTCTACTTGCTCATATTCATCTTCAAAAAATTTTTTTGTATCGATGGATGAAATAAATTGTTTTGTACCAGCCTTTATAGGTAAAGTTGGCACTACAATAATAAATTTACTAAACCCATACTTTAAATTTAATTCATAAATTGTTTTTATTTGTGTAAATGTTTTTCCTGTACCGGTTTCCATTTTTACATCAATATTTAAATAGTTATCAAATATACCAACATTCTTTTTCATCTCTTTTGAAATATTATTATTATTTTGAATTTTTTTTATATTATTAACAATATTAGGAGAAGATAAATCAATACTTGGATTAGCCGTTAAACTATTTGTTTTTTCTATTCTAACATCTTCTAATACTCTGATAATGGAATTTACTGCATCAGTTTGATGTTTTAATCCTCTTTCGAGTTTCATCTATATCCCTCCCTTTAATATCTTATATAAACTTTTACATCTATATTTTTAAAATTTTTAACTTGTTTAATGTTATTTTTTATCATTTCTAATTCATTAAACTTAAAAGAATATCCGAATAAAACTATTTTGTTACAAACGAATAAATCATCACTACTGTAATGTTCTAATAACGCTTTGATATTCTTAATATCAATGTTTGGCTCTATTAAATATAGACTATCTTCACATTTATATGCATTATATCCGTTACAATTGATTATTTCAACTGGCATTGTAAATTTATATCCATCTCTTAGTTTCCAAGTTTCCACAATTGTATCTATACCATATTCCTTATATAAATCATATGTTTCATTAATTAATTGTGGTTCGAATTGTTCTAATTTACTTAATAAACTTTTATTAGTTTCTTTTAAAGAATAGTGTTTAAATCCATAGTCAATATCTGCATTTGTTTCTTTTTTTATTTTTTTTGCAGCTCTTTTAATTCTTTCTTGACCGATTTCATCAATTGTTTTAAAACCATTATTATATGCTTCAGAATTTTCTTTTGTATTTTCCTTTAATTGAACTAATATATATTTTAGATTATAATCTTTTTCAGCATTTAATTGCATCACAGATTGAGCAGTTGTTGCAGAGCCAGAGAAAAAGTCTAAAACTATATCCTCATCTTGCGTACAAATACTAATTAAAAATTTAATTAAATTTGTTGGTTTTGGAAATGGAAAAGGTATAAAATCAAATAGTTCTTTTATTTCTTTTGTCCCATCCTGTGACATTCCAATATTCTCTGGAAGTTTTGTTGAGACAGTAACTTTTCCAAAATTTTCTCCATCTTTTGCCATGTCTTTATCTTTAAAGTATCTCGCAACTGGTTTAGATATTTTTAAAAAATCATAATCTCCGGGAAATACAATCTCATTCGCCTCATAATATTTATTAAATGTTTCTTTAGTAATTCTCCATACACGGTTTGGATCTGCAGGATATTCCTTGCCATTTCTAGGATTCACCATTGTAAAATAACTATTAGGTCTTGCACTAGCTGTCTGCTGACAAGTCATATCATGAGTTCTCCATGGTCTTCCAGGAAAATCAGGAGTTTCATAATATTTTCTTCCTTTTCCTTCAGTATTAACTTTTGCTTTGTTTCCTTTTGCATAACATAATATCCATTCATAATCTTGTGACATTCCAAATGGTACATCTGATTTTGCAGTTCTTTTTCTCCAAGGAATAACTGCACAAAAATTTTCAGCACCAAAAATATCATCGCATAGCACCTTTAATTGTGATTGTTCATTATCATCTATGGAAATGAAGATTATTCCATCATCTTTCAATAATTGCCTTGCAAGATATAGTCTTGGATAAATAAATGTTAACCATGCACTGTGTGATGACGAATTTCCAGATGTTATATCAATGATTCTCTCTGCTTCGTCTTCTCCAATATCCAATTTTTCTTCAAGCTGAAATTTATTAAAGTTAAAAGAGTCATTATATGCAAACCCATCACTACCTGTATTATATGGAGGATCTATATATATACATTTAATTTTACCTTCATATCCTTTTAATAGGTGTTTAAGAGCATCTAAATTATCACCACTTATATAAATATTTTCACTATTTTTATTTTCATTTTGAATATTATGTTCAGTATCAGGTTCTATAACAGTTTCTGTATCTAATCCTGTTATCATTTTTGCATACGATTTACCTAAAAAGTTTAATTCGTAACTTTCTCTTGTTAAATCTACGTCTTGATTTAACTCTTTTTTTAATAATTCTATATCCAAGTTGCCTTTTTTATCAAAACAATTTGGCAGTAATTCTTTTAATTTACTAATTTTATTTTCATTAGGTTTTACATTTTCGTTTTTATCAATAATATCTTTAATCATTTTTATTTCTCCTTATGATTTATTAACTTTTGAATAATTATTTATATATTTTCTTAATGCCTTTTCAAATTTAATCATATTTATTTCCATAAAATCCATCATTTTATTCCAATCTTCTTTATCATATACACTTACTTCTTCTAATTTATAGGAAATCCTTGACATTTTCTTAGTATCTAATCGTTCCCAGCATAATTTATCACCAAATGAATTCTCTATTTCATCCTTGTATGAATAAAAATAATCATATATTTTTTTATTTTCTTCTTGGGTTCCACCAGATATTCCTAGTTCTATCCCAGCATAATTTTTAGTGATAAGAAAGCTAAAATGTACTCCTGATATTCCTGAACCTGTACTAAACCAATGGTCATACTGATTTAAAGCAATATTTCTGCCTGAGAATAAACTAGATTTTTCATTAAATCTTGGAATAAATATATGCCAAAACTCATTTCTTGTAATTTGACAATTTGCTAAATCTTCTTTGCTTTTAAAGTCTTCTTGTGCTTTTTCATCATATCCTATCATAATATCTGCAATGTCTTTAACAGGTATTATTTGTTCAGTATCAACAATTAACTGGTTATTAATCATATATGGTACTATTTTTATACATTGGATTTTCATCCCATATTTTCTTGCCCAAATTACAGTATTAGTAACTTCTTTTCTAAATTCTCTAGCAACTAATATAATTCTTTGAGTTAAATCCTGATTTAATTGAACTTCAGAAAAATCAGCTTTATTTAAAAATTCAACAATCGATTCTTCAGCATTATCTGATGAACCAATTTTTGATAAGTACTGTGAATAAATATCTTTTATATCTTCTTTTTTCAAAGATGAACAATACCCTGCATATTTCAGTGATTGCCATACCACATTTCTACCGCTATCATCCAATTTATTTTCAATAACAACTAAATTTCCATTCTTATCTAATGCTAATAAATCTAGTCTTTCATTTGTATCATTAAATCCATCAAATTCCTTTTGAATTATTAATAGTTCTTCTCCTAAAATAATGGGATTATTAGCAATCCATTCTTGTAAATCGCTTCTTTCTCTTAAACCAATCTCTCTAAAAGATATTTCTTTTACTTCAGACGTAGTTTTATCTGTACTATTAACTATAAACATTTTGTTCCTCCTTTATAAATTCAACAATATCTTCAATATTACAATCCAATACATTACAAATTTTAACTAATGTTTCAATTTGAACCGATTCGTTTTTTCCTAATTTTGCCATAGCATTAGATGAAATTTCTGCCTTTTGAATTAATCCAGTTTTATTTATTTTTTTGTCAATCATAATTTTCCAAAGTTTATCATAACTTATCTTTCTCATTTTCATTCCTCCATAATCCAAACTTTAGCTTATGTTTCTATCTTATCATTTATGTCATATTTTTGCAATAAAATATCTCATAATTCAATTTTATTTTTAAAAAAGCAATAAACCTATGCAGATTTATTGCTTTTAATCTTAATAAATTTCAAATCATCAAATACTCTAGGTAAAACCTCTTTTACTTTTTCTTGATCTAACAACTTAGTCATATATTCATTGAATCCTTCATTTAAAAATTCTGCTCTTTTATTATGTGATACAGTTAAAACTATAACTGGAATTTTAATATTACAATTTCTTAATTCGTAAAGTAATTGAGGTCCATCACAGTTACCTCTATCATAAATATTGTTTGTAATTATTAAATCATATTTTTCTCCATTGTTTAGTCTTTCCATTATTTCAATCGCTGATTTAGCAATAGTTACACTTAATCCCATACTTTCTAAAATACAAACAGAATTAGAAACTGACATCTTGTCATAATCCCCTATTAGAACATTAATTTCTTTGTTAATTTTATATTGATTATTAATTTTTACAATCGAATGCATATTTTTTCTAACTGCTTTTTCCCAATCTCCTATTTTATATTCATCTAGCTTATATGTACTAAGTTCTTGATTTCTATGAAAATTAATTCTTCCACTTAGTGTATGAAATTGTTCATATTGGTTCTTTTTTCTTTCTTGTTTCTTTTCCTCTTCCTTTTTTGAATAATAATTAGATATTATGCACACAATAACTAATATAGCCATAAATGATAAAGATACTATCATTTCTTCTAACATATTTTTTCCTCCTCGAAATACATTTATTTCCATCATTTTTTTGATAAAAAAAGCAATACAAAAAAACTTTTATAATCCTTTCGTACTGCTTAATCAATTATAAATTTTATCTTTTTATTTAACTACATTGACATTATAGCATTATAGCCTCTAAAAGTCAACCGATCTCGGCGTATAATTTCAACCGATTTCTGCTAGAATTTTTGTAGTGTTAAGGAGGTTTTTAAAATGTTATTTAAAGAAGCAATTACTTTAAGAATACTTGAATTATGTAACAAATATAATTACACTCCAAATAAACTTGCTGAATTATCTGCTATTGCACCATCAACATTAAGGGCATTATTGGCAAACAATGTAGATAATCCAAGTTCTACAATTATCTTTAAAATATGTAAAACTTTAAAAATAGAACTTAAAGATTTTTATGACTCTCCATTATTTGATATGGAGAAATTGGAGTATTAAAATAAGAGGCTTGTAATAGCCTCTTTTATCGTTTTATCAGATATATTATTTTTCCTTAATTATATTTTTACTGCAAATATAAGTTACTAAGAAGTATCCTCCATAAATTGCAACAATAAATATTGCAACACCAATTATTGATGATACTAAATTAGCGGCTCCAAAGGAACTTAACAAAAAATTACAAAATTTAATTCCAAATACAGAATGTATAATTGCAACTAATAACGGAAACATAAAAAATATACCAATTTGTCTAAACAATGCTTTATTAATCATTTTTTCATCTACGCCTATTTTTCTTAGCATATTAAACTTTTCTACATTATCACTTGATTCCGATAATTCTTTAAGTGCTAGAATTGCAGCACAAGAAATTAAGAATATAATACCTAAGTATAATCCTATAAATGTAACCATTGCACCTAGTCCAATACTATTTTCTTTAATTGCCATTTTAGAATCAAAATCAATAACAGTATTATTAGAATTTTCTTTGCAAATTTCACTTAACTCTTTTTCCGAAAGATTTTTCTCATTTATATCTGTAACATTATAATTAGCAGTTAAATATTCATATTTTTTCATTGAATCATTTACTGCATTATCAGGAACAACAAAAACCCCCATATTTGAATATGTTGAATTCATTGCAATAAAACCTTCTACACAACTATCATATTTTGGTTTTAATTCCTTTTCATTTATATTAAGTGTTGTATATGCCTTAAGTCCCTCATTCCTGAATTCTACATATTCTGAATAATTAGCAACAATAAAATATTCATCATCATTTAATGTATATTCTTTTAGTCCAAACAATTTTGCAATTTTGTTGTAATCACTTATCTTTACAATACTTTCCTTCTTATTGTATGGCATTAAAGGATATTTATCCTTTGCAATATCATAGTAAGATCCAATACTGGTTTTTAAGTCAATATTATCAAAGTTATAAACATCAAGTTCTACTATATCTTTAAGTTTGTTATCTACATCATAGCCTAATTTTTCAAGTGTATCATATATTGAGATTTTTGAATCTTCTATTTGTTTTTCAGAATAATACTCATGATCAGTTACATTTATAAACTTACCAATTTGAACATCTGCTGGAGCCAATTTTTTCAAATTATTTGTCATAGATATTTTCATAGACATTGCACTCGATAGCACGCAAATCGTTATAAATAACATCAAACATATTATTGTCATCGAAAAAGTCATAGTATTTATTTTACTTGAAAACTGTCTAAGGGTGAAACTATTTAACCCTTTATAATAAGTGTTCTTCATACTTATAAATATTTTTAAAAGCAATCCCGATAAAGACCAAAACACAAAGAAAGTTGAAACAGCACCTATTCCTATAGGAACAAAAATACCATTTGCATTAGCCATTTTCTCAATACCACCAGTAACCTGATAATAAGCAAATCCTAATGCTATACAAGAAATAATAAACACTATTGTACAAAACAATGGATTTTTTAATTTTATTTTTTCAGATTTTTTGTTAGAATGCATTAAATCTATCAATTTACATTTACTAATATTTATAGTATTAAATATCATAACTACAAAATACATAATACTAAAATAAATCAAAGTTTTAATACAAGCATTTGTTGAAAATACGAATTGAAATCTAGTTAAATCTGCTTCAAACATATTAGCAACCAAAATACTCATCAATTGTGATAATAAAAAACCTATTCCTAAACCAACTACCAATGAAACTATACCTATTATTAATGTTTCAATAAATAATATTAAGGATATTTTCTTTTTGCTCATTCCAAGCGTTAAATAAACTCCAAATTCTTTATTTCTTCTTTTTATTAAGAATCTACTTGCATAAACAATTAAAAACGCTAATATTATAGATACAAACACGCTAACACCAGAAAGAATATTGGTCATAAGTTTTATTATTTCTGCTGTTGTTGATGATACCTTCATCATAACTGACTGATCATCTATTGCATTGAACACATAAAAAATCGCAACACCTAGTATCAGAGTAAAGAAATAGATGGCATAATCCTTTATACTCTTACTAATATTTTTTAATGATAACTTAAAGAGCATCGTTTAAGTCACCACCAAGTAATGTTACAACATCTATTATTTTATCAAAAAATTCTTTTCTAGAATTTGTTCCTTTAATTATTTCATTAAAAATTTTGCCATCTTTGATAAATATGACTCTTGAAGAATAACTTGCAGTAAACGCATCATGTGTCACCATAAGAATTGTTGCTTGTAATTCTTTATTCAAATAATCAAATTTTTCTAAAAGCATTTTAGCTGACTTTGAATCCAATGCACCTGTTGGTTCATCTGCAAGAATTAACTTTGGATTAGTAATTATTGCTCTTGCACTAGCGACTCTTTGCTTTTGACCTCCACTCATTTGATATGGATATTTATTAAGTACATCAACAATATCCAGTTCTTTTGCAACTTTTTTAATTCTTGTATCAATTTCTCTTGAATTCACATTTTGAATAGAAAGTGCCAAAGCAATATTTTCATAAGCAGTTAAAGTATCAAGTAAATTAAAATCTTGAAATATAAAACCTAACTCTTCCCTTCTAAACTTATTTAGACTATTTCCTCTTAATTTTGTGATATCATTACCTGCTACATAAATATGTCCAGATGTAACTTTATCAATTGTAGATATACAATTTAAAAGAGTAGTCTTTCCAGAGCCACTTGCTCCCATTATTGCAACAAATTCTCCCTTTTCAACATCAAATGATAGGTTATCAATTGCTTTTGTAAGACTAGATTTATTGCCATAATATTTTTCAATTTTATCAATTTTTAAGATATTTTCCATAATCTTTCTCCTTTCTGATTACATTGTAATATAAAAGATAGGATTAGTCGTTATTCTAATATTACAGAATATTACAATTTTGTAATATTTATTTTTATTATCCAAATCTGCATAAACTTTAATCAACTTTATAAAAATCATTTTTATAAAAGATAATTGTAATTTTTGTATATTTATGTATTTCAGATTCAATAATTATCTTATGTCCTAATTTATCGCATAATTTCTTGACAATATAAAGTCCCATACCTGTTGATTTTGCCATTATTCTACCGTTTTCACCAGTGAAAGATTTATCAAATACTCTTTTTATATCATTTTTAGGTATTCCTATTCCATTATCCCAAATAGTTAGATATACTTTATCTTTTTCATCTTTTACACTGATTTTTATTATTGGATTGTTATTATTTTTTTTATATTTAATACTATTATTTATAATCTGATTTAATACGAACTCTAACCATTTTGAATCAGTTAAAACTTTTTCATTATGAATATCAACTTCAAGATTAACTTTGTTTTCTAATAAGTCATCTTTATTTTTTAAAGCAACATCTTTGATAATCTTCTGCAATTCAATTTCTTTGATAAGATAATCTTTCTCGGCATTTTCGCTTCGAACGAAATATAAAATTTGATCTATATAGTTATCTAACTTTCTAATTTGTTCTATATATCTCTTATCAAACATATTTTTGTTGTTATGAATTAATAAAGTTAAACTTGCTACTGGAATCTTTACTTCATGAATCCACATTTCTACATATTCCTTGAAATCGGTAATACTTAAATTATATTCTTTTACATTTTCAATCATTGACTTGTTTATATCATAAAGAATTTGATAAAAAATTTCGCCATCATAAAAGTTTGGCTTCTTTAACATTTCTAAAATTAAATATTTTTTATCTAACTTATCAAGCGTATTTAATATTTTTTTGTAAAATTTGTATTTTCTGAAATAATCAAAAATAATATTAAATGTTGCAACTAAAAAAAATAAAATTGTCAATGCTATTTTCAAATCATTTTCCACTTTAAATGCGTTTAACATAAGAATAGCAATTATGAATCCAACAATTGACGCAGTTATCTGTACTGTTTTATCTAATAAATATTTTTTAAAACTCATAATAATTTATACCCTTGTCCTTTTCTTGTTTCAATTCTATTTTCAAGTCCAAAATTTTGTAATTTATTTCTCAATCTACTAATATTTACTGTTAGAGCGTTGTCATTGATAAACTCATCATTGTTCCATAAATCTGTCATTAAATCATCACGAGTTACTATTCTACCACGATTCCTTAGAAGATATGTAAAGATAATCATTTCATTTTTAGTTAGTTCTAATACCTTTTCACCTTGTTTCAATATTCCCTTTTGTGGATTAACACTAATATTATCATAAAATAAATCGTCCATATTATTATCCATTCGTTTAAATATATTTTGTATTCTCAATAATAAGATTGTTGGGTTATATGGCTTAGTAATATAATCGTCTGCACCATAAGATATAGATAAAACTTCATCTACTTCTCCTACCCTGCTCGTAACCATAATAATAGGAACATTAGATTCTTTTCTAATTTCTTTTAATAAAATTTCACCATTTTTATTAGGTAAATTAATATCCATTAAAATTAAATCAAATTTCATATTTTTTATATTTTCTTTAACATTATCAAACTTTTCTATAATTAATACTTCATACCCTGAATTTTCTAACAAAGATTTTAACTCATTTCTGATGATTTTTTCATCTTCTATAATTAATATTTTTTTCATAGTTTGTCTCCTTTCATAATTTGCTTTTTTAATCATTTATATTATATCACTTTAATTTTATAAATTATAATAATTCAGAAAATTAAATATAATTATTTTATAATTTTTTCTGCTTCAACTTTATCTAGGTTACCATATTTAATCATTTTATTTATAACTTGCCTCTGTCTTTCAATTGCTAAATTTTTATTTTGAATTGGATTATATAAAGACGGAGCATTTGGGATTCCTGCTAGCATAATTGATTCACTATCATTCATATCTTTTGGTAATTTATTAAAATAACCTAAACTTGCTGACTTAACAGAATAAAATCCATTGCCAAAATATGAAGTATTCAAATATAATTCTAATATTTCATCCTTATTGTAGTTACTTTCTATGCTAAATGCCATAAAAATTTCTGCAACTTTCCTTACTATTTTCTTATCTTGTGTAAAATAGATATTCTTGGCTAGTTGTTGGGTAATTGTGCTTCCTCCCTCTACAAATTTCATTTGTTTTATATCATTTACAAATGCTCTTCCAATAGAAATGACATCTATCCCAAAATGTTTGTAAAATCTATGATCTTCAACTGATACAACTGCTTTTAAATATATTTGAGGCATATCATCAATTTTTGTATAATCTTCTTTTTGCCTAATTGTTGTAATTTTATCCTTTAATGGCATTTTATTTATGGCATTCTTATACATTTGATAACCACTACAAATAAAATAACTTCCTATACAAATAAATATTAATAAAATTGTTATTGCAATTTTTTTAACTAATTTCATATAACGCTAATCCCTTCTTTACTAAAAAGTAATTTATTGCAATAATATTATCATTTTTTATCATATAAGTCGTCATTCTAATATTACTCAATATTACAATTTTGTAATATAATTTAATTATGTATCAAGGCTATTTCTTTATTTTAGAAATAACCTTTTTTATTTTAGTATATAAAATTAGTATTCCTATACTTAATTTTAAAATTGCAACTAGCATACTTACTCAGCCTTAAAATAATTAAATTGAGATGATTTACTCCACTCGTATGCACTCCACATATCTGTTTGATTAGACGCTGGATCAACCATAATAACATTATTACCATTTACTCCTGTGACTGCAACCCAATGTTGATTTCCCGGTGTTGCTCCTTTTACTTCTTCCGTTACAAAATAACCCGCATTTACATATTGAGTAATTAAGGCTAATTTTTCACTTCTGCTTTTTCCTCTTAAATTGACATTACCTACATATTTAAAGTTCGGAACAACTTTACTAATCGGTCCATAATATAAGTTGCCTCTATCATCAAAGCCACCATTTTTATTTAATACTTCTACAAATGTTCCCGGATTAAATGGCTCTATATTTGGTGTAGGTACTCCTGACTTTTCAATTAGTATTGCTATTGAAGTAACTAGGCAACCAATATTTCCTATTGTACTATTAGTATTACCTATTTTTATATTAGACCAACTCTGTCCTGCTTGTCGCCAATTAACATATTCACCTGAATCAGTAGCCCCATAAATAACTCCGTTCCACAAACTTGCATATTTGTTATCAGTAAGTTCTGCTAATTGTTTATTCTGAGCAGGTGAAAAGTGATAATCATTTTTCATTTGTTCTAGTGTCTTTGTGTTTATCTTGATATGCAATACTTTCTTTTGTACTTGTTTAGGCATTTCATCTGCATTAGTTCCTTGTTCTGTAACCATTTCATCTTTTACTTCTGATGTCAAACTATTCATATCCCAGAATATTTTTTTAATAACATTTTTCTTATTATCATCTATTGTCATTACATCTTGTTGATTCACACCATTAGATTGTTTTATTGTATATACTGTTAGAACATCTTTCCAACTTGCCATACTCCCCTCTAAAACATAATCGTCGTGTGGATTAGAGTCTTGAATAGATTGTAACTTATCAGAAAATTCCTGATTACATTCTGCTACAACTGTATTCATTGTAATAGAATTAGCACTCGTTTTTTGACTACTAAAAAATATACCAAAAATTGAACTACACATTAAAGCAACTAGACATATAACTATGATAACTATCACGGCTACCCAACCTCCTGCAACAATGGCAGCAACCAAAGCCTTTGTTCCGGCTATGATTGCTTTTATTGCAGATATTGTTGTTTTAATTGCCACCTTAACTCCTTGTGCAGTTCTCTTGGCTGTTTCTTTTGCAATTTGCATTGTTCTTTTACTTGCCTTAATCGTTTCTTTGGCAGTCTTTTCAGTTTTCTTTGCCACTTCTTTACTTGTTTTAATAGCAGTTTTAGTATTTCTAACTGTTGATTTTACTTTTCTTTTATCTTTTATTTTCTTTTTTAATTGTTTGATTTTTGCCTTTGATTTCTGATAATTTTCCTTGGTTTTCATAAATGATTTTTGACCTTGTTTATTAAATTGATTAACACTTTCATCAAAGGCTCTATCAGTAGCAAACTTTATTTTATTACTTGCATATTCATTACTGTTAATATCATTACTAACAGTTTCTTCTGATTTTTCTTTTGTTCTTACAATATTATCTTTAAATCTTTCGGTTTGAACTACTGCTTTGTTAATTGTTTTTACACCTTTTTTTGCTATATCTTTGACTTTAATGTCTGCCAAGATAACCACCTCCTAACTGTTAATTACCTTCGCCGGGTTTTGTAGTCATAAGTTTATATAGTTTGGTATTTGTTGGAAATTTATTTATAAATGGAACTAATGAACTGCCTACTTTTAATAGTCCTTGTCCTGCTCCTACATTTGTGATATAACCCATTTGTAGTTCTGATATATTAAGTAATTTTGCTAGTTCTAATCTATCGGTACTAGCCTGATTTAACATTACTATAAACTCACTATTAGCTAACATTGTTCTAGCAGTATGACTTTGTAATAAATCATCAACATTCTGTGTTATACCAGTACAATATGCACCATACTTTCTCACACGCTTCCATAAAGTGAATAGGAAGTTAGCAGAATACTCGTGTTGAAATAATAGATAAATTTCATCAATAAAAATAAAGGTATTTCTACCTTTACTCCTGTTTGTGGTTATTCTATTTAAAATACTATCAAGAACTACTAACATACCAATAGGTAATAATTGCTTTCCTAAATCTAAAATGTCATAGCACAATAATCTGTTATTAGTATCAACATTTGTGTTTTTAGCAAAGGTATTTAAACTACCATTTGTAAATAGTTCAATCGCTAACGCAATTTCTTTTGCTTCTGGTTCATTTTGTTTTAATAATTCTTCTCTAAAATCTTGTAATGTTGGTGGAACACCTTGATAATTTCCTTGTTGATAATGTCTATAAACAGAAGCCGTACATCTATCAATAATAGATTTTTGCTTTGGACCTAGATTATTACCACCAATAAGTTGTTCACATAGAGAAAGTATAAACTCTGATTTCAAAATTACTGGGTTAGCACCATCTCCATACTCGCTATTTAAGTCCATAGCATTTATATGATTATTACTTGTTGCAGATATATGAATTACCTCTCCACCAAGGGCATTTATCAACTGTGAATACTCACGCTCTGGATCAATAATTATTACATCTGCATTAGGGTCACGAAGTATTACTGATACTATTTCGTTCTTTCCAGTAAATGATTTACCAGAACCAGAAACTCCTAGAATAAATGAATTACCATTTAATAATTGTCGTCTATCTGCAATAATCATATTTTTACTTATAACATTTTGACCATAATAAATTCCGTTTTCGTGATTTATCTCTTGTACTCTAAAAGGTATAAATACTGCTAGACTTTCAGTAGTCAATGTTCTTAAAGCGTCTATCTTTCTAACTCCAAAAGGCATTACAGTATTTAGTCCATCCATTTGTTGATATTTAAGTATTGAGAACTGACATAAATGTTTTCTAGCAGTAGTTAATAAACTTTCAGTATCATTATCTAATTGTTCCTTACTATCTGCCGTATGCACCATTGTTAATACGCTTAAAAACATTCTTTGGTCACGAGTTGTTAAATCATCTAAAAACTCTTTTGATTCAATCCTTTGTTGCTCTAAATCATAAGGTATTACTGCACTAAAATTATTATTAGAATTTTGTCTTCTTTGCCAGTTTGTTATATTCGTTTCAACACCTAGTCTTCGATTCTCCACCTCTCTAACTGCCTCGTCCATAGGAACAGGTATGACATCAATGCTCATCATCATATTTCTGTTTAAATCTGTAAGTTCTGCCACCATATTATCTTTAATATAACTTGCGTATTCTTTTAAGAAAATGACTCTACCATATTTCTTACCCATTTTAAAATAATCTTTTTCAAACTCAAAACTATCAGGGCATATAAAATCTTTAAAACTATGTCCTTTTCTCATATTTTGCATCATATCAAAAGTAAAAGCATTTTCTTCTCCTTGTCTATAAAAATCGTGACATAGTCTTAATCTATCTTCTGCCTCTAATTCAATACATTTTGAACCTAGTTGTGAAAAGTGATTTATTAAATCAGCACTAATTCTTGTAAAATAGTTTCTTGCTTCTTCTACACTTTTTTTATTAACTGAAACTGTTATAAATTTTTCTTGTGTGATTCCGTTTGCTCCTGTTGCTTTATCTAAAAGCATTTTATTATATTCTTTCCTATATTCATCTAACTTGTCATTAGATAATGGTAATAAAATATTTTTTTCAAAGTCTATTTTGTTTAATCTTCTATTTAATATAGTTATTTTAGTAGTTGCTCCTGTATCAAATGAATTTAATAACTCACTATATTCTAAAAACATACCCTCTTTATCTGCCCTACTTGCAACTGCATAGTTTATATCAGTAAATCGGTAACATTTTGAATATTTATTTTTTCCTACTTGAAATATTCCATCTTGCCATATTCTAGTAACAGGTATAACATCTTGTATTCCTTTTGGAACTACAAATGCTTCTTTATCTTGTTTAAATAGTGCTCTTAATGTCTTCACTATTTTCACCCTCCTTTTCTAATTTATCTTTTAATAATTCGTAGTAAAAATTAACTGGTTTAAAAGTTAGATTCTTTGGTATTAAAAACTCTGATTTAATATAGGCGTATAAAAACTTTTCGGCTGTCATACCGTTATAAGTTACAAAACCTATTGCAGCAAAGGGTGCAGCACCTAATATACATACCCAAGACAAAGTTTCTATTCCAAAGTGTCCTTTTAATAAAAAGTATAATAATACTGCTACACCACAAGCCAATATAGAAAAAACGAACTGCCTTAATGACAGTCCGAAGAAAATGCTTTCTGTATAGTTTCTTATTTCTCTATTTATTTTTACTTCCATTTGTACCTACCTTTCTTTGTCCTTTTTATTTTTATCAAATGTGTTTGCAAGATTTCCACCAGACAATACTTTATTAAAATCTTGCTTTGCTTTTGAAATATTTTCGTTATAATAATAGCCATAAGCCCAGTCAATTTTTTTATCAGTGATTTTATAGTTAAATGCAATAATATATTCTTTGCTATTGTCTTGCATTGTTTTTTCAATTAAAGCAACTGGTTGCTTATTTCTATAACCTAAATCTATAACATACATACCACCATCAAGCATTCTAGTAGTATCTCTATCAATTGTTTCTCCAATAAATAAACTGTGTTGTTCTCTTATGAAATCCTTGTTATCATTTACCCAACTTTCTAACATTTCATAAGAAGAATATTTTTCATTTTTGTATTCTTCGCTCTTTAAAAATTCCCCTGCAATCATATCGCAGAAATCATAACTAACATCATTTTCTGGTGTTGATGATTTTGAAAGCATATCATTTAACAAGTCGTATCCTAATACAAATGTGAAATACGCCTTTTCACTTTCTATAACAGTTTTATCAATATAGAACTCATCAATATAATCTCTAACATTTTGTTTTAATCCAATAGTATTTAGTGAAACTGTTTCTATTTCTTCCTTTTTGTCATAATCTTGTTCATTTTCATATATATGAACAAGGTTTTCCTTTGGATTATCCAAATTTAAGTCATCAGCCTCTATAATATAACCTTTATATTTCATAGTATCATTTATTGCTAGTCCTTCAAAATATTGCATAACATCTGGTGTATCAAAACCAGTCTTTTTATCTAAATACTCTTTTGTAATTCCATTGTCTGCACAATATTGTAGATATGCTTGAACTCCGTCTTTGTACTCAATATCTTCTGGATATAACTCGTGAATAGAGTTCCAAATAGAATAGTGAACTTCATCAGTCATATAGCCTATTCTTTTACCTTCTTCTAAATAGTTATAGATATAATAATCAAAATTATAATCCCACTCTGGAACTTCAAGATATCCTCCATCATACTCCTTAGTATAAGGTGTAAACTCTATTGCTTCACCATAATTATCACTTGCTAATACAAAAATATTATCATTATCTGGATCATACAAAATATAATCAATATGTTTATTTTGATGGTCCATTGTATCTTTTAAAAATGTTTCTATATCATTTTTTATTTTTTCTATCTTTTCGTTCATTTGACACCTCCTATAATCCCATCATTTCACGAACGACTCTATCAGATAATTTTATTGTTCCTACAAGCACTAACATATTGAAAATTAACTCTCCAATATATTTCCACACTTGCGTGACTGCTGCTGCATTTGCGTCCACTACTGGTGGTGAACTTGCAAATAGAGAGAATATAATACAAGATAAGACTATAATTGCTCCCTCTAAGCAAACGGCACAATAAGATTTAATAAAACTCTTCCCAACACTTTGTGTAGGTTCTCCTGCAAAAGTAGATAACGGTATCGGTGCTATTGCAGTATAAAGATATAACTTAAAGAATCTTCCATAAACAGTCATTATCATTATGAAAGATAATACTGTAATAAATAAGCCACCAATTAGTGTGACTGCCCATAGTGGTATGGATTCAAAGAAACCACATTTTTCTACTGCCGTTATAATTTCTTGTGGTAATGTTGTGCTTGTTGCTCCACCTAGTCCTGAAGCCTGAATAATTGTAGATATAACACCTTGAACTATCTTAAATAATGAAAGCATTAAATCAAGTCCGTACGTTACCACTATCTTTGCGATTGCGAATCGTATAAATAATTTAAGAGCGTGTTCCGGTTTCTTTACTTCTGTTATAGAGCCACAAGTTTTCATTACACCAACTACAAAGAATAAAACTAACAATGCAAGACCAATGGCTTGAACAGCACCGTGAATATTTAGAATTACATTCCAAATACTTCCTCCTTTAAAAGTTTCCGGAGTTTGCGTAACTAATTGCCATATTTCTCCTAACTTTGAGTTCCAAGTATCCAGTGCATTTTGTAAATTTTGCACTACCCAATTATCGCTCAATATTAACACCTCCTTGTAAAAATAAGATGAGGACGAGTAGAATATTTACTCGTCCTTTGATAATCGCTTAACCTGTAATCATATTTAAAATTTCTTTTGCAAATGTGATAACAATACCACCTGCAACTGTCAAGAAACCATTGGCTCTTTGACTAGGGTCGTGACTCTTTAATGACAACCCTACTTGAACTATACCAAAGCCTAGTAAAATCATACCTATTGCTCTAATTAGTCCGAAGATAAAGTTAGATAAGTTATTTACAACAGTCATTGGATCATCTGCTGCTAAAACATTCACACTTGTTCCAATGGTTATTGCAAAAAGACTTACTCCTAATACATAAGCCTTAAATAATTTCTTTCCTTTACTACTCATTTTTAATTGTTTACTATTTTTATTCATAAATTTCATTCTCCTTTTCCTTTAAAATAGTCTTCTACCTCTTCCGAAGTAATCAATTCATAGTCATTTGCTATATCTTCAATTTCTGTGAAATTATAGTTATCTATATTTTCATCAATACTAATTGAAGCAATAGCATTTTCTGTTCCTCCGTGTAAGTAAGGTTTTTCTTTCCCATCAGTAGTAAATGCCACATTAGGGTGTTTTAAAATATCATACTTAAAGTCCATTATTGGTCTTTCTCCTCTTATAAAAAGAATTGCATATTTATTATCAAGTAACCTTACTTCATCAGGAGTTAATAACTCTCTACCACTTATTTGATAGTTAGTTGAATAATTGCCACTTCTACCACTTGATTTACCATAAGTATTAGTATCAATTGTTTCTTTACCCAAGAGTTCTGAAACATATTTGTGCGTAGATTGCTCGTTTCCTCCTAGGTAGAGAAATTCATCGCAATTTCCTACTATTGACTCCCATTGTTTCTCAAAAAGTGCTTTCAACTGTGCAAGATTTTGAAGAATAATAGATACTGAAACTTCTCTTGAACGCATAACTGAAAGTATCTTATCAAAGTCATCTGGAAGTGAAACATTGGCAAACTCGTCCATTATGAAATGAACGTGTACTGGTAAACTTCCTCCGTATTTATGGTCTGCCAAAAAAAACAACTGCTGAAACAGTTGCGTGTATAAAATGCTAACTAGAAAGTTAAAGCTCGTGTCATTATCCGGTATAAGTGCAAATAATGCTGTTTTCTTTTCTCCTAATGATGGTAAATCTAATTCATCAGTAGCAGTTAAAGAAGCCAAACTTTCTAGGTTAAATTTTTCTAATCTTGCAGCCAAAGTAATCTGAATAGATTTCAATGTTTTAGCAGAACCACTATGATAATCACGATAATACTTAACTGCAATATGTTCTGGTTCTCTTTCTTCTAATCTATTAAATAAAACATCTAATGGACTTACATAAGCATCATCATCTTCGTGTACTTCTCCTGCTCGAAGTAATTCCATTACCATTGGAAAGTTTTGTTCATCCTCTGGGGCTTCGTATTTAAGATAAAATACAAGTGCTAGTAGTAACATACTTGCAGCCGTATCCCAGAACGGATCATTAGATTGGCTACCCTTTGGTGTTGTTGACTTAAATAAATTGGTTACAAGTTTTTGAACATCATTGTCATTTTTTAGGTAAACAAACGGGTTGTAACAATGACTCTTTTCCATATTTATTAAGTCTAATACTTTTACCTCATAGCCTTTCTTTTTCAATAATTCGCCTGTGTCCCTCACAATTTCGCCCTTGGGGTCTAAAATTACCATTGAGGTATTGCATTGCATTACATTTGGTTTGCAATAAAATCTTGTCTTTCCTGCTCCACTACCACCACAAACTAAAACATTTAGATTTCTTCTATGCTTTTTTCCATTTAACCCTATACAAACATTTTGAGTTAATAACTTATTTCTATCCATAGGTAGTTGTTTGTACTTTTTATTTATCTCATTTGCATTTCCCCACCTCGCAGAGCCGTGTTCTTCTCTCCTACGGTAATTCTTTTTAGTAGATAAATAAATTGTAATTGCCATTACATAGCCAATAATAAATATTATTATTACTTTTATTGAACTATCACACCAAGTAATATGAAAAGGATTACCAATAACACCTGAAAAATCTTTCATTATTTGTGGTAATCCTCCATTTACTGATGGTGCAATTAAAAGTGCTAACCATATTGTCGGTATTAGTCCAAGACAATACAACCACTTTGGATAACTAGAATCTGTATTCATCTCTCCTCATAGACCTTGTGAGAACTTTTTTTTTAGGTGGGGCGTCAATGGCTCTTAATAAAACCTCATCAACATATTCTGTATCTTTGCCCTCTTTAATCATTTTATTTCTAAACTCATTTAAAGCATTGATAAGAATACCTAACTCGTATTTATCAAGTTCTAACACTTTAATTTCTTCTTTCATAATTCCTCCTATCTTTCGTATTCCTTATTTTTTTGTGCTTTTGAAATAGTTTCAAAATATGCACTCATTCTAGTATTTATATCTTCCATATTGCTACGCATAGAAGTTAATTCATTTCTTACCTTACTAGCACTCATATTTTTAAATACATCTGGAATAGTGTTGATATTTATATCTGACACATCAATTCCATATTTCTTACATAACATATATGAAGTAGATTCACATTTAAAATTATCTAGTTCAGCATTTCCTGTTTCTTCAAGTGCAGACCTAGTTAGTTCTTTTGCAAGTTGTTTAAATATTGTTGGAGTTTCTCCACCCCTTTTAACATATAAAACATTATCTTCCTTATTCCATAGTGCAACTTTATCACTATTTGGAATTTCATCTACTGCCTTTATATCAACAGGACAGTCTTTTAAAAGAGCCGTTAATTTTACTCTATCATCATAATTGATAGTTCTTGGCTTTTGTGTAGATGTTGTTTGTGATATATCAAACATTTTCTTAACATTATATGAAATAGCAGAACTACCATCTGACCTTGTATAAGAATCTCCCGGTTCTAATATCTTAATACCATTTGCACCTTTCTTTATAAATGCTCCGGATTCTTTCCAATCATCAAATTCTTTTATTTGTGTAGCATTAGGATAAGTAGCAGATATTACAAGTGCATTACCAACAGAGTATTTGTCGAATCTTCCTTGAACATCTAGGTATTGTTTATACTTGTTAATATCTGTTTTTATCTCGTCTGCTGTTTTGTCCATTAAATCATATACTTCTTGTCTTTCTTGTTGCTTTCTTTCCCTCCAAACATTTTTATCAAAAGATTTATTTGATTTAGTGGTATTACTATTAGCATTAGCCATTATTTGGTCAAAATCATTCATATTCTATTACCCTCTTTCCTTTGATTTTTTCTTTTTTGATTTTGGTTGTTTGTGTTTTGTTGTTTTGTTTTTTTCTGGCTTTTCTTTTTTAAGTTCATCTTTATCTAAATCTTTATCTTTCTTCTGTTCTTCTCTTATTGCTTTTATTTCTTCTCTAACAGATGGTTTTTCAGATTTAGTACCCTTGTCTGACTTGTTTTTGTTGTCTAAGGTAGGCTCTGACAGAGGGCTTTTTTCTGTCTTTGCCACTTGGGGGTTTGACATTTCATTTTCCTCCTTGCTTATAGGTTTAGATAAAATATCATCAACCAATTTTTCTTCAACACTCTTAATAACAACACCTTTATCTTTACTGTCTTTTGATTTTTGAATTTCACTTTTAATAGAAGCCGTATCAACAGTAGCAAGATTAAATCTATCAACAATACGATTTATTTTACTTGCGTCTTCTGCTCTAACCATAATGTCAACCATGCCATCTACACTTTTACCTCTACTTTTTAAAGCACAAAATAAAACACCATATCTTTTTGCTTCCTCTGTGAATTTTCTTAAATCTTCTTCCTTAACAGTAAATACTTTAAGTTCTTTACCAGATTTAAGCATATTAGTAAGTCTTGTCTTACCTTTTGTTTGCTTTTGGTCTTTTAATATTGCAATCATTAGTGCAGCAATATTTTTTGCTCCACTTCCAGATAGTCTTACTGCTACCTCTAATCCTTGTAAACTCATTCTTACAATAGATTCAGCAGCATCACCTGATGTGTTCATTTTTCTCTACCTCCTTTTCTTGATTTTTTTCATCAGATAATTCTTGAAGATTTTGTTCCATCTTCTTACTTCTTTCTATAATATCTTTACATAGCACCACCTCCTTTCGTAATGGATTTATTTCTTTATTTAAGTTATCTATTTGTTCCTTAATTTTTTCCTTTTCTTGTTTTGACTTTGACTTTTTATGTTTGTACCAGAGTTTACTTCTCTGATCCATAAGTTCTTCAAGTCTTTTTTCTTTATCTTCTTTAAACGCAAAAAACTGCTCGTCAGTTTTTAAATTATTTCTGACAAGCAGTCTTGTTTCATTTGATATTTCTTCCATCTTTCGTACATCAGCACGAATAGCAGGAGATAATTTTTGATAAGGATACTTTTTAGGAAATACTCTTAATAGATAACAATAGTGAATATATAAAGCATAAAATCCTTTTGGCTTTCGTTTTTTATAATAGTTAGCATTATACTTTTTCTTGTTACCATATTCTTCTATAAAAGGTACTCGTTTGATATATTCTTCATCAATTCTTTGCTTAATTCTATCAATAGAATATTCATTGCCAAAATATCTTTCAATACGGATATTTTTCTTATATGGACTTCTTTTTATACTTAACTTATTACCTCTATAAATTAACTCATAGTCCATTGCTTTCATTAAATCTTCAAAGTCATAATAAGAAGTAGCCATACCTATTGCTCTATCTAAATCATTTTTTGCAATAGAGTAATAATTAACTTTATTGTTATTATCTTTTTGGTAATTAGCAAAATTAATTCTACTATTTCTACAAGGCTTTTCTTTTAGTACCGACAAGCCGTATTCTTCACATAAAGAATCTGATAATCTTCTTAATTCTGCATAAGTTTCTCTTTTATCATAATATCTTTTTCCATCTTTAAATGATACAGAATTTATTACAAAATGATTATGATAATGATTAGTATTAAGATGTGTACTAACAACAACCTCAAACCTATCTCCCCACATTTCTTCGGCAAGTCTTACTCCAATAGCGTGACATTGTTCCGGAGTAACTTCTCCCTCTGCAAATGACTGAAAGGCGTGAAAGCCAAGTATTCCTCCTGTCTTACCATATTGTTCTTTTGTAATAGTCATTTCTTCTAATGCAGTTTTTGGATTACAGTTCACACCAGACACATAAAATTGTTTTTCTGTTTTATAATCTGCTTCAACATAATCAATAACATTGTGTAAGTCATAATAACTGTCTTTACCATAATCACTATTGATAGTTTTTTCAATATTAGTAGTATAATCTATTACATTATCCAATCTCTTTTCTATTTTCCATATTCCTGTCGTTGCAATCTTTCTCACTCCTTTCATTTTGGCATAAAAAAAGAGCAAACCACTTCTGATTTACTCAATAAATTGTAATTTATCTAACAAGTTTCTCTATCGAATTGTATTCATCTCCACTTA
>OIWT01001118.1_pt1 | contig 34056 bp, 19 predicted proteins | sample 1587701 | NCBI WGS metagenome assembly OIWT01 (sample SAMEA3888904, study PRJEB22519) | human gut metagenome | biome: human gut; feature: human-associated habitat; material: faeces | place: Denmark | collected 2009 | reverse complement strand
CGGACTCTGAAACCCGCTCATCACGCACACCCCTTCGTCGCGCATCCGCGTCGCCAAATATGCAATCTAAAAAGCGCCCTACGCCCAGTTCAATAAATGTCCCTCCCTCCGTTTGCCTGCACCAACATCTCAAGGGTTTTGATATAATATGAGAAACTCTTTTGGAGGTACAGAGCGATGAATATTCCAGTCGATCATGCAATTAAACACTTCTTTCCTGCGCCAGCATTTGAACTGATATATTCAGAAGCAGTCGCAAATGCATTTGACGCAGGCGCATCGCAAATTACAATAGATATAGACCTTGATGCCTACAATTCGCCCAATACACTTAAACTTAGCATTCGAGATAATGGTTCTGGATTCAATGACGATAATTTTTACCGTTTCCAGAATCTGATGACGGCCAAAGATACTCAACACAAAGGTCTTGGACGATTAGTCTATTTACAGTATTTTACATCTGTAGACATCGAAAGCGTATATGCGGGAGGATATCGTCGTCGATTCAAGTTTGACGATGCCGTTAAGGAGACAGGAGACGATACTGTATCTTCAAACACAAGCACATATGCAGAATTACGTTTTAGTTCTTTCAAGGGGAAAGCAATAAAAAGTTACGATTATGTTGTCCCTATGGCAATCAAACGACAACTTCGCGATTTGTTCATGCCCAAGCTCTATGCATTGAAAGCAAAAAAACGAGATTTTTGCATAACCATCTCGCTGAAAACAAAAGAAGAAAATCCAGAGAAAGGCTTCGTCAATGGCTCTGTCAAATTGACAGCCGCCGATATCGCAGATTTCAAGTCTATAGAGTTCAATGCCAAAGAACTTGACATGATCGAATGCCAATGCAAGATGCTCTATCGGATAGAGCAAGGTGTTTCTGCTGATGACCACCGCTTAGTCACTGCTTTGTGTGTTGACGGCCGCACAATACCATTCAAGCTTGCGACATCAGAACAACTCCTACCAGGCACGAGCGCAACGTTCCTTCTTGAATCTTCATATTTTGATGCCAAGACAAACGAATCTCGCCAAGAATTGATTCTCAAACAAGACGAACAGGAAAAGGTGCGTCAGATATTCATAGATCGCCTTGCTGAAATTTTGAATGACGAAATCCCCGAATTACACACTCGCAATGAACAAATCAAAGCCTCTCTCGTAGACACTTACCCACATTTAGCAGGCTATTTCGACCAGAACACCATTGGAATTATTAATCGAAACAGGGCCATTGCAGATGCTCAATTAGCATTTTGCCGCGACGAAAAAGAAATACTAGACGCACAAGAACTCACAGACGAGCAATACAAAAAGTCTTTTGAACAGGCTTCGCGCGTGTTGGCACAATACATCCTTTACCGGAATAAAATCATCCACAAAATGGGAACTTTGACGCACAAGAGTCGAGAGTCTGACATCCACTCTCTCATTGTACCCATGCAACGTACCTTTGAATCCTGTTCATTTAGCCATGACTTGTACAACAATAATGCATGGTTACTTGACGACAAATACATGACCTATCGATCCATCTTAAGCGACAAACAGATTAAAGAATTGATAGAGAAGATCAAGTCTACAGAGGAAACGAAGGACGCGAATCTACGGCCAGACATAGCCTTTATCTTTTCCGACGACATAGAGTCCACCACACATCCAGTCGATGTTGTCGTTGTTGAATTGAAACGAAAGGGCTTAGATCACCTTGGGAAACACGCCGTAATCGAACAAATTAGACAACGTGCCCGCAGATTAGTCTCATTGTATCCCACAAAAATACAGCGGATGTGGTTCTTCGGAGTCATTGATTTTGATCGTGAGATGCGAAACACTCTTAAAGAAGAGGAATGGATATCGTTGTATTCAAAAGGAGAGGCATACTATAAAGAACTCCTTGTATTGCGCGTTGATTCCGACAACAATGAATTACCCGGGGGAAAAGTTCCTGTTGCTGTCACATTGCTTTCCCACGACGCACTATGGAAAGATGCATTAGCAAGGAACGAAACTTTCCTTACTATTCTTCGTAGTTCAATCAAGAATCGCCTATCAAAAGAATTTTCAGTATCGGCACGGTAAAAATGTCTCACACGGAAGAATGAACGGTCTTCAAGCCGATTCACGCAACTACACCCTCCAGTATGCGCACACGCATCCATTCACCCAATGGGTGTCTGACAGGAACTCTGTGGTTTCGTATGTGGTTATAATAATCTTGATGAGCTTCAACTACAAAATGTAGGATTAATATAATTTTTGACGTACTCTGGAACAACACTTGACATATCCCACCACTTGAACCTTAAATTCGCCCTTCCCGGAGTCAGTCGCCAAAAATCAACAGTCGCCTTTTCGTCAGAAAATATCTGAAGTTCTTTTTCGTCCTTAGGGACGATGAATCCATAGACACTCGTAGCATGATGAAGTTCACAGTATAAATTCGGCAAATCATGTTCGACACTTAATTTCCGATGAATAACCAACTGAGGCTGCTTCCGAAGTATTGATGAATCAAAGTCCATTACAATTGGAACTCTAGGGAAAACAACCTCATTCTTCAACCAAGGCACAAGCCATTGATATCTCGAAAAACATTCATCATCAACAACCGAAAGCGCGTACTTACATAAACCACGAAAGATGTCTTGATAAGCTATTTTGACGCGACTTTTGACCTCAACTCTCGATGGGATATTTCCCGACATAACTACAGAATCTGGCATCGCCTCCAAAAACAAATGATGATTCCCATCATTATGTAGAAGGACTTGTTCCCCATGTTTCATTTTCGGAATTCCATTCTTCCCCGCGATTCCGAAAATTACATTCTGAGATTCCAGAAATGTTGAGACGCTCGCCTCTATGCCCATCCCGAACCTGTTATTGCACTCATCGCATTCATCATTCAAAACAACATTCTTGTTCCCCAAGGACTCGCTAATTGCATGAGCCTTTTTCTTGAATGTTACTACTGGCATACTCATACCACACCATCGACATACTCGGTCTTCTCTTTCATGATGTCCAATATGGATTCTATGCTCGCCAAAAAACTGAACAGAATATTTTCGCCACCATTCCTTGTATTTGACAGAAATGGCTGGCAATCCGCTAATTGTTCGCAACATATCAACCACATTCATCATTCGATCTTGATCAACTAAATCAGAAACAGAGACAACCGTTACGTATTGATTACACGCCAATTGCCCCACCTGTCTCTTAAGCATATGTAAGGCAGGAAGCACATTGACATATTTATCCAAAAACAGCAACACATCATTCCGAATTTCATTTGTGAACAAAGAAACTGGCTTAAAAAAATAAGTCATCCCTCCATCAATTTTCTTACAAGACTTCGCAAAACACATATAACATTCATGCAAGAAATTAAAATCACCTACCGACAATCTCCCCATTGGAGTTCCAAACCTAAATGGTATAATTTTGCCTTGTGCTGTCACTATAGCAATGCCATATGAGACCATTTTTTTACTTGCAGTATTAATTTCAGGCATAGTAGACATATACTACTTCCCTTTTATTAGTTGGAAGTTTATCATTCTTTTGTGCCATTGCGCAACAGGGAATCTCATATCAATTTAACCATGCCCAACACGCCAAGATGTGAAGTTTAAAAATCGCGCTATTCATCAAGGTATCCCTTTCCGCCACTTCCATTCAACTCACCTCCCATGCGATACTTGATGTCGTAGTTGATGATGAAGTCGAGTTCTTCTTCGGTAAAGCCGTAGTGCTTGGCAAGGAGTTCGTCTATCTTATCGATGATTGGCTTTGACCCAGCCACCCAGTATTGATCATACTCCACTTTACCACTTTTCTTCTGGTAGACAACACGTTCCTTGTTTCGCTCTTCATCATCTACCAAATTTTTTGCCAGATTCATAAAGTTTCTACTCAATTCTGCCTCTGAAAACAAATAGCTTAAGTTAATTCTAAAGTTCATCACATCATCCTGTACAACATCACGTCCATTCGACTTGGCAAGATACCACATATAGAACATGGTACTAGACATAACCGCAACAAGAACTTCTTGAATATTCGAGGGGCATGTAATTGTTTTGTAATGCGAAGAGACCTCAGGTTTATAACCTTCCCGTCTAAAATACGGGGCATTACAAAATGCCTTAACCCAGTAATGAACAACATCGTGATAAAACACCTCTCGAACGTTCGGTGTAACATTTATCTGCCTAATCCCAGTAGGAAACGCCAGCATCTTCATAAAGACATTTCGTCCAATCCTACTACCAACTTTCAATACAATATGATTGTCAACGGATACTTCATAAGCGATTTTTGCCATAAATAATGTATCTCGTTCATACCCACTATCGGAGAATCTGAGAAAGTCGCTCGTATATCTCTCAATCCGATTTAAAGACCTGTCATTAATAAATATACACAAGTTCTGCTGAACGCCCGAGAATAATGTTCCTGGATGAGTATCGCCGCTATAAAAGGAATGCCATGTTCTACCATCTAAGCATTTTATCAGGTAACCCATCTTTCGATTCCCTGTAAGACTTATCGGAACAATCATTGAGAACATGGAATATCGGTCAACAAGTGACAGGCATCTTTCAACAACAACCGCATAAAGATTACCACATTTCTTAGAATAAAACTCTATTTGATAGTCCTTTACATTGGAAAGTTTCACATACGGCGGGTTGCCGATGATGACGTCGAAGCCGCCGCGCTGGGCCATGACGGGGTAGAACTCGGTGTACCAGTGGAATGGCTGGGTGTCTTTGTGCCATTGGTCATAGGTTTTGCCGCCGCCGTTCGTCGCGTAGAGCTGCCGGTCGAGGAGGACGCGAATGGCCGCGAGGCGTTGGTTGATCTCTTTCTTGGCCTTGATGAGGTCGGCGTGCGAGCCGAGCAAGTTGAGCTGTTCGCGGCGGAAGTAGTCGAACGCGGCGGACGCCTTGGTCATCTCGTCCTCGATCCTCTTCTTGAGTTCGACGTAGGCGAACATGTCGCCGTTGACGAGGCCGTCCTGTATCTCCTTCTCCGTCGCATAGCCGACGAGCGTGTTGCCGCAGCGGATGTTGAAGTCGATGTCGGGGAGCGGGTCGAGCCCGAGGTTCGGGTCGTGGCGGTCCACGTCCACGACGGCCACCATCTTGAGGAAGAGCCGCAGGCGGGCGATCTCCGTCGCCTCGTGCATGATGTCCACGCCGTAGAGGTTGCGCAGGATGATGTTCTTGTAGACGAAATACTTGCGGTTCGAGCGGAACTTGCCCGCAATCTCCTCCAGTTCCGCCTTGAAGAGATTCGGATTCGCCGCGTTCATCTCCTCCATGCGGTCGAGACACGCCTCGTAGAGCGGTTCAAGGATGTTGAGCGCGGCGAAGAGGAACGCCCCCGATCCGCAGGTCGGGTCGAGAACCGTCACCTCGCGCAGGGCGTTGTAGAAATGGAGGATGAAGCGTGAATCATCGCTTTTGCGGATGACGTCCTCGGCGAACAGGCGGATGTCGAGATTGTAGGTGATGAAGTCGTGGATGTCGGCAATCTCTCCCTCCTCGATCTTCGCCCTGATTTCCGCATGCCGCTGCCGCCGCGCCACCGTCTCGCGCCAGATTTCCGTCGGAAGCGCGTACTTTTCGGGTGTCGGACGGTTCCACTCCTCCCGTCGCTTGCGGAGATCGGGCTTCGCCGTATCCACGCCTTTCTCGATTTCGGGCGGCAGGGGCAGTTCCGCGCCCTTGCGGACGGCCGCGAAGATGTAGCGGTCGGGATTGTCCTTCAGAATCCGCCACACAGGACCGTCCGCCGCGAACGGCTTCGCGTCCACCTTCTTCACCGCCTCGAAGAGATACGGCACGATGCAGTTTCGTCCGATGTACTCGGTGATGTCCTCCTTCGTGTAATAGGCCCCCATCTGCGCACGGTCGTTGATGTACTGCTCGAAGATGTAGCCGAGGACGTCGGGGTTGATGTCGCGTCCCGTCGCCGTGAGACGGCTGTCGAGGTGCCACCGCCATTGGTCGAAGAACCTGAAAAGGTTCTCGAAGACGGCATCGGGGATGTCGAGATCGGGGTTCTTCTCCTCGATCTCGTGCTTCGCGAACATGCCGCCATTCAGGTAGGGGATGATGCCGTACTTCTTCCTGAACGCGGCGGAGCGCGTGTTCGCCGGCGCGTTCAGCCCTTCTCCGAAGAGCTGTTTCAGGAAGCCCTTGTAGAACGACGCATAGAACGAGGTCTTGCCGCGTTGTGCCTGAACGTCCGCCAACCTCTTGCCGAGATAGTCCGTGTCGCTGTCGAGGAAGCCCTTCTTCTGGATGAAGTAGCAGAACATGAGACGGTTCAGCATGACCGAGGCATACCATTCGCGGTCGCCCTCTTCGGGCAGATTCTCGATGCCCGCCACAAACGCCTTGTGCTGGACACGGAAACCGCGATAGAAGTCCTTCGTCACCTTGTCGGCGTTCACCAGAAACGCGGCGTTCACGCGATTCACCACGTCCACGATGGACACGCCCTCATCCGCATCGAACCCGAAGGAGATGTCGTTGACCTTCTCCAGGAGAAAGGCCGCCTGGTCTTCCGTCTGGTATTCGACCGTGACGAGGTGGCGGCGGTCGACGCTCCGCACGGGAATCGACCACAGGTGGTGGAAATCCTCTCCCGCTCCCGTCGCCCAGTAGATGACGAAATTGTCGTGGCTCAACTTTCCGAGCTTTGCGTCAAGCGCACGGCGAACCGCCGAATCGGGAATCGTCTCGCCTACGCAGACATACACGCGAAAGCCCCTCTTCTGCGCCACTTCCGAAAGGACGTAGGGTTGCCCGTTCGCCTCAAGCGGAACCGGGTGGCGCGTCGTGGGATTGTCCCAGCCGCACTCGATGAAGAGGCGCGTAAAGTCGCCCGCCCGAAGACAGCCAAGGAATTCGTTTCGTGTCATGTCCTACTTCTCCCGGGAAAGCCCCATTGAACAGATGATGCGGGCGGAGGCGGGCGATTCGCCGTCATCCTCCGGCACAAGGCAGAGGTCGCCGTTGCGCTGCAGTTCCAGCACGGTCTGGATGATGTCCTCCGCCGGCACGCGCTTCTGGAGCATGCGCCCAAGTTCGTGCTTCGCCGCCTCCTTCATCGGATAGGCGTAGACGAGATCGACGGCCGCCTTGAGGTTCTGTTCGAGAAGCGGCATCGGATTCTCCTTGAGACGCGCGGAAAGGATCGCGAAGACCCTGTACTTGGTCGAGGCATGCGTCCCCAATACGCCCATGCCGGCGTTCGGGGCGTTCTGCAGATCGCGCAGCGCCTGCGCGACCAGCTCGTGGTGGTTCGGGAGCGGCGGGAGGCGCGGCGTCTGCGCCTCACAGGCAAGGGCCTTGAAGATGCGCGTCGGGGACTTCGAGACGCCCCGCCCCGCCGCGTCGAGCCACGTCAGCACGTCGCTGTCGTTCCGCGTCCGGGCATAGGTGATGACGCCCTGCGGCTCATCCCCGCGCGGCTTCGTCGCGTAGACGACGTCCGCAAGGCCCTGTATACGTTCGCGGAGGGCCGGGCTGCCCTTCGTCGCAGCCTCCCACACCTGATAGGCCTGCGAGGCGAGATCGACCTCGCCGTCGTCCGCCTCGTCGAGAATGCCCGCCTTCTCGTTGAAGATGTCCTTCAGGTTCTGGATGTTGCCCTCGAAGAAGACCTCGTCCGAACCGACCGTCTCGGCATTCGCGTTGATGCGGTCGTTGAGCTTCTTGCGGAGGTTGATCGCCTTGTCGATGCCCTCCTGCGGGAAGAAGGAATAGCAGTAGACCTTCTCGGCCCTCTGCCCGATGCGGTCGACACGCCCCGCGCGCTGGATGAGGCGGATGATGGCCCATGGCAGGTCGTAGTTGACGACAATGTGCCCGTCCTGCAGATTCTGGCCTTCTGACAGCGCGTCCGTTGCGACCAGCACCCGCGTCTGCCTCTCCGGCGGAATGGAAAGCGGCACATGGTTCGAGACCGGCGAAAAGCGTTTCACGCGCTCCACCACGTCGTTCGTGCCGCCGTCCACCAGATCCACGTGCGCGACGCCGCGTTTCGCAAGTTGCGCCGCAAGGTAGCGGGCCGTATCGGAATACTGCGTAAAGACGAGAACCTTGTCGTTCCCGTGCCGGTGCGTCACGAGGTCTACCAGCGCATTCAGCTTCTCGTCCTCGGCAGGATTCCACACGCGGCACTTCGCCAAGATGCCGAGGATGATCCCGTTGTCCTTCTGGAGGGCCCCGGCAAGCGACCGCCTGAAGAAGCGCGGCGAGATCCATTTCACAGACGCCTTGCGCCCCGGAGGGTTCTCCTCGACAATCTTTGCATAGGTCGCCCTGCCCCACTCTGCGTAGTCCTTCGGATCGACGGAGAACGCAAGTGGCGTAGGCTCCGACGATTCCTCTTCCTCGTAGCAGTCGCCGATTTCCGTTCCGGCGCCCAGCGGGAGATCGAGCCCGTTCTTCAGCGCGTAAAGGTAGACCGCGTTGCGCACGGCGTGGCGGTGGAGCGTCATCAGGAAGGCAAGTCCGCTCGAATCCATCCGCTTGTAGAATCCGCTTCGGCAGAAGCCCATCATCCGCCGTCCGGCACGGGAAAGGTTCTTCAGGACGTCCTTCTCCGCTCCCGTGGCATCCGCACAGGCGCATTCGTCGATGTACTTCAGCAAGCCGTAGCGCGGCAGGGCAAGGTCGCCCATCGCCTCGACCACCTCGTCGCCATAGAGACGCTCGAACATGTCGCCGGGGGCGGTCTTGAAGACGAGCGTCCTTGGAACGCGGTCCGGGAAGTAGTTGCGCGTCCCGTCGTGCATTTCAAGGTAGACGCGCCCGGATTCCGCATCCCGCGCGGCATAGTTGCGCCGGATGAAGGTACGCGTCCGGCGCACGAGGTAGAGCTTCATCAGGTCGCGCCAGTCGTCCGTCTGGACACTCGCCTCGAAGGCCCCGATCGAGGAGAGCGGCGTTTCGCTGTGCTTGACGGCGAAGGCCTGCTCGCCGCCCTCCGCCTCAATCTGCCGCTCGGGACGGATGCCAAGATCCTCGTCGGCATCGACGAAGAGCCGCAGCTGATTGGCGAGATCCGTGAAATCCTTGTTGTAGGGCGTCGCCGTGAGGAGGAGCACCTTGTTGTCCTGATAGTCCAGCAAATCCTTGATCGCGGCATACCGCTGTCCCGTGCCGTTCCGCAAGTTGTGGCTTTCATCGACGATGACAAGCCGGTAGTAGCGTTCGCGGTGCGGGTCGAACTTCTCGGCAATTGATTTTACGCCCATCTTGAGATCGTACCGCCGCGCATACTCTTTCCACATTTCGGTCAGGTTCGGCGGACAGATGACGAGCGTCGAAGCGTCCAGCGTCTCCTCATAGAACTTCGCGACAGCACAGGCCGTGATCGTCTTGCCGAGGCCCACAACGTCGCCGATCATCGCGCCGCCGCGCTTCTCGAGATGCCGAACCGCCAATTTCACCGCCGTCTTCTGGAAATCGAAAAGTTCCGTGTCGAACGGCGCGGGCAGATGGTATTCCGAGACGCCCTGCCGCGCCTCGCGGCTGAGGTGATACATGATCTTCAGGTAGACCTCGTAGGGAGACGGCCCGTTCTCGGACGCCCAACACGCATCCAAAGCGGCCATGAGGTCGGTGGTGATCTCAATTGAGAATCGGTCATTCCAGCGTTCATCGAACCACGCGGCATAACGCTGATTGTCATGGTAGTCCCCGAACTCCGCATCCAGCTCGCCGTTTCGGGAAAGGCCGCCGAGCGTGAGATTGCTCGACCCCATGATGGACATGACCGGGTTCGAGGTGTCCGTCGGACGGTAGGCCAGGTAGAGTTTCGCATGGAGCGGATGCCGCAGGTGGAGCTTCACGCACACCTTGCCCTCGCCCAACTGCCGCCGGAGCGTCCGCAAGGTCTGCTCGTCCGCCGCCGTCGGAACGCCAAGCGTCAGCTGGCGGCGGAAGTCGTTCGCGACCTGCCGCCGCCATTTTCGGACACGTTCGGAATCGACGGGCGAACGGTCAAGCCCGTACATCTCGCGGATGATCTCCGTCGGCGGACGATGCATGCCGACAAGGAGCCGGCAGATGCGGCGAACGGACGATTCGCCGCCCTTCCCGTCCATCTCGAAGACCTCACCGCCGGGGAGGTCTTCCACATCCGCCGCGACCTTCTTCCAGCCGCGCAGATTGAAGTAGCCCGTGCAGAAGTCAGCCCGCTCGACCCCGGCATTCGTCAGGATCGCGTGCAGCCCTTCCTCAAACTTCTCATCCGTGTTGTCGAAAATCCGTGCCATCGCCCGCCCGCTCCTCGCCGCCCTGTTCGACAGACGAGGACGTGCGGCGGCAAAAATAGCGCGTGCCTCGTTCAAGATATCTCTCTGGGGGCACCGCTAAGAGCCCGTTCACGAAATACCAAGAACGGGCACGCAGAGCGGGCATACTGAGAGAGGGCGCAAGACGCCCCCTGTATGCGGGCCTGCGCAGCCACATTCCTCGCTTCGTGAACTGAAAGTTAGCGGTTTCCAGAGAAGCAAAAAATGCGCTTGCGCACATTTGATGATGGCGGCAGACTCCTTGAAGGCGCGTGCCGCCGATATCAAAGATCAACTGTCAATCCGACGTTCCCGCCGAACAACGTAGTGGATTATATCAAATTCCGGACTGATTGGCCGAGCTTATAGATGCCGCAACAAATTAGGTGTTAGGTTTTAGGTTTTAGCCCGGGACCGGACGGCCCCATCGGCTTGGCCCCTGCGGGAGGGGCGCGCTCCGTCGCGTCCATTCGCAGCTTGAAGAACCTATGTCGCCACCCAGTGGTAGCAGCTCTTGCGGAGGCCGCGCAGACGCGGCAGGGCCAATCCGACGAACCACCCGACGAGGAAGACGCCCAGGACGGTCCCTTCGCGGACGCCCTCGACGCGGTGCAGCAGCGCGTACGACACCGCGAGGGCCGACAGGACGAGCGTGGCGTCGAAGCACGTCTTGACCCGCGCCAGGCGAAGCCTGAACGTCTGCGCAACCGTCTTCACCAACGCATCGCCCGGCACGCACAGGAAATCCGAATGGACCTGGCAGACGATGCCGACTGCCAGGAGAGACGCCCCGCCGACCAGCATCAGGACCTGCAGGGGATAGACCACCGTCACCCACGGCCGCGTCAGCGCCATCCCCCCGTCGATGCACACGCCGAAGAGTACCGTCGCCGGAACCTGCAGCAGCTGGAACGGCGCGAATCGCCGCCGCAGGACCACAATCTGCCCGAAGACGAAGAGAAGGTTCATCAGAAGCGTCAGCGTGCCATACGAAAGCGGCGTCACGCGCGTCAACACCCACGGCACGCTGGAGATGGGCGTCGCGCCCAGCCCCGCCTGCGTGGACAGCGCGACGCCCAGTCCGGCAACGGCCACGCCGAACATGAACAGCAACGCCCGTCTCTTCCAGTCAAAAACCAACATGCGGGCACCCCAACCGGCGGAACGGCTCACCCGAACCTCGGCCCCTTCGCACTCTCCATCTTGTCGGCAGATACACTAGACATCCCAACCCTCGCCGTTGCGGCGGGACACGAGCAGCCACAGGAAAAACGGTGCGCCGAGAATCGCGCAGACGACCCCGACGGGCACGTCGCCCGGCAGGAAACGCCCGAGGGCCTCCGCCAGCACGAGAAAGATCCCGCCCGCAAACGCGGACAGCACGAACACACGCTGGAGGCGCGGCCCCGCCTTGCGGCGGACGAAATGCGGCACGACGAGCCCGATGAAGCCGATCGCCCCCGCGAGCGCGACCGAGACGGCCGTGACAAGCGACACCGCACCGAGGACAAGGAGCGTCGTCATGCGCGTGTTGACGCCCAGGGCCTCCGCCTCGGCGCGCCCGAGTTCCATGACGTTCAGCCGACGCGCGAGCGCAAACAGGACCGCGAAGGCGAAGGCGAAGGCGACGCCGCCGAGTGCAAGCGTCGCACCCGTAACCGACTTGAGCGACCCGTAGAGCCATTTCGACACCGCCGCGAAGTCATCCGGCTTCGCGTAGGAGAGGACCAGCATGTCGAGCGAGCCGAAGAAGCCCCCCGTGACGAACCCGGCCAACACGACGGCGTTCCCCGTCGAAAGCAAAAGCGGCGTTGCGCCATCCGCCTCGCGCGCCTTCGCCGCAAACGCCGCAACAAGGCAGACGAGCGCAAGCGACGCGCACGAACCGAGGAAACTCGCCGTCGGCAACACCCAGGCGCCGAGCGCGACAAGGCCGAGGTTGGTCGCCAACGCGGCAAAGAACGCCGCGCCGCCAACCGTGCCCAGCAGATAGGGCTCCGCCAGCGGATTGCGCAGGACACTCTGAAGCGCCGCGCCCGAGACCGAAAGCGCCGCGCCCGTCACCAATGCCGCTGGATAGGCCCAATCCATGATCCGAGGCCGCGCCGGTCAACGGGGACCGACGACGCCATGGAGGTTCCGCATGATCCGGACGGCGACTTCCGGCTTGTTCATCGTGTAGACGTGGACGTTGTTGACGTCGTTCGCGAAGAGATCGACGATCTGCTCGGTCGCATACGCCACGCCCGCGTCCAGCATCGCGACCGGGTCATCGCCGAAGCGGTCGACAATCGCCCGGAAGCGCGGGGGCAGATACGTCCCCGACAACGCGCAGATGCGCCGGATCTGCCTGCCGTTCGTGACGGGCATCACGCCCGCGATCACCGGAACCGTCACGCCCGACGTCCGGAGGCGCGCAAGATAGTGGAAAAGCACATTGTTGTCGAAGAACATCTGCGTCGTGAGGAAGTCCAGCCCCGCCTCGGCCTTCTCCTTCACGTGCGCGAGGTCGTCCACCAGATGCGCGCACTCGGGATGCCCCTCCGGGTAGCACGCGCCGCCCAGACAGAAGCCCTCGCCCTTCAGCGCCCGCACGAGGTCAACCGCATGGCGGAAAGCGGGGTCGCCGGGGAATTCCGTGTCGGGCGGAGAGTCCCCGCGCAGACAGAGAATGTTCTCGATGCCGGCGGCTCGGAAGCCCCGCACCTCATCCTCCACCTTCGCGCGGTCGGCAGCGATGCACGTCATGTGCGCAAGCGCCGGCACGTCGCAGGCATCCTGCACGAACGCCGCGAGTTCGCACGTGTTCGCGCCCGTCGTGCCGCCGGCGGCCCCGTAGGTGACCGAGACGAACGCAGGGTTCACGGCGGCGATCTCGCGGACGACGCGCTTCGTCCGCTCCATCGCCGCCCGTTCCTCGGCCGCGCCGGACGCCGCGCGCCGCTTCGGGGGGAACACCTCGAAGGACAGGCTGGGCCGCCCTTCGGCGATAATTTCTGAAATCTTCATACGCACTGATTATACCATATCCGGGTACTGGCCCGACTGCGGGACAAGGCGTGCCAAGGGACCCGCGGACCGGCTTACTCGCCCGACGCCCGGGGCTCTCCACCGCGCACCGAAAACCGCCCGTGGCGGATGCCGCCGAGGAACTGCCAGGTCACGGACAGCGACCCGTCCGGCAGCAGCCGTCCGTTGGCGGCGATCTCGTGCGTGCCGCAGTTCGCGAAAAGCGGCTCGACGTTCGAGTCGTTGAACGTCCAGCGCGTCACGGCCCATGCACCCCGTCCGACGGCGAGGCGGCGGCCGTCCTTCCGCACCAGCGTCCAGCCCGTCGCACCCGGCTCGACGGATGCCGCGTCGAAGCCCTCGAAGACGGCGTTCCCGTTCCCCTCCAGCGGCAGCGCGAGGGAATCGCACTTCGCGCGCAGCCGCGCCTCGGCGGCGGCGTCCGCCGCGCGCGGCGTCGGGCCGAACGACGGCAGCAGATGCGTCCAGATCAGGTCCAGCTCGCGCTGCATGTCGCCGAGGCCCGCATGGACCGAGACGACGGCGTCCTGCTCGGGGAAGACGACGGTCAGCTGGCCCGCCGCGCCGTCCGCGCGGTACGCCCCGTGGCGGCAGCGCCAGAACTGGAAGCCGTAGCCCTGGCCCCAGTCGCTGCCCGAGCCAATCGTCTGGGCCTGGACGACGATGCCGCCCGACCAGGTCTGGCGCGCCGTCGCGAGGCGCACCCACTCGCGCGAGAGCAGCTGCCGCCCGTCCCAACGCCCTTCCTGCAGGAGGAACTGCCCGAACCGCGCAAGGTCGCGCGTCGTCATGTTCATGCCCCAGCCGCCGCAGGCGACGCCCGTGGGCGAGACCGTCGACCAGGGGCTCGTCATGCCGAGCGGATCGAACAGCCGCTCCTTGAGGAAGTCCATGAGCGGCTTTCCGCTGATCTTCTCGACAATGGCCGCCAGCAGGTGCGTCGCGCCCGAATCGTACTTGAAGCCCGTCCCCGGCTCGCGGTCGATCTTGTTCTTCAGAAGGGCCTTGACCCAGTCGCCCGCGATGTCGTCGCGCTCGGCGTCCGTGCGGTCGGCGCCGAGGTTCATCGTGAGGAGGTCGCGCACCCGGACCTGCCGCAGGTTCTCGGACGGCTCCGCCGGCGCCGCGTCGGGGAAGAGGGACACGACGCGGCGGTCGAGGTCGAGCCTGCCGTCGTCCACGAGGAAGCCGACGGCCGTTGACGTGAAGCTCTTCGAATGCGAATAGAGCATGTGCGGACGCTTCAGCGTGTCCTGCGGCGCCCAGGTCCCCTCGGCGATGAGGCGCCCGTGGCGCAGGATGACGAATCCATGCACATAGCCGTTGCCGAAGCGGTTCGTCGCCGCGTCGTTCTCGCACGCCTCGATCCACCGCTGGATCGCCGCAGACGAGACGCCCTGCGACTCCGGCGAGGCCCGCTCGAAATCCGGCGCGCACAGCGCGCCCCACGCCCCGGCAACGACCGCAAACGCGGCCCACAGCATCCCGTTCCCCAACTTCATGTCATCCGTCCTTTCCCATGTGTCTACTTCTTCTACAGGTCCTTTGCGGCGAGGGCGTTGAGACGGTCGATCCAGAGCGTGCCGAGCGCGTCCTTGCGCGCCCGGTGTTCCGTCACCGCGAGGACGAACGGGTTCGTCTCGAACGTGCCGCGCACGCCCGCGAAATCCGCCTCGGTCGTCGCGCCGAGCCCGTCGAAGCCGAAGCCCGTCTTCATCGAGAGCGAGAACTCCTTGCGCGCGTCCTCGTAGAGCATGTCGTCGAGCTTCAGGACGGAGGCGCGCCAGCGGCGGATGATCGAGACGAGGTCGCGGTAGCCGATCCGGCCCTCTTCGAGGCCGTAGTGGCGGAGCATGAGGTCGTAGGCCCATGTCCACTCGTCGTCGTAGTAGCGCACCTGCAGGTCGGCCATCCGCGCGTCCAGTTCCGCGCAGGAGGCGATTCGACCGGCCTCCACGTCGTCGAGGATCGCGCGCACGCGCGAGTGGGGCGCGAGGAGGCCCGAGAGGTCCACCCAGTCGCCCAGGCCCGCGCGCGCCGTCGGCCTGAGCCCGCCGAGGTAGTCGCCGTCCGTGATCGTCTCCAGCCGCGAGATGAGGGAGTTGCCGAGGAACTTGTCGATCGCCATCCGGTAGAAGCCGATGCCCTTCACGAGCGCGGCGTTCGTGATGCGCGCGCTCTGGTAGGCGTAGGTGTCGCTCGTCGCGCCCGAGAGCGCACGCAGGCTTTCGAGGATCGCGATGCCGCGCACCATCTTGTCGATCGTGTAGGGCGAGAGGAGGTTGAAGTTCACCTTGTCGAGGCGGCCCTCCGGCGCGCGGCGGTCGCGCTTCGGCCACTTCTGCACGTCGCGGATCGTGCCGACGCTCTTGAGGTTCACGCCGGGCACGAGGTACGTGACGCCCTGCGACTCGATGAGGTAGGAGAACGGCAGGCTCGACGTGTCGGGATTCGTCGTGTGGCGCCCCATCACGAGCGAGAACGCGCCGATGCGCGCGGGCCAGAGGATGTACGAGTCGGACGCCGTCTTCGAGCCGCGCTCCAGCGCGCCCTGGTGGATGGGCCCGAGCTTGTACATGTGGTTGGACTGGTTCGAGCCAGAGCCCGCGTTCATGAAGCTGAACATGCCGGCGATGAGCAGCGTCGACTTGTGGTGCGTGACGGTGAACGGCCCCGCGAAGACCGCGCAGGCCTCGCCGTTCTCCTCCTGGCAGTTGCAGAAGAAGAGCGAGTCGCTCGCCGAGTAGCCGTGGCCGAGCGCGCACGACTGCCCGACGTAGCAGCGCGTGAGGCGCGTGCCGTCCTCGACGCGCGAACCGTCCTGCACGATGAAGTCGTCCGCGCTGACGCCGCGCCCGATCGTGACGGGCGAGTCGCGGCGGCTGACGAGCGAGCCGTTCGAGAGGCGCGCCGCGCCGTCCACCACCGCGCCGTCGCCGATGAAGACGTTGCGCACGAGCCCCGTGTCGACGACCGTCACGCCGCAGCCGATCGTGCCGCGCGCCGACCGCGCGGCCGCCGCCTTCTCCCGCGCGAAGCGCTTGAGCGCGGCGACGAGGCGCGGCCGGTGCCGGTACATCGCCTCCAGGTACGCCTCGTGCGCCGTGAGCGCCGTGTGGATCGTCACCTCGCGCCCGCCCGTCTCGTTGAGGACCGAGACCTCGACGCCGTTGCCGAAGCCCGACTCGCCCTCGACGTAGATCTTGTCGACGTTGCCGATGTGCGTACACGCGCCGATGTCGTAGTTCGCGATGTAGCTGCGGACGTTCGAGATGCGGCAGTCGTCGCCGACCGTCACGTTGTGCAGCGTCGCGTGGTAGAGGCCCGCCGGCTTGCGGACGCCGCCCGGCAGCGTGTACGTCGTGCGGAACGCGCCGAGGCGGCACGTTCCCGAGAAGGCCGCGTCGCGCACCGTCGCCGCGTCGAAGCCCGGCGCGACCGTGACCGCCCGCCAGTCCTCGGCCGAGCAGCCGTGCGCCTCTAGGGCCGCGATCTCGCGCGCCGTCAACTGCCGATACGCCATGCGCCCCCGCCTTTCCGCGCCTCAGTGGTGGGAGCAGCCCCCGCAGCCGTGGCCGCAGTGGCCGCCGCAGCCGCCGTGGCCGCCGCCGCAGGTCGCGGTCTGCGCGGTGACGAGCGTGCCGGCGAGCAGCTTCTCGACCGCCTCGTCGGCCGCGCCCGCGACGCCCGCGAAGAGCGAAATGCCCGCCCCCGCGAGCGCGCCCTGCATGCCGGGGCCGACGTTGCCGCAGATGACGGCGTTCACCCCGTGCCACACGAGCCAGAGGGCGAGGTCTTCATGGCCGGTCCCCTCGGTGTCGGCGACTTCGGAGGACGCCACGCGGTCTTTTTCGATCTTGTAGATCTTGAACTGGGTCGACTTCCCGAGATGCGGGAAGATCCGCCCCTCGGCATACGGAATGGCAATCTGTGCGTCCATGCGGGATAGTATAGCACACTCTCAGAGGGCGAGCAGGACGACGCCCACGAGGATCGCGGCGAGCGCGAACGCCTTGCGGCGCAGGTTCGTCTCGTGGAAGAACGCCGCGCCGAGCACGAAGGTGATCACCACCGAGAAGCGGCGCAGGAGCGAGCCGACGGAGATGGGGACGCCCGGAATGGAAAGCCCCTTGAAGTAGAGCCAGTCCGCGCACGCGAGAAGGGTCCCCACGCAGGGGATCGTCCACCGCCACTCGAACGGGTCGTGGCGGAGGCGCAGGAGCGTGCGCCCCGCGAGCAGCAGGCCGTAGACGGCGACGAGGCCGATCTGGAACCAGAACTGCACCACCTCCACCGGCGCCGCGCGGACCTGGAAGACGTATTTGTCCCACAGGCTCGAACAGGCCGAACAGCACATGCCGCCCACGGCGCACCACACGGCGCGGCTGCGCAGGAAGTCGATGCCCTCGTGGCGCCCCGCCCAGGAGAACGCCCAGTAGCCGCCGAAGACGAACAGCATCCCGATGCCCTGGATCCAGGTCGGCACCTCCCCGTAGCAGAAGAACGCCGCCACGAAGACGAGCGCCGGGGCGCTCGCGCGGATCGGCGTCGCGATGGTGATCGGAAGCGTGCGCAGGGCGCAGAAGGTGAGGATCCACGACGTCGCGACGATGACGGACTTGCTGGCGGCCAGGGCCAGCACCCACCCTTCCGGGTGCAGCAGCGTCCCGACGTCCCCGAAGAGGAGCGCCGCCGCGACGAACGCGCTCCCCCCGCAGCACGTCGAGATGAGCAGCGTCGGCAGCACCGCGTTGTTCCGCACGCTCGCCTTCTTGGCAATGTCGTAGAACGCGAGGAAGACCGCGCTCAGGAGAATCCACACCGTCCAGTCCATGTTCTTCTTCAACCTTTCCGGGAAACAGCGGTCGGTTAGTTTAGCATAAATGCCGTATGGCATAATACGGCAAATGGGCGGCGCTGCAAGGCGGCGGCGAGGAGGGCACCTCAGGAACGGAACCTCACGCAGAGGCGCGGAGAGGCGGAGAACGCAGAGAGGAAGGTTGAGACGATGACGGGAAACGAGATGGCCGACGACATCTCAAAACGTATCTTGTCGCCATGAATCTCCTGCTTGGATTGCCTGTCAACTTCGGCAGGGAAAGGAGGCTCGTCGATCAACCCAATCAATCTCTGCGCTCTCCGCCTCTCCGCGCCTCTGCGTGAGGCAAAAACGACGACGCGAGAAGACGCGCGAAAGGAAGTCAAGACGAATGAATCCACGAAACGGACGCCGGGCTCCGGGGCGGTGGCAGACGCTTCCTCCATTTGGTATAATGCCCGCCATGTTCTCTTCACGGGAAAAAGGCGACGTCCGGGACGTCCTCGCGACCACGCTGCCCCTCGTGCTCGCGATGGGCGCGCATGCGGTCAACCAGTTCACGGACCGCGTCTTCCTCGCGCGCTACTCGGACGACGCCATTCAGGCCTCCCTCCCCAGCGGCATCCTCAGCTGGCTCTTCATCTGCCTGTTCGTCGCGACCGCCAGCTACTCCGGCACCTTCGTCGCCCAGTTCCACGGCGCCGGCTCGAAGCGCGACGCCGCCGCGGCCTACGGGCAGGGCCTCTGGCTCGCGCTCGCCGCCCTTCCGCTCATCCTCCTCTCGATCCCCCTCGGGTACGCCCTCTTCAACCTCGCCGGGCACGCCCCCGCCATCCTCGCCGACGAGAAGGCCTACTACGGCATCCTCCAGCTCGGCGGCGTCTTCTGCGTCTTCCAGGCCGTCCTCGCCGGCTACTTCGCCGGACAGGGCAAGACCCGCCTCGTGGGCGTCGCCACCTGCGCCGGCAGCCTCTCGAACGTCCTCCTCGACTGGATGTTCATCTTCGGGCATGGCGGCTGCGGGCGCTGGGGCATCGTCGGCGCGGGCTGGGCCACCGCCCTCGCCGCCGCCGTCCCCTGCCTCATCCTCGGCGCGGCCACCTTCTCCGAACCCGCCCTGCGCGGCCGCCGCTACCTCGTCGCGCTCCGTCCGCGCCCCGACCTGCTCCGGCGCATCGTCCGCTACGGCCTCCCCTCCGGCCTCCACCAGTTCCTCGACGTCGCCACCTTCACCGTCTTCGTCATGGCCACCGGCCGCCTCGACGCCCTCTCCCTCGCCGTCTCCAACATCGTCTTCACCGTCAACTACGTCTCCTTCGCCCCCCTGCTCGGGCTCGGGCAGGGCACCACCGTGCTCGTCGGGCAGTACCAGGGCGCGGACGACGCCGTCGCCTCGATCCGCGCCACGAAGAGCGCCCTCTTCCTCGGCGCCGTCTACGTCGCCCTCTTCGCGCTCGTCGTCTTCCTCTTCTCCGACACCCTCATGGACGCCTTCCGGGGGCCCGACACGGCCTTCGAGTCCGCCTCCTTCCACACCCTCGGCCGCACGCTCATGTGGATCATGCTCTCCTGGGCCTTCTTCGACGCCGTGAACCTCATCGTGGGCGGCGCGCTCAAGGGCGCGGGCGACACGAAGTTCGTCATGTTCGCCCTGCTCGCGATCTCCCTCGGCCTCTGGATGCCCGTCGTCTTCCTCATCCTGTGGCTCGCCCCCTCGATCACGTTCCTCTGGCTCACGATGCCCTTCTACTGCGGCGTCTGCGCCATGACCTGCATCGTGCGGTTCGCCCGGGGCCGCTGGAGGCGCCTGCGCCTCGTCGACGACCGCGTGACGCGCTGAGGCGGGAATGGTACAATTTCAGCATTTCTCTCCAATACGAAGAAGGAAGGACCGATCATGCAGGATTTCCAGAAACCGCTCGTCGAGGCGTGGACGGACTACGTCGCCGGTCGCCTCGACGCCAAGGCGCTCAAGGGCCGTTCCGCCGGCTTCGGCATCTACCAGCAGCGCGACGACCGCACGATGATGCGCGTCCGGCGCGTGGGCGGGCGCGTGACGGCGGACGACCTCCACCACGCCGCCGCCCTCCTGCGCGCCCACGGCGGCAGCCACGTCCATCTGACGACGCGCCAGGACCTCCAGCTCCACGGCATCCCCGCCGCGCACGTCACCGCCGCGCTCGCCGCCTGCGAGGCCGTCGGCTTCCACTTCCGGGGCGGTGGCGGCGACACCTTCCGCAACACGTGCGTCAGCGCCTTCTCCGGCCTCCATGCGGATTCCGTCTTCGACGTCCTCCCCTACGCCCGGGCCCTCTCGCGCGCCTTCGCCGCCTTCGACCCCGCCTACGGTCTCCCCCGCAAGCTCAAGATCGCCTTTGCGGACCGCCCTGCCGACGCCGTTCTCGCCCAGTCGAACGACCTCGGCTTCCTCGCGAAGACCGTCGACGGCCACCCCGTCTTCGAGACCTACCTCGGCGGCGGCATCGGCTTCAAACCGCGCCTCGGCTTCAGGCTCTTCGACGCCCTGCCCGCCCCGGACTGCATCCGCCTCGCGAAGGCCCTCACCGTCCTCTTCAACGAACGGGGCTGCCGCACGAACCGCGCGCACGCGCGCATCCGCTTCCTGCGCGAAGACCTCGGCGACGCGGAATTCGCGCGCCTCCTCCAGGCCGCGTTCGACCGGATGCCGGCCGAGAGCGTGGACCTGCCTCCCACCGAACCGCCGCCCCCCACGGCCTTTCCCGTCCACGCCGCCGCGCGCGCGGGCTTCGACGCCTGGCGCGCGCTCGCCGTGACGCCCCTCGCCCACGGCCGCTCCGCCATCCGCCTCTTCGTCCCCTTCGGTAACTTCACGGCGGACGAACTCGACGCCTTCGTGGCGGCGCTCGCGCCCTTCGGCGCGACCTGCTTCGAAATCCTCACCTCGCTCGACCTCGGCCTCGTCGTCCCGGAAGAGCAGCTTGCGGGCGTGTACGCCGTCCTTGCGGACCTCGACCGCGACTACCTCGCCCGCAGCTTCGTCGGCAACATCCGCACCTGCGTCGGCTGCACCGTCTGCAAGAGCGGCGTCACCGACGCTCCCGCCGTCGGGCGCGCCGTCGCCGCTTACTTCGACGCGACGTACCAGCCCCTCGACACGCCCCGGAAAATCGCCGTCGCGCGCGCGCTCCTCAACGACGTGCGCATCAGCGGGTGCCCGAATTCCTGCACGAACCAGCCGCTCGCGGCGTTCGGCTTCGCGGGACGCAAACTGGACGGCGCCGACGCCGAGACGTCCTACACGCCCGGCTCCCAGAGCCCCGCCCGCCTCGGCGCGCCCGACGCCACCGTCCCCCCCATCCCCGCCCGCGATCTCCCCGCCTTCCTCGAACGGCGCATCCTCGCCACCCTCGCCCGGTAGGAACGCGGACGCGAAGCATCTGCGTTCCGTTGGCACCATTCCTGCATTCCATCAAAGGAACAATCTCATGAACAACTCCCACGCACACGACGTCGTCGTCGCCGAACGCTTCTCCTTCCGCGACCTCTGGAGGAAGGAGGACTGGCTGGCCATCTGGATCGCGTTCATCCTCATCGCCGTCGCCGCCGTCGGTTCCCTCACGGGCGCCTACGACTTCTCCGGCGCGAAGTTCCCGACGTGGGGGATTTCCGCCGCCGAGTTCACGGACCCCGCGAAGGCACGCGGCTTCCTCGGCGTGTTCAGTCCGACCCTCGGCCTCAGGCTCGGCGTCACCTTCGCCGCCTTCGCCGCGCTCTTCACGCTCGGCACGCGCCTGGAGGGGAAGCGTCCGCTCGCGTTCCTGCGCGCGTTCGCCGGGATGTTCGCGCTCGTCTCCGTCGTGCGCCTCCTCTCCGCCGAGGCGACGTTCCACCGCTACCTCGAATACGCATTCTGGGCCCTGCTGCTGGGGCTGGCAATCAGCAACACGGCGAAGACGCCCGGCTGGCTCAGGCCCGCGCTCCGCACCGAGTTCTACATCAAGGCGGGCCTCGTGCTCCTCGGCGCGCAGGTGCTCTTCTCGAACATCCAGAAATTCGGACTCTACGGGCTCGGCATCGCCTGGGGCGTCACGCCGGTCGTCATCGTCTTCATGTGGTGGTATGGCACGAAGGTGCTCAAGATCCGGAACAACCCGCTCGTCATCACGATCGCCGCCGCGACGTCCGTCTGCGGCACCTCCGCCGCGATCGCCGCCGCCGCCGCCGCGAAGGCGAAGAAGACGGACCTCGCGTTCGCCGTCGGCACGTCGCTCGTCTTCACGGTCCTCATGATGGTCGGCCTGCCCCTCTTCATCAAGGCGCTCCACATCGACCCGATGATCGGCGGGGCGTGGATCGGCGGCACGGTCGACTCGACCGGCGCGGTCGTCCTCGCGGGACAGGCCCTCGGCGACCTGGGCGGACAGGTCGCCGCCCTCGTCAAGATGATCCAGAACATCCTCATCGGCTTCATCGCCCTCGGCATCGCCCTCTTCTTCACGACGAAGGTGGACCGCGCCGCGGACGGCCGCCCCGTCGGCGTCGGCGAGATCTGGCAGCGTTTCCCGAAGTTCATCCTCGGCTTCCTCACCGCCTCGCTTGTCTTCTCCTTCGTGCTGCAGCCGACCTGCGGCGTGGACGCCACGAACGGCATCATCAAGCACCTCAAGGAGTTCCAGAACTGGGCCTTCGCGCTCGCCTTCACCTCAATCGGGCTGGAGACGAACTTCAAGGAACTCTGCGGACAGGTCCAGGGCGGCCGCCCCTTCCAGCTCTACATCGTCGGCCAGCTCTTCAACCTCGTCCTGACCTTCGCGGTCGTCTGGCTGCTCCTTTCAGGCTGGCTCTTCCCCATCCCCCAGCTCGCCACCTGACGCCGCCCGCGCGCGCCGCCTAGGCGCCGTGGCGGAAGGAGATCGTGCGGCGCTCCTCGTCCTCGCCAAGCGCAAGCGACACGTGCCAGGCCGACGCGGGGATGAGGTCGCCGGCACGGTCGGGCCATTCCACGAACAGCACCGCGCCGCGCGAGAGGTAGTCCTCCCAGCCGATCGTCAGCACGTCGTCCGCGTCGTGGAGGCGGTAGAGATCCATGTGGACGAGCAGGAAGCGGTCCGTCGGATGCTCGACGACGAGGCAGAACGTGGGGCTCGTCACCGCGCGCTTCGCGCCGAGGGACGCGGCAAGCCCCTGCGTGAACGTCGTCTTGCCCGCGCCGAGGTCCCCTTCGAGGCACACGACGTCGCCCGGCCTCAGCTCCGCCGCGAACACACGCGCCACGGCCCACGTCTCCTCCACACCGTTCACCTGGTAGACATCCTTCATGCGAGCGCTCCTTCTGCGGCGAGTTCCCTGAAAAAGAGCGGCAAATAGTCGGGCGCGAAGGCCGAGGCGTGCGGCAGACGCACGAGCCCCGGCAGGTCCGCCGCGAGCGGCGACGCCGCCGTGAGCGGTTCGCGCCGGTAGACGTCGAGGTACGCACCCGCGAGGCGGCGCGTGGCGAGCGCGCGCGCAAGCGCCGCCTCGTCGACGGCGTTGCCGCGCCCGACGTTGATCAGGACGGCGGTGCGCTTCATCGCCCCCAGGACCGCCGCGTCGACGAGGTTGTCCGTCCCCGTGTCGCCGGGCAGCGCGACGATCAGCCAGTCCGCCGTCTTCGCCTCCGCCCTGAGGTCGCCGATGTTCGCGCGGCGGATGCCCGTCACGGCGACGCCCAGGGCGGCGAGCCGGTCGCCGATCGCGCGCCCGATCTTCCCGTAGCCGAGGATCACCGCCTTCGTACCCGCCACGCGCGTGCAGAAGGGCGAAAGCGCGGCGCGGGGCCAAAGGTCGCCCGCGCGCTGGAAGCGGGCGGCGGCGTAGAGTCCGCGCGCGTGCGCGAAGATGAACGCCAGCACGGTCTCGCTCATGATCGCCCCGTGGAACGCGCCGTTCACGCGCACGACGCCCGGCGGCAGCTCGGCGTCCGTCGGCAGCAGCTCGCGCCCGGCGCCCGGCGTCGCGAGGACGCGCAGCCTTTTCGCGCGTGCGAACCACTCCTTCCTGAACGCCCATACGATTGCGTGCGTCGCCGTCGGAAGCTCCCGCAGAAACGCGCGTTCGCTGCGGACCATCCTGACCTCGCCCTCCACAAGCGATTTGAACACGGCGAGCCCCGACGCATTCAGGCGGAACGCGCCAATCGGCCAGTCGAGCCACAGGAGATAGCGGTTGGTGGACATGTGGGCAGTATTCTACCACAATTCCGCCGCCGTGAAGCGATTCGCGCAAGAGACTTTGGCGGGAGAACCGGGAAAGGCCGATTTTCCATCGCCACCGTAAAATACGACGCCATTCTTCCATCAGCGATGGAAAAAAACGACGGACGTATGGTACATGTAGCCCATGAAAATCCTTAAAAGAATGGTAGCTGCTGCCAATGGAAGTTTTTCCGCAAACCACGGAAGAGCCGAAAAATCAGTCATTTGTAATCCGTGTCAGCGCGAGATTCCGCCTTGTGGCCGTTCGTAGGCGGCACTGCCCCACGATGCGCCAGGAACCCGCCCCGTAGAGACGCGGCTTCTCGCCCGGAACGGTCACCGTCGCCGTTGCGCCGGCGGGAACCGTGAACTCCCAGATCCACTCGTCGCCCTTGTAGCGCCACGCGCTCTTGACGAGACCGGCGGACGACCTGTATTCGGCCTTGACGAAGCCGAGGCGACGGTCCGGCACGGGGGCCATGACAATGTGCCTGAATCCGGGTGACCGAACATCCGCCGCGATGCCCGCCGCCGTCTTGTAGAGCCACGCGAGCACGGACCCGTAGGCGTAGTGGTTGAAACTGTTCATGCCGACCGGCCCGAAGCCGTCCTTCTTCGTATAGCTGTTCCACCTCTCCCAGACCGTCGTCGCGCCCTGATCGACCGAATAGAGCCAGCCGGGGAACTTGCGGTTCAGCAACAGGTCGTAGGCCAGGCTCGAAAGCCCGCTCGCGGTCAGCGTGTCCAACGCGATCGCCGTGCCGAGGAATCCCGTGTGCAGCGTACCGCCCGAAGCGGTGATACTCGCCCTGAGATCGGCAATTGCCCGAGCCTTGGCATCCCCCTCGACCAGTCCGAGCTTCAGCGCGAAGAGCATCGGCGTCTGCATGTCCCGGAAGACGGGAAGAATCGTCCCGCCGTCCGCCGTGAAGAACGTCCGCTTCAGGTAGTCTTCCGCCGTCGCCGCCATTGCCCGATATTTCGCGGCCGCCGCCTCGCGACCCGTTCCCTCGGCCATTTCGGCCATCATCCGCGCATCCTGAAGCCAATGGCATCCGCCCAAATAGTTCCAGTAACGGACGGCATCCGGCTTGATCTGCCGCCGACCGTTCGCATCCGTCTCGAACGCCGAATACTCGGACTTGTACGGACAGCTCTCCAGTTTCGTCAGTGACAGCCAGTCCCCCCACTGGTACCAGCCGCATTCGTTGACGATGCCGTTCCAGAACGCATACCGCGTCTCGCTGACGTGCGCGACAAACTTCTCCATCGCCGCCCAGTTCTCGTCGACGATGCGCCGGTCGCCGAACTGCCTGAACATCTGGTACGGCACGATCACGCCCGCGTCGGCCCATCCGATGCGCATCAGGTTCTCCCCGTACTGCGCATGCGGCGCGACCGCCGGGAAACTGCCGCATGCGTCCTGGTCGTCGCGCAAGTCGCGCATCCACTTGCGCAGGAAGCCGTACACGTCGGCGTTGAAGCTCGCCGCCTCGCAGAAGATCTGCGTGTCCGCCGCCCAGCCCAGCCGTTCGTTGCGCTGCGGACAGTCCGTCGGCACGGAAAGGTAATTCGAGAACATCCCCCATCTGATGTTGGAAATAAGGCGATTCACGTCCTTGTCGCCCGTCACAAGCGAGCCGAGTTCCCCGTCCCTTGCGATGGACGACACCGGCACGCTGACGACGCGCTGAATCTTGACCGGCTCTGTCGCCGTGACGGAGAGGTAGCGGTAGCCGAAATAGGTAAAGCGCGGACAGTACGCCTCCACGCCTTCGCCGGCAAACGTGTAGGTCAGCAGCCGCCCCGTCTCGAAGCCCGCACGCAGGTTGGCACGGTAGACGCTCCCCTCCGGGCCGTCGTTGCCGCGCGACTTCAGGCCGCCGCCGTCGTTCAGCATCTCCGCCGGACGCGCCGTCAGCGCCGTCCCTTCCGCCGCCGAAAAACGAAACGACGGAACCGACGCCGCGTTCTGTCCGAAGTCGATGACCAGCGTCTCGCCCGGACGGATGTCGAAAGGCCCCTCGCGGTTGGGGAACTCGCGCACGACCTTCACCTTCCCGAACGCCTCCGCCGAAACGCCGTCGACGCCACGCCAGACGTAGGCGCACACGGGCTTCAGCGTCAGGTCGCGCCGCAAGGCGACTTCGGCGCCATCCGTCGGCAGGATCTCGCCCCTGAACTCGTCGTTCGCCTCCGGCACACCCAAGCCCCGCCACACGGCGAAACCAGGCTGCCGCCGCGCGTCGAAATGTTCGCCGTCGAAGATCGAGGCCTGCGTGACCGGCCCGGCGATGCCCGCGCGCCAATCGTTCGTGTTCGTGCCAAACCGCCGCGTCGAGCCGTCCGCGAACCGCAGCTCCAGGACACCGCGAAAGGCACTCTTGCGACCGACAAACCCCTTGTGTCCCGTCGGCGTGACGACCTTGTCGCGCCACCACCCAGCGGACACCTCCGCCGCGAGGACGTTTGCCTCGCCCTTCGCACAACGGAAGGCGTCCGTGACATCGTAGGTGAAGGCGTACTTCGTCTTCCGCCAGTCGGTGAAGCCCGGCTTCAGGAAGTCCGCCCCGACGCGGCGACCGTTGAGATACAGTTCATAAACGCCAAGGCCGGCCGTCATCCACCGGGCCGAAACGACAGGGTCGGCGTTCGTGTGCGAGCAGACGAACCAGCTCGTTCCGGGCGCGGCGGGTGTCGCGTCGCCGATGATGCCGTCCTCGACGGGGGCATCCTGCACCGAAAGCCAGATGCTGTCCGCCCAGGCATCCCCGTCCAACGCCGCCGTACGCACACCGACCGCCGCAGAGCCGTCCGCCTCGGACGCAAACGCGATTCGGTAGGCGAATGCCTTCCCGTCAGCCGACAGGCCGACCTGTCCGCCCTCCTGCCGCCAAGCGACGGGTTTCGTACCCTTCTCCGGCTCAATCGCCTCCACGCGCTCGACACGGCGACCGCCCGCACCGAATGCGTCCAAGTCGATCCGCGCACGGAACGGGCGCGAGTCGGGCAGGGGGGTGAGAATCCATGCCGCCGCGTCCCGCCTCTCGAGCCGGAAGGCCCCATCCGTCCAAATGCCGCCGAAATCGATCAGTTCGGCAGACTTCCCGTCAGGCCGGGCGTCGGCGAACGTCAGCCCGTCGGCTTTCGCGTATGCGCACCGACGTCCGTTCCGAAGCGTGACGCCCGCCTCCACACCCGCCGCCTTCGCCAGAAAACCGTACATCGGCAGCGCGACGTCGCCCGCGACCTTCCAGACAGCGTTCGTCTCGCGGTTGATCCACACCTCGCCGCCGCCCGCGAACGTCGCGTGCTGGCGGTGGATGTTGCCGCCAAACGTCAGGGACTCGAATTCTGACCGCGCGAGCGCGGCGCAGACGTCGTGCAGGAGCCAGTACGTCATCACCGTCCGCCGGCTGAAGGGTCCGTCACACATGGGGGAGCGTCCGCCGATCACCGTCGTGCAGAGGTAGTCGTCGCTGGCGTAGCCGTGCCGAGCCGTGTCGCCCCAGCGTGTCCAGTCGGGCGCGGAATAGCGCTTGTCGCCGAGACCACCCGCTAAGAGGACAAACCGCCCGTGCGTCGCCATGTCGTGCCACGGCACGCGCTCGGCATCCGCAAACGCCGTCTCCGGCATCCAGCGGTGCGCAGGGAAGTGGTCGCTCTGCCCCGCGTCGAGATGCCCCACAAGCGCGTCCGTCCCTGCCTCCGAAATCGTGACGCCCTGCGGCCGTCCCAGTCCGGCGCGGTAGGCGTCAAATGCCGCACCCCACGCCCGCGACGTGCATGTCTTGGGGTAGAACGTGCCCGTGCGGTCGTAATAGTCGAATGGTGCGATGGCCGCGAAAACGTCGATGAAGACGCCGTCCGGCGCGGCCGCCTGACGCAGAAGCGCGGCGTTGCGATCGAGCCACGGACGGAAGCCGTGGGGCAGCGTGCGATAGCTCTGCGCACGCTCCCCGTCGTTGTACCACGCCTCGTAGGGCGTGCCGTCAGGATTGAAGACGATCCTGTCGTACGAGAAGCCGTCCGCGTCCGGGTAGTAGTCGATGTAGTTGTCGTGCGGCACGAAGAGCCAGCCCGCACGCGCACACGCCTCGCCCAGCCGCCGAAACGCCGCCGCGTCGCCGCGCGGCGGACAGATGTCCGGCAACCGGTAGTCATACCCCCACCGCTGCCAGTCGTGCTTGACGAAGACCGCGTCCCGCACGCCGTATTTCGCCGCGCGGGCGACATCCGCCGCCACGTGGTCGTAGTCGATGCCCCACCACTGGTCGAGGCACATCCGCCCCAGCAGCGTTTCAACGCCCGATCCCGGCCTGTAGCCGCTCATGTCGCGAAAATGCCGCGCGGCGGCGAACGCGCCCTTCGCAGACGGCACGAACGTGAACGTGGCGTCGTGGCGCGTGACGAGCGCGTACTGCTTCCGCGCACGACCGCAGACAAGCGCGTCGGGGAAAACATCCGTAGCCTGCACGAGCGAAAGCCCGTTCTCGTAGTCCGCGCCGACATGGCGCGTCGAGAGGTCGAACCCCGACGCGCCGAGACTGAAGTCGCGCGGCTGCTCGATCACGTTCCCGAAGCCCGCGTAAGCGCGTTCGGCGGGCAGAGACCCCGTTCCAAGCGACAGGCTCGTGTAGCGTGGCTCGCCCTGCGCGTTGCGCGTCACGCCGGGCATGTCCCAAGCCATCTTCAGCGCACCCCGCTCCGCCCAGATCCGCGCACGGAGCGGAACGCTCTCCCCGTCTTCGTCACGCGGCGCCAGCCAATGCGTCACGATCGCCTCCGCGTCCGTCGCTTTCGTCTCCACACGCGCACACGTCCGTCCGGCCAACGCACCGCCGACGGCATCGCCATCCACTTCGCACGCGAAACCACGATACGTCAGCTCACGCCGTCCGTCCGTGAACGCCAGCACGCCGTCGAAAAGCCCCTGCGAACCAAGCGACCACGCCACGCCGAAGACGCCCTCGCGTCCCTTCAGCGAAAAGCGGAGTTTCGGGAGATCCGTCCCGTGCGCACACGCGGCGCGTGCGGCCTTTCGGGCGGACGCCTCACACTTCGCCCAGTCGGCTTCCGTGGGCGCGGACGGCATCTCGCCGATCTCAAGCACGGGATCGGCCCATCCGCACCGGTCGCAGGTCGTGTCCATCTTCGGTCCCGGCCCGACCCAGAGGCGCAACGTGACGGACATCCCCGCCCACGGCGCCAAATCAATCGTCCCGTCCTGCCATGTCCGCGCGGCGCTGAAGCGCGAAAAGACCTCCGTCGCCTTTTCTCCCTCGATTACAAAAACCTTGTGTTCCGTGCCGTCGCTTGGGGCACCGCCACCACTCTGCCCCAGCAACGCCGTCGCGAAGCGGAGCGCACACGGCCGCGTCTCAGGCAAGGCCAGCGGAATGTCGCGCCAGACCGCGCCCGCACCGCCCTGCCACGGCGGATGACAGGTGAATCCGGGCCTGACGCCACCCTCGGCCGCGACCTGCGCCGGCTCGAACGACGCGCCACCCGCCAGCGGTTCGACACGCCCGTTGACCTCCGTCCAGACGGTCGCCGGAAACTTGTCCAGCCGCACACGCCCTTTCTTCGGGACACATGGCGCTCTTGCCGCCGAGGCGCGGGACGGCGCGTCCTTCGCACGGAAGATGGCGATCGGGTGCAGGGGCTCGCCGCCCGGCAACGCCCAAGAGGCGTGAATCGGATAGAGCGCGTTCAGCGCTCGGTCCGGCTTCGCCTGGACGACAAACGACAGCTCGCGCGTTTCGTTCGCCGCCAGCGCGAGTTCGGCGGGCGGAGGCGGCCCCGCCAGTTCCCAATCGTCGTTCACCCAGACACGGAAAGCCCCCGCCACGGGCTTCGCCCCTTTGTTCGCCGCCCGCACGCGTACCGCAAACGGTTTCGCCGCGCGGCGTTCGGCCACGCACAGCGCGGGCGTGTCGGTCTTCTCGTCGAAACCCTCAAACGCAAGCGTCACGCCGTCCCGTGAATCCACGGGCGGACGGAACGCCCACGCCGAACAACTGCACACCGCAACCAACCACAAGAGAATGAGCGACCTCATCTTTACCCTTCCTTTCACTTTAGACGCAAATGCGGAACACCACGCCAAGAATCCCCTGCGGATGCGCCGCGCACACTTCGCGCAGGATTTTCTCGTCCAGATGGATCAACCCATCCGTCTGGGGTGCGGCGATTTCCCGCTCAACCCCATCCGCCAGGTCGGCGGCCAGCACCCGAACGACCTTTCCCTTGACGGGGACATGAACGGCGGCGGGCGACCCGAAGACGGCCAGCGGCAAGCGTCGGCAATCCCCGCCCAGCAAGGGCGAACGAACCGCCAAGACGGATGAATCCCTTTCGTGTCAGCATCGTACTTTCGCTGTTTTACCAATCCTCAGCGTACCCTAATGACGATGCCCATGCGGTAGTGGCGCAGCATCTCGTCCGCGTCCAGTACGCGCGGCGAAATGCGGATCTCGTCAATGAAACCCGCGAACGCCGCGCCGCCGCCGACCACAAGCGACGAGGACGCAAACGTGCGCGTCAGTGTCCCGACCGTAAACGAGCCGACTGCCGCGCCGTCCCGCCACAGCGTGACGGCGGTAGACGCCTCGTCCGCGCCGATGGCAAACGTGACCGCCCAGTGATGCCATGCGTTATCCGTCAGGTGCGCCGTCTCAAAATCGTGGACGCTCGCGCCGACGCGCACGCGCGCTGTGCCGTCCGCCGTGGCCTCGACGGCCCACACAGTCTCACCCGAACCGTCGGCCAGACGCACGAGGGACGCGCCCTCCTCCGAGGCCGTGCCACGCAAGAAGAACTCGACCGTCTGATTCTCGAGGTTCTCGATCATCAGGTTGCGTCCCCAGACGGCCGAGCCGCCGGACAGTGCCAAGCCTTGCCGATTCTCCCGTCCCTGCGTGCCGTCCGCCGCCTCCAGCCACTTGCCGGGACGCTGGACCGACAGGCTCGGCTGCACGCCGTCTTCTGTCTCGACGAACACGCCCTCCGGCGTGACATCCGCATACGGCTTCACGCCCATGTCATCCTCGAAATCAATCCACGCGGCGTAGTCGGCCGCGACGACGGCGTGTCCCGTCAGAAACTCTTGCGGCGTCAGCGCGCGTGCCGTCAGGCGGAAGCCGTCCGACAGTCCGTGGACGCCCTGCTGTCCGTCACCATAGCCGTTCAGAACTTGCAGGTAGTCTCCGTCGTTTCCCTGCGCATTGAAGTCAACCCCCGTCTTCAACCCAATCAGGCGGTAATCGACATAAAGCGACATTGTCTGGCGCGGTCGGTCATACGAAACGGCGATGTGATGCCACTGCCCGTCGCAAATCGGGGCTGAATAAGAATTGTTCCAGTCCCCATTGACCAAGAGCGTCACCTTACCGTCCCCTGCGGTCACGGGGATGGTCAGGGAAGAACAGTGAAACAGATAACTCAGCCCCTTTCGTCCGGACGGAGTCTCAAAGTTTCCGAAAATCTCGAACGTCCACGAATCCGCGAGCGCGGTATGGTAGCCGTCGGCGACATCATAGATGGAAAGGTAGGGGCAGAGGTCGCGGTCATCGGTCCTCACCGTGGTGGAAAGAACCGTTTCATTGGGCACGGTCTCCGTCGACATCACGTCGCGCCGATAGTCGGGCGCACAGATGTCGGACGACAGGGCCGCGTGGTCGGTGCCCGTCAGCTTCACATTGCTGATCGTCGCGAAGCCGGTCGGGACGGCCTGATTCAGGTGTACGGACGACGCGAGCGCATCGCTCCCGAAGAACGGCATTCCGCCGAACGGAACATACACGACCGTCTCGGGATGGCAGTTCGCCCAGCCCGTGTTCGGGCGCAGGAACTGTTCGGGCGCGAGCGGCTCGTCCGAAATGCGCACCTCGTCAATCAGACCCGGCCACGCACCGTAGGACGCACCCGCTGCGTGCCCGATGGAAAGCGCCTTGCCCGACGTGCCGTAGGCAAGAGGTCCGACCCACTCCCCCCTGACGTGCCGATAGTCCTGATAAAGAGACACCTGGTAAGCCGTGGCCGCCTCGTTTGACCGCACGACGAACGCCAAGTGATGCCATTTGCCGTCCTTGATCGAAACGTCACCGTAGAGCGTCCTGTCCGTCGCCACGCCGTCTTTCAGGTAGGCGAACTGAAACAACGGAATGCCATCCGCGCCCACGCGAAGTGCCCAGACGTTTCCGCTGTCGTTCGGATAGATGACCAGATTCCGCCACAGCGGCAAATCCGCCGCGCCGTCGAAGCGCGCGAACAGTTCGACGGTGACGGACGGAACGTGCAACCGCTCGTCGTCCGCGACGGTCAGGAACGTCCCGTAAAAGTCGCCCCACTGATTGCCGTCCGCCTTGAACTGCAGGCATCGGCCGTTGTCGCTCAACATTCCCGAGAGGGGGTCGAACACCTTTGCGCCCGCAGGAAAGGCGTCGGCGTAAGTCGCGAGGTAGGTCGCGTCCGTCGAAAGGCTTCCGCCCTTCGCCTCCGTCCACGCCGTGGCGGGGAAGAGCGTCGAATCGACCGCGTTGAGGATCGTCGCCTCTCCCGCCGTCGGCTTCTCGCCCGGCGCGGCCTCGTCAAAGCGATACCACGCAAGCGTCTTGGCTTGTGCGCCCGACACGAGCGCGGCAAAACCCGCGCACACGCAGGCAACGCGGAATTCCGTTTGCAGTCTTTTCTTCATATCGGTTGTTCCTTTCTTTTAAGTCTAATCAGTCAAACCATTCGGGGCCGATGACGCGGCCGCAGAGATAGAACTTCTTGTCATTGTACCACAGCACGCCCTTGCCGTCCAGCACGAGATAACTCGTGTAGAAGGAGAGAAGGAGTTGCCGTCTTCGCGCGGCGCGAAGAGCTTTGGATCCTTGAACCAGACGGGCTGTTCGTCGGTCGGCATGAAAGTCCCCGCAATGAGATACAGCGGCCCACGGCGCTGATAGGCGGTCTTCCCATTGAAGTCAAATGCGTTGTGAATCAGCGCGAAGTAAGTTCCGCTGCCCGCCTCAGGACCCTTCCAGTCGTAGAACGGCACGGGCGAACGCGGATGCAGGAACGGCTTGCCGCCGTCACGGTCGCACAGCAGCTTCGGCGCGCTCCATGTGCGCCCACGGTCGGCGCTCTTCGAGAAGGCGATGTGCTGGTCGATGGCACCCTCTCGCGACCCTGCGTCCAAAAGGCGTACAGCAACCCTCGCTTCTCGTCCTCTATGACCTGAAAGTGATCGTTGTACGTGTCCCCGGCTTTTTCGGGTCACGCAGTTTCGGGTCTCGCGGCTGACGAGGCACGAAGACGACATAATCCGGTCTGTTGACCAAGATGTCGCGCGGGGCTTCGCGTTCGCTCGGCGTCCCCTTGAGAGCCGCGAGAATCTGCGCCTCATGCGCGCCCCCCTCATCTGCCGCCAATAAGTGGGGGGGGGGGGGGGGGGGGGGATCATCGCCAGCCCCACCAACGAGGCAAGTCGGACGACCTTCGCACGATTGGCGTTGCCACTTGCTTTCCGTTTCATTTTTCCGCCTTTCTACACAAGTACACGGACATTATCTCATAATCCTGTAATGGGTGCAACGAGATATTTATGCAGAGTCAAAGGGGTTTAGCCGCAGAGAACGCAAAGGACGCAAGGCTCATGCCGCGCAGTC
>OIWT01001113.1_pt1 | contig 34096 bp, 53 predicted proteins | sample 1587701 | NCBI WGS metagenome assembly OIWT01 (sample SAMEA3888904, study PRJEB22519) | human gut metagenome | biome: human gut; feature: human-associated habitat; material: faeces | place: Denmark | collected 2009 | reverse complement strand
GTCGGAGAAACAATCGAAGAAAAGCAGTACGACGGTGTAACGAATATTATCTCAATCACCGCGGGCGCGGCGGTAAGTACGCAGTTTTTACAATCGACGCGTTACGAACTTGATACAAAACCCGTATCGCTTGCAGGAACCTATGCGGAAAGACCGACGGGAACTTATCCGTACGTCGTGTTATATACCGCCACGGACAGGAGTGGGGAAACCTATCGGTTGGAAGCAAACGCAGACGGCTCCGTTTCCGCAAACTGGGTTAAAATAAACGGTATGTATCAACATAATATCGTTATTAGTCCAGACGGTCTTACCTACTTCTCGGTTACTCTTTTTAGCGTGGAGGACTATAAATATTCGCTTAATAATTTAGTAAAATGGTTAGATCAAAAAGGGTTTAATGCCAATGGTAAAGATTATACAAATGTTTCGGGCATCATAAAACCGGAAAGCGAGGTGTTAATTGTCTCGCACATAAAGGTGCTTGATGGAAATTTAACGGTAGCAGCATCAAGTGCCGTTACAGGAAATATCTCCGAAAACACAATTTCAACCGTTGTTGCGTTAAATGACACAGTTATTTAATAATAAAAAAAGGAGAAAGAAAAATGGAAAAGAAAGAAAAAGACGGGCTTATCGCGTTTGATTACAAGAGCGAAAACGCAAAGGCGACCTATGACAAAGTTATCGTAAAGGCGGACGTGATCACGGACGGGGACAAAGCTAAGGGAATATTTAAGTTCCTTTACAACGGCGCAGAACTGCCGCAGGAACGGCGGGAATTTAATACGGTCATAAACAGGCACGGCGACATTTACGGGCAGATTTACGCCCTCGGCCGCCAGCGTTTAGGCTTTGAAGACCATATCGTGGATGAAGAAGGGCAGACGCTCAACGTTAAACCCGAGGCGGTGCTTAGATGAAACAAGAAATTAACTTAACATCGTGCACGACGGCAAGGCTCTCAGAAGGGGAGCCTTTTCTCGTGGGCGTAAACGACACTTTAGAGCTTGAATTTTCGTCAACGTATTATTTACTACTCGACCTCGTTATCAGCCTTAAAAACGGCAACAAGCAGGGCAAATACCGCGTAAAAGACCGTAAGTTTACGGTGCCCGAAGATTTCCTCTTTGCGGGTAAACTTGAAATCGGTATCGACCTCATAACGCGGGGCGACGTGGCGAAACGTTGGAACGTCGTTCCCGTAATCTTGAAAGAAACGGAAAGCGGCGTAAAATCCATTGACGAAATAACCGTCTTGCAGAACGAAAGCGCCGAAACAAAGAAACAACTTGCGGATATAACGGCGAAATATAATACTTTGGCGGAGATTTTCAACGCCTTAGCAAAGGCGCATAACGAGCTTGCCGAAACGGTAAGCGCAATAAAAGAAAATTATTAAAGGAGAAAGGAAAATGGATTGGAATACAATTTACGAGGCGGTGTCGCCTTATCTCGGTACAACGACGATTGCGGCGGGAATAATAGCCGTGTTAACGCTTATATTTAAGTTCGTGTCGTTTATGAAGCAGGCGAAAGCCGCGCTGTCGAGCACGGAAAGCGAAGCTATCAAAGCCTTTAAGAAGGCGATCCCCGAAAGTCTTTATTTACAAGTCGAAACGCTTACGAAAAAGGAGCTCACGGCGATCGTGGAGGAAATAAAAACGCTTGTGGACGAGAAGTTTTTGGCACAGATAAAGGCAAATACCGAACTCACGCAGGCCGTCGCAAAGGCTTTAATGACCTTGAAAGCCATGCCCGACAGTACAAAAGAGGAAATCGGTAAACTGCTCGATATAAAACCTGCAGACACCAAAGAGGCGATGAAGGTAGAGCTTTTGCCGGTCGAGGAAGAAACGAAAGAAAAAACGGCGGCTTATCCGCTTATATAAGGCGGTGAGGATATGAAAAGAAACGGAAAGTCTTGGACTTTTTTTGTCTTGCAAATGATATTTATGCTCGTCGTGCCCTGCATCTTTATCTGGGTTCAGTACGGCGATCTGACCTTGAAGTATAAGGTATCGGTTACGGCGATAATGCTCGTACTGCTGGTGTTTCTGACATTCAAGAAGATATTTATAAACGGTTGGTTGAAAAAGGTAGACGCGAAGATAATCGGGATAGAAACGAACGCGTTGAGCGTAACAGACCAAAACGCCATACAGACGATGAAACGGTCTTGGCGGAATTGTTCGGTATTGCAGACGTTGTTTTCCGCCATTATCCCGTTGCTATGCTTTATTTTAGCTATCCTTACAATAAAGGTAGTGGAAGAGGGCTTGATAAAATTATTCGGCTGTCTGATGTTTTGTCTGATATCTATCATAGTCGGCTTGATATTTAGGATCGCTGAAATTTACTCAATGAGGACTGTACACGAGGTGAATAAATGAAAAACATACTTGAAACGATTTTGCAGTTTGTATTCTGCATCGTAATGTTTGTATTTACGTTTTTGGTAACGCTCGGAATACGGGCGGATTTCAGTATCCTGGAAACGACGGAATACTGGATACAAGTATCTATCAGTACGGTGTTGATGATTTTCGTATATAATATGATATATATTATCGACCAAAGAAACAGGAGCGCAAACAAAAACAGCCGTTTTTACATTGCCTTCCAAACTGTAAAATTACGTACGGACCAAATCAGTAAAAATCACTTATATGAAAAGTTAGAGCAGGCAGTACAAGACGAAAACGAAGCCCGATACAAAAACGCGTGTAATGCAAAATTGCAAAAACTAACCTCGCGGTTCGGGTATGACGAAATCATAGGCTTAAACGAAGAGGAATTTATGCCGTTCTTAGAAAAATACTTGATACGGGAAAAATCGACGAAACGTTTTTGTAAACTGTTTAAGAAGATAAAAGAGGGCAAGATCAAAATAAGAACGTTACAGGCGGAAAACTTAATGCAGGATAAAGAACTCGGAAAAGCGAACAGTCCTGAAATGCTCGATTATTCCGATAAACAATATGAAACGAAAAGAAACATATTCAAGATAGTGAGTTTTATCGGGACAAGCGTGATCATGTCTGTAATTTCGTTTGTGTTTACGTATATGAACTTTTGGCAGGCGTTTTTAACAAACACCGTGCTGTTCTTCGGCTCGGCGATATCCGGGTTTTACAGTTCGATAGCGAAAACCAACTTTAAAACGAACATTTACGAAAACCGAAATACTTTTTTTGAACGCCGTTTAGGGATTACCGATAAATTTATTGACAGTTCGGCGGAATAATGGTAAAATATACTTAATTCAAGAGCTTGAAGGGAGATGGTTTGTCCATCTATAATATGACGCTAAAGCCCTATGATCGAGGAGTACTTGAGGTCATATCGAAAAATTTTACACCCAGGATAATGCGAAGAGATACCACATTCTCGGCAAGTGATTGCTTATCGCGCTGGGTACACATGATAAAGCCCTCGGAAGAAATTCCGGGGGCTTTTTGTCATATAAATGTTGACAAGGTGAAAAACCTATGTTATACTAAATTCACAAAAGAGTTAATTTTTTAGACTAAGGAACATATAATGATAATAACTTTTGATAATAAAAAAGTTGCAAACATATGTAATGATTATAGAAAAGCATTAAAGGAGGTAGGGAAACAAGCAGCAGAAGAATTGGAAAAATTAATGGGATATTTAAAGCATGTTCCGCACATCGCAATGTTTCGGCAACTTCCAACATTAAAACGTTATAAAATGCATGAATTAAAAGGAAGAGAAAAGGGAATTGTAAGTTTAAGCATTACATATGCTTACAGAGTTACGTTGACCGTTGAAATTAAAATTGAAGAGGATGAAATAAATATATTGGAGGTGAGTAATCATTATGGCGATTGAATATAGACCGAACTATGCTGTACATGTTGGAAAGTTTTTAAAAGATGCTTTAGCGGCTCATAATATGAAGCAAAACGAGTTGTCGGAAAAAACGGGGATTTCGAAAACGATCATCAATGAGATCATTAACGGAAAACGAGGCATAAATGCAAATATAGCGGTTTTGCTTGAACCTGTGTTTGGCCTTCCTGCAAATTTTTGGTTGGGTATTCAAAACGAATACGATATAGTAAAAAACAGGAACGGAATAGTAATAACGGATGAAGAAGTACAAAGCGGAGAATATTCGGCTTTAGATATTGCATATTGGTTTATAAATAAAGCGGCAAGCGAAAACTATGGAGAGTATATCACACCTTTGAAGTTACAGAAACTGCTTTACTTTGCTCAAGCAATTAATATAACTTATAGAAACAAAGCGCTATATAATGACAGGATAGAACATTGGTGTTATGGTCCCGTAGTAATTAGTGTATATCATAAATATAAAAAAGACAGAACCCCTTTAAAGGTAGCGCCGATAGTTAAGATCGATAAAAAAACAACCGAAATATTGGAAGAGGTTTTTGAAAGATACGGAATTTATTCTGCTAGCGGTTTGGTTACTTTAACGCATAGGGAAAAAGCATGGAAAGAAACCGTGGACAACGAAGAGATAACTCCAGAACTGATTAAAAAATCATATAATGGATAATTAAAACCAAAGCCCTCGGGGAGAAATCCTCGGGGGCTTTTTAAGTACAAAAAAACGGAAATATAATTGGGGACTAATTGGGGACTAACTTAAAAAATGATACCTTTTTAAATAAAAAATAGCAAAATAGTATCAAAAATAAGTGTATCCGTGCAGGTTCAACTCCTGTCATCCGCACCAAAATTGGGCAAAAACGTGCAAAAAGGTATCGTTTTTGCCCTTATTTTTTTGCTTTTTAAGGGAATTTTTAGAGGATTTGGGGACTAATTTGGGGACTAAAATATGAGCTTTTCCATTTGTTTTACTGAAAATTCTTCCGAAAAATGCGTGTAAACTCTGCTCGTAGTGTTTTTTCCTGCCTTATGCGCGGTTACGTAATCTACCCACTCTTTCGTTGCGCCGCACTCTTGAATACGCGTCGTAAACGTATGCCGCAGATCATACAGTCTATATTCTTTCGGAAAAGTTTTGCGAAAATATTTCCCGATCTCTGCCTCGTTTGCGCTGATTGCCTCTTTTATTTTATCTAAATACGGTCTTAAAAACGAATGAATAGGGATTTGCCTGTAAGTTTGTTTTTCGTTTTTCGTTTTTTTCGCGTCTTTTACCGTCATGAAATTTTCGTCAAACATAACGGTACTTAATTCGCAAGGCCGCATCCCCGAAAAAATCAAGGTTAAAAGACAATAATCGTATTTGCTTTTCGGAGGGATAGATAAATAATCTTTGATTATCGCCGCAGGGATTTGTTTGCCGTTCTCGCGGAAATGTTTCGGAATTGTAACACTATTCATCGGGTTTACGGTGATTATTTTATCCGTAATAGCCGTGTCTAATATCCATTTTAAGAGGTTTTTTACATCTTCCGCAGTTCTTCCCTTACCGTCTTCTAAAAGTCCGTTTAAAAGCCCTTGACAGCGCGAGGCGGTGATGTCTTCTACATTATCGTCGGCAAAATAGGGGATAATATGGCGGTCTAATATTCCGTTATAATTTTTGTAAGCCTTTTCGCAAATATTAGGTTTTTTGAATACTGCAAGATAATGTTTGGAATACTCGGCAAAAGATGAATTTTTTAACGGGCTGTCCGTTTCGGCGGGCGGCTCGTTTTTTTTGCTTATTTTTGCAATAAATTTTTCTTTTGCAGTCGCTAAATCTTTGCCGGAACCCTCATAGCGAACGCCGCCGATCATACACCGAATTTCTATTACGCCATTTTTCTTTTTGCGTACGCGAGCGACAACGCCGTCCGGGGTTCTGAAAAGTTTTCTGATTTGTTGTGGCATTTTGGAAATCTCCTTTTGTGTAAATTTCAAAATACCGCTTTTTTGTACTTCTTTTATATTGTCAGGACTGTTGTCCCCTGCTAACAGTCCTTTTCCCTGTAAAGCCGCTTTGACTAAAACGTCTAAATCATATTCATCTATTAAAGGAATTTTATTCATAAGTCTGTTCTGATCTGTACGACCTTACCGAAAATATAAAAATTACTTTCGGGCGATACGAAGATCGGGGAATAATTGGGATTTTCGGGTACAAGGAAAACCGCGCCTTTATCTTCTCTGTATCTTTTAACCGTGCTTTCTCCGTCTATGGACGCGATAATAATATCCCCGTTCTCGGCGCAGTTCTGTTTATGAACAATCAGAATAGACCTTTCGGTAATTCCCGCATTTATCATACTGTCCCCTTTTACTTTCAATGCAAAATACTCATCAGGATTTTTATATGCTACGTAAACGTATCCCTCTAAATATTCGGGGCTTTCTATCGGTTTTCCCGCAACTACCTGTCCGACAAGTGGAATAATGCTTTTTTCTTGGCTTAAAAGGTCATAACCGCCGATTTGTTTTATTGCACTCTCATCATCTATAACTCTATTTATACCAAGCGCTTTCTCTATGGCTTCAACTGTATCTATGCGGGGGTTTGGGGTTATTCCAGCAAATATTTTTGATAAAGTTTGAATAGGTACCCCTGATTTTTCCGAGAGTTCGGCATAAGTAATTTTGTTTTGTTTCATGTAATTTTTGATTTCTGCAATTTCCATTTTAAAACTCCTTTTTTACAGTATAGAAAAAAAATTCCAAAAAGTAAATAAAATTTCAAAAAAGCACTTGACAAATTCCAAACTTGGAATTATAATTAAACCATAAAATTCCAAATTTGGAAAAAACTTCAAGGAGGCGAAAGAATGTACGGAAATCTATATATTGAAATGAAGAAAAGGGAACTTTCACAAACGCAAGTGAGTAAAGAACTCGGAATTACGAGCCGTGCTTTTAACTCTAAAATGCGAGGAAAGCACGATTTTACAACCTCGGAAATGTTCACGATTCAAAGAGAATTCTTTCCTGACAAAACGCTTGAATATCTGTTTACAAAAAATTAAAGAAGCGCTTGGAGAGAGATCAGATGATTGAAATATTGACTTGGGTATTTTTAGGAATAACGTTACTGTTTTCTATTCTAATAATTCTGACAATTCTTTTTAATATTATTTTGTTCCGTAGCGGTTCTAAAAAAAGTAAGGTTAAATTTACGGCAGAAATTATTCCCGTAAATAAAAGCTCCAAAGCTGGAGCGGGAGCAGAATATGAAAATCAAAGCAGAGATAAACGGGCGAAAATATAAGTTGAATTATTGGCAGTATATCAGCTATCAAAATCAGATGAAGATAAAAGAACTCGAAAGCAAAATAGATTTGCTTTTAGGCAAAGACGGCAAGGAAAAACTTGAAAGTCTTTTGGAGGAGCTGGAATGAGAGAAAAAGAGCAGGTAACGCTATGATTATGGAATTTATTATAAAATCAATCGCGCTTCTTTTTTTAATTGCCGCGCTTATTATTCTTATCGTTATTGCAGTCAAGCGATAAGCGATCGGGAGTTGGTTCTATGAAAAATAAAAATTATAAAGAGGATAAAACAGATAAAATTTTAACTATTTTAGCCTGCATATTGGTTGTGGTAGCAATTGTGTTTGTTCTGTTTGTTCTTGGGTATCTTGTTTATTCGACGTTTTGATTTGGAAATAAACACCGATAGCAGTAACAATAAGCATTAAAATAGCGACAATGAGCGAAATGACGGTACATATTTTAGAGTGCTTTGCACTTTCTTCGGAAGATTTAGCAGATAATTTAGCATCGATTGCTATTTTAGCTAAAAGTTCATTTTGTTTTCTGAGTTCCTCATTATGCTTTTTTTGAAGTTGATTCGCTTCTATAGCATCACGGTTAACGCCTTTGAAAGAAACAAAAGTTCTTATATCATTAGGATCGAATTCCATATCACTTCACCTCACAGGAGAAAAAATGTTAAATAATATAAAAAAATATAGGGAAAAACTAAATTTAACGCAAAAAGAAACCGCCCAAAGATTGGGAGTTGCACCACAAGTATTTCAAAGATATGAATACGGTCAACAACTTCCAAATGTAAAAATCGCTATTGCTCTTGCGGTTATCCTTAAAACGTCAGTAGAGGAGTTGTTTAACTCTTAATCGTCTATGCTGAATAGGCTTTCAACAGTTGTGTCTAATGCCTTTGCAAGTCGAAGCGCGGCGTCAACGGACGGTGTTTGTTCTCCGCGTTCCCAGCGCTGAACGGCTTGATAATGTAAGTTTAAAGCCTCTGCTAATTGTCTTTGGGTGAAGCCTTTTGATTTTCTAAAATCGGCAATAAAATTTTTCAAAATATTACTCCTAACGCTTGACAACTTAAAAGTTGTATGATAATATACAAATACAACTAATAAGTTGTGTAATGATTTAATAAATGTAGAAATACAAAATCATTTTACCACTAATCAGTTGCAAAAGTCAAGGAGGACGAAACAATGGAAACAAAAATGAAAGCAAGGCTTGAAAAGAAAATCGGAAAAGATTTGTTAGGCGGTTGGAAATGGACGGGGAGTGAGTTTTTTAACTTTGGTTTTTACGGAGTAGTCGGATCGTCGGCACACGTAAAGTTTATAGCGGGGTTTCAAACGTTGAAAGTCGAGATAGATTTGTCCGAATACAATTTACCCGACGAACAGGAAACATTCGCAGGAATGACGGCATTGCAAGACAGTATATCTTGGACGGCGGAAAGGCTGATTAATCTTTATGAAATTATCAGTAAAAGAGCGGCACCCTACGTTGCGGGATATATAAATTACCAAAGAGCCGTCAAAGGAGAAGTAATATGACCGACCTTGAAAGATTGTTAAAGCTAATACAAGAACACCCTGTAAACGCGGAAATAAGGCTTTACGAGAAAGGGCTGTTCGAGGGAGATATAGTAATCACTATAAACAAAACGAAAAGCTTTTTCTTTGACGGTAAAGGAAGATGCACGGATTTTTATTTATTCGGAAACGCGGACAACCTCGAAGAGGCGTTTGAGGAGTTGGAAAAGGAGTTGGCGGCATGAAAACATTTTACATAGAAGGCACGGAATACGACGTGCCGAGGGACGAGTATCGGGAACAACTGGTTATGAGATTTGCGGCAGATTACGGCATACCGTCGGAGAGAGCGAAAAGGATAATCAGCGATTACGATCTGGCGGACGCGCTGGCGGACAGGTACGACGACGAAATAGGCGATTTCTACGAAGAGGAATGCCGAGAGCAAATGAGGGAGCGCCTATGAACATATACGACATAAAAGAGCGGTACAGAGAGCTTGCGGAAAAGCTATGCGAACAAGGCGGCGAGGGAACGGAAGAGGACTTTGCGGAGCTGGACGGCATAGACAAAGACTTTACGGAAAAAGCGAACAATTACGCGGGCGTGATCAAAGAGCTTGAGGCCGAGAGCAAGGCGTTAAAGGACGCAGAAAAAAGCTTCAAGGAAAGGGCGGAACGTAAAGCTAAGACGGCGGAGAAACTGCGTGAACGGCTTAAATCGGCTATGGAACTAATGGACAAGGAAAAAGTCGAAACTATAAACGCGGTAATCAGTTTCAGACGGTCGCAAAGCGTTGAAATCGTGAGCACCGAGGAAATACCGGAAGCGTTTATAAAAGCGTCGTACGAGGTAGATAAGGCCGCCATAAAAGAGGCATTGAAGAAAGGCGAGAACGTTGCCGGTGCAGTATTGAAAGAAAACAAAAATCTTCAAATTAAATAGGAGAAAGCGGTATGAAGGAAAAAGAATTGAAAGAAATTTTGGAAAAGCATCGAAAATGGTTAAGTAAGGAAGAGGGAGGGGAAATGGCAGACCTCGGCTGCGCAGACCTCCGCTGCGCAAACCTCCGCTGCGCAGACCTCCGCTGCGCATACCTCAGCCGCGTAAACCTCAGCCGCGCATACCTCCGCGACGCAAACCTCAGCGGCGTAAACCTCAGCGGCGTAAAATATGATGAAAAAACTGCATTTTTTGCGCAATCTTGCCCGGAGGAAGGTGCGTTTATCGGTTTTAAAAAAGCCGGCGGAAAAATCGTCAAACTCTTAATACCTGAAGATGCGAAGCGCTCTTCGGCCACATCGCGTAAATGCCGTTGTTCAAAGGCGACCGTTCTGTCAATTACAAATCTTGACGGAAGCGACGCGGGGATAGAAAGCGTACCGAGCGATAAAACGAGTAATTTTGTTTACAAAATCGGGAAGACGTTAGAAGTCAAAGATTTTGACGAAGACAGATGGAACGAGTGTTCGACGGGTATACATTTTTTCATTACCCGTGATGAGGCGGTAAATTACAATTAAGGAGGATATTATGAAATTATTAGAAAAACTGTTGGCAATACAAATCGAGTTGAAGGCACCGAAAAATCAGTATAATTCTTTCGGAAAATACAAGTACAGAAACTGCGAGGATATATTGGAAGCGGTCAAACCGCTGTGTTTGAAAAACAAAGCGGTTCTTACGATCTCGGACGAAATAAAGAACGAAAACGGAAGATTTTACGTAAAAGCTATTGCAACATTACACGATACGGAAAGCGATGAAACAATTCTTGTATCGGCCTTTGCAAGAGAAGTAGAAAATAAAACGGGAATGGACGGAAGCCAGGTAACGGGAGCGAGCAGTTCCTACGCCCGCAAATACGCGTTAAACGGCTTATTTGCGATTGACGATACAAAGGACAGCGACACGACGAATACGGGCGATAAAGGCGAGGAGAAGCCTAAAAGCGTTCAGGAAACCAAGCCGCAGAAAGCGAATAAACAGGTTTTAAGCGAAGTAGAAAAGCAATTAAAGGAGCTTGCGGAAGAACACGGATATGAACTTGAAGATGTAAGAATAAGTTGCCAGGAATACTTCAAAAAATCGATAAACGAACTGACGGACGAAGAGCTTGCGAAAATTATTAAAGCGTATTCAAAATGAGTTTGGATATGGTGTTAATCCTAAACGGTGGTCAAATAAAATGAGAAAAGAATATTTAACAAACTATAACGAAGCGACATGGCATACAAACAAATTAAACGCTAAGTCGCGTGAATTTATGGAAGAAATAAGGAGCGGGAAATATGATATTCCGCGGGATAAAAAATGCAGAAAAGACAGAAAAAGAAAGGAACGTATATAAGATTTTACACCGCGACGGGCGGGAAGGTGGAAATAAAAGCAAAGGAGGAAGAGAATGAGCGGACACAGCAAGCCGACGCAGGCGGCAAGGGTGTTAAGGCACCTGCAAGATTACGGGAGCATATCGAGTTTGGAAGCTATCAGGGAATACGGGATCATGAGGTTGGCAAGCAGGATCTCCGAGCTTAAAAAGCGCGGGACGAAGATCGGAGTTAAGATGGAAAAAGGCGTAAACCGCTACGGCGAAGAAACGCATTGGGCGGTGTATTACTTAAAGGAGGCGTGAATTGAGAAAACAATCGCAAGGGATAGATTATTTTCCCTTTGAAGTCGATTTTTTCTCGGATAAAAAAAGCAAGGTGTTGAAAGCGCGCTACGGTGCGGACGGAATAACGGTATATCTGTATTTATTGTGCCAGATATACCGAGAAGGGTATTACACAAGGGTCGATAAAGATTTTAAGTTTATGGTATCGGACGATTTGAACATGTCGCCCGACAAGGTAGAGCAGATCATGACATTCTTACTTGAACGGTCGATGTTCGATGAACAGCTTTTCAAGTCGGACGCTGTCTTGACCAGCACCGGAATACAAGAACGGTGGCAAAAGGCGGTAAAGACCCGCGCCTCAAAGACCCCGATAGAAGTTACGGAATATTGGCTTTTGAACGAAGAGCAAACCGCAGCTTTTATAAAACGCACCCTTTTTAAGAATATTTCCGAGAAAAAAACGCTTTCTTCCGAGAAAAAAGACTTTAATTCCGAGAATTATTCGCAAAGGAAAGTAAAGGAAAGTAAAGAAAATAATAAACCCCCAATAGCGCGTGCGCGCGAGGAAGAGTTTCGGACGGCGTTTGACGCGTTCGTGGAAGAGTTTGATATCTTAGTAGACACCTGCGATAGCAGGGTGGGAGAGTTGGATTATGTAAAGCTGCGGGATATTTATTCCAAGTCGAGCAAGTGTCTTAACAGCGAGAAATACGGCAAGTGGATGAAAACGCTTTCATGGATAGTCAAGAGTTACCCGAAAATAATCAACGGGAATTACATAGACGACGCGGCGCCTGGGAAGAAAGATAAGACGATTGATATTTTGAAAAACATGTGGCTCGAAGCCAAAAAAGAGGAGGGATAGAATGCAAGCCGTTTTAATAAGCATACAGCCAAAATGGTGCGAGTTGATCGCAAGCGGAAAAAAGACGATAGAGGCGCGGAAGACGCGGCCGAAAATAAATACGCCGTTTAAGTGCTATATTTACGAATGCAAAAGTAAAACAAAATATTGGTCGCAACCTATGCCTAAACCGTACACGGAAGGGAGAGGCAAAGTTATCGGTGGTTTCGTATGCGATAGGATAACCGAGATTGTATGTTGGGACGATACAAAAGAAACCAATATAGATGAAACGCTGACATGTTTGACTTATGAAGAAATAGAAAAATACGGTAACGGAAAACCGCTCTACGGCTGGCATATCTCCGATCTGAAAATCTACGAAAAGCCGAAAAATATAAAAGAATTCCTGAAACCTTGCCCGTATGGAGAATTACCATGCTCAAATTGCCCAAGTTGCGAAAGGGACGAAAACGACAATCTGATACAATGTTTTAATACGGTATCACGTCCGCCGCAATCGTGGTGTTACGTGGAGGAAAGGAAATGACGAAAAAAAGCGTGGTAGAAATGATAACTCGGATAAAGGCGGTGTATCCGTACACATTCAAGAACGCAACGCAGGAAGAGCTTGAGCTGGCGGTGGACACCTGGCAGGAGGCATTGTCTGACTATCCTGAGGATTTAGTTCAATACGCGTTCAAGGAGGCAATAAAGGCTTGTAAGATGCCGCCGACGATAGCGGACGTGATCGAGCAGATAGAGAAGGTGCAAGGCGCACGGGACAAATCGGACGGAGAACTGTGGAACGAATACCTGAACCTGATTTACCTTGCGAAAGACCTGACGGGCAGATTTCATTACACCGCGAAAGAAGAAGGCAAGACGCAAGGCGAAAGGGCGAGAGAAGAATTATACGCGGCATTTGAGGGCGCAGACGAGCGTATAAAGGACTTTATCGGATCGGTCGGGAATTTGGTCGACGTTTGCAAAACGGACGATTTAAGGCAGGAAAAAGAACGTTTTTATTTTGGCATAAAGAACTGCCGTAAAAGAGTACGGGCAAGGGCTGAGACGCCTGCTGTATTTTTGGAAGCGGCGAAAGAAATGAAAATGATAGAGAAAGGAGAAAGGGTATGAACAAAGTGATTTTAATAGGAAATTTAACGAGAGATCCGGAACTGCACGAAACGGCGGCAGGGAAATCGGTTTTAAAGTTCGACATCGCGGTTAACAGAGGTTTTAAGGACGCGGACGGGAATTATATCACGGACTTCTTCAACGTGTCAGTGTGGGGCGATAAAGGCGTTAATTGTGCGAAATATTTGTTTAAGGGAAATAAGGTCGGTATTGTAGGCCGCTTGCAAAATAGAACGTATGAGGACAAGAACGGGTACAACAGGACGGTAACGGAAGTGATCGCGGAAGACGTAGAGTTTTTAACGCCGAAGAAAAAGGATATAGAGCCCGAAGAGGTTACGAGAGTAAAAAAGACCAGGCCTGAATTAGAGCCTATAGAGGACGACGATTTGCCGTTTTGAGGAAGAGAAATGAACGCATATTATCAGCCGTCGGTATTTGACGGCACGAGCGCGGGAACGCTCGAACAGAGCCTCCGGCTTATAAAAGAGTTTGAACCAATAGCATTACAACGCAATCCCCGCGGGTATATCGTAGAATATTCGGGCGGCAAGGACAGCGACGTGCTCGTGTCCCTCTTCCGCCGCGCCGGCGTGAAATTTATGGTAAAGCATAATCATACCACGATTGACGCACCCGATACGGTATATTACATTCGGAAAAAATTCGCCGAATGGACAGAGCAGGGAATCCCCTGTAAAATCTACTACCCCGATCAATCGTTTTGGCGGTTGTGCTTGCACAAAAAATTTTTGCCGCAGCGGAATGTAAGGTTTTGCTGCAGCTCGCTAAAAGAACGAGATATTCCCGAACTGAAATTCGCCGTGCATTCGTTCGGCGTGCGAAAAGCCGAAAGTTCAAGGCGGGCGAAATTTCGGGATTCAATCGAAATGCGGGATCGTACGGATTATTCAGACGAACAGCACTTCCATTTTGACAATACAGACGAAGTTAAGCAAACCGACGCTTGTTTTACAAAAAATTATTTATACGTCAATCCATTAGCGTATTGGAGCGACAACTATCTTTGGGAATATATCCGTTCTGAAAAGATAGAGATAAACCCGCTGTACGAGCAAGGATTTTGCCGCGTGGGATGCATAGGCTGCCCTATGGCGGGGAAATACCGCGTCGAAGAATTTAGACGTTGGCCGCAATACGAAAAAATGTACTTGTGGCTTTGTGAAAAAATAATCGAGATTAGAAACGCGCATGGACTGAAAAATAAATACGGCTTAAAAAACGGCCGCGAATATTTTGACTTTTGGCTATATGACGAATTACCGCAGGGCGAAACTATATTTGATTTGGAGGATTTTAAATGAGCGAAAGAAGATTTACAATGCGGTTAGAAAATGGAAAAGCAGTATTAGACCCGAGATATATAGCTGAGAGTACGGCGGACATTGTTGAACATCTCGCTAAGCTGGAAGAGAACGCGGAAGAACTTGAACACCGTGCGGAAGTGGCGGAAAGGGCGGTGAAATCTTTAGCGATAAAATATATTGCAAAACTCGGGTATCTTCCCGAAGATGTAAGTATTCTCGCCGGCGAATATACCGTGCCTGAATTTTTAAGACAGGCAGAAAAAGAACTTAAGGCGGAGGTGAAAGAATGAAAGGGAGAATATCAAAAAAATACAAGATAATAAGCGTATTGCTATACATAGGTTTTGCCCTTGTGATCATGGTTGCAATAGCAATGATTGCGGGGGTAATTTGGGCAAATATAAAATATGCAAACGTGCCTGTTGGCGATATCCCGCTGTGGGTTGCGTGGTTGATTTTAAGATAGATTAAGTGAGGTGAAATAATGACTGAAATGAAACCGACGCCGTTTATGACGGCAGAAAGCTGGTACATAGACGGAGAAGTGGTATTTATGGAAATTCCGATAGACTGGGAGAAAATTACGGGAGGGAAATAATGACGAAAGAAACGAGAAAAAAACTTGAAAGCGCGTTTTACGAGTATAAAAAGAATAGAAATATATCTATTTGCGAGACTTTAAACTGCATAGCAAGTAAGCATTTAACGACTAATTACGATAAAATCCCCGTGAAGTCTTCGGGAATAAACTGTGCGGAGGATTCCATTATTCGGCTGTTGGACGCAAATACGGAGCGATACAAGTGGTGCAAGGTAGTTGAAAAAACCTTGGAGCGGTTTTACGGCGAGCATAAGGACAGGCTTATAAAAGCGAGGTATTTCGAACATAAAGAAGTAAACGTCGTTTCGAGAGAATTACATATTGACAGAGCAACGTTTTTTCGGTGGCGCGAAGAGATACTGCTGGTAGCGTTGATGTGGGCGCAGGAATACCGATTATTAAGCAACTGTGCGTAAAAAACTTTGAAAAGTCGCAAAAGTTGCGACTTTTTGGTTAAATAACTGTGTTATAATGGTATCGTGAAAGAGTATGAAAAGCGGTGCCAAGAGGTATCGCTTTTCTTTATTGACAAAATAAAAGAAAGGTGGTATCATTATGGCGGAAATTAAAGCAAGAGAAAAAGATGAAGAAATAGAAAGTGGTGGTGGCGGAAATAAGAATGCAATAGCTTACGGCCTATTGCAGGGTGCAGGAGTAAATACTTCCGGCTTAACGCCCTCTCAAGCGTGGGAATTAGTGTCCCAACTGAATTTAATGGAAAGCAAACGATGGAAGCGGACGGAAGAGGATAAGAAAGAGATCACAGAAAAAAATAAGGCATTGAAAGAGAGCGGGGAAAATATAGAAACCATAAAAAGAGCTGCAGAAAAATACGCCGCGAATGTCATGTTTACTGGGGTGGGGAATACTGCCGCGCTAAAAGACGCTGTCGACGCAATCAACGGGATAATGGAAGAATATGGCTTAAAAAAGTTGAGTTATGAACGCGTTAAAAACTTAGCGAACGGAACAATGGCAAGTGCAAATTCAAGCATTGTGAATATCGGAAGTAGAATATTACGGAATCCGAATGCCGCTTATAGAATATGTACAGAAGATTTTAACAAAAACAATCAAGAATCGATTACCTATACAGAGCGTTTAATTAGAGAAGAGAAAGACGTCGCAAAGAGGGGAAAACTTGAAGAAAGGTTAAAAGATTTAAAAAAACAAGCCGAGTATAACCGCCATAACGTGATTTATAAAGGCGAAGAAGTAAAGTGTGTTATAACGCACGAGATGGGGCATGTATTGGCAGGTCAGAAATTCGGATTTATAAGTGCGGGAAATACGGTTGTAAACACGAAAGGCAAAAATGAACTTATAAACAATTGTTTCAACGAAAGTTTAAAAAACGGGGACATAAAAAAAGTATCGGCATATGCGGCAAAAAATCCCGATGAATTTTTTGCAGAATGTTTTACAATGTATAAAATCGGAAAAGAAAAATTACCGGCAAATATAGAAAAAATGATAAAAGGAGTATTAGGAGAATGAAAAAAATCAACGATGAAGATTTTCTGTTAGGAGAAGAGCCGTTAATAGAAACTTTTGGTAAAGAAGAAATAGAGCGATTAAAACGTGAAGAACCAGAATTATATGCGGCATTGAGAAACAATCCGGCGTTTATGCCATCAGATATTATAAGGGACGAAAAAAAGGAAGAGAAAGAATTTAAAATAAGTAAATCGGAAGAAATTTATAACAATTAAGTAGTTTGAGCATGTTTTTGAATATGGGTTTGAGTATGGTGTAATCCTGAACGGTAGTCAAAATGGAGTTTTAAAGCGTAGCAGTTAATCTGTTGCGCTTTTTTATATTCAAAATGAGGTGGTATATGTGAAGTTAACGGACAGACAGCGCAAGCAGATAAAAGCGGAATATTTAAGCGGAGAAAGTAAAGCGAGCCTTGCGAAAAAGTTTCAAGTATCTCACACGGCAATATCGAAGATATTGAACGACGAAAAAGTTTCAGAAAGTTTCAAAAAACAAATTGAAGAAAACACGCTTTCAATGGCGCAATACCTTAACAGCAGATTAGGCTTGGCGCAAAGTCTTTTAGACGACGCTTTGAAGAGTATCCAGAATAAAATCGAAAAGGCTTCGGTGAAAGAAAACGTGGCTTTAATCAAAGCGTTGACGGAGGCATTTAAAGACGTGGATAAAATTCCAAATGAACAGGAAAAAATAAATTTGGTAATAAACCTGAAAGATACTTCGGGAGAAAATAAAGATGGTTGATGTATGTGAAAAGTATGCGCCTTTATTTGATCCTAAGATAAGTGAGATCGTAGAACCGTCGGGACGATGTTCTGCAAAAACGACGAGTAACGAGATCGCCGCTATTAGCCTTATGATGAAAAGCCGACTAAATAATATTTGGTATTGTAGGGCGGAAACGGGAGATATTCGCCAGACAATATTCAGCAGTTTTATAAGTACCGTTCAGCTAATGGAAGTTGAGCGGTATTTTTCTTGGTCGTTAAGCCCTATACAAATTACATGCACATTGACAGGGGCTATATGTTATTTTTCGGGAATAAACGGAAAAACCGACGATGATTTAACTGCGACGAAGGGATTTACGCCGCTTACAAAAACGCTTGCGATGTGTATATTAGACGAAGCCGACCAGGTCAAGCATTATAACCATATCACCGCGTGGGAGAGCACTGCCGCGCGTTTTTTATTGCCTTACGGGAAAATGGTGTATGCATATAATCCGCCGATGACGCGTTCGCATTGGTCATTTAAGTTTTTCGGGGATAAAGTAACAAACGGGGCTACTAAAATTTTTGCTACATGGTTGGATATCAAAGGAATACTGAACAGTAAAGTCATCGAGATTATCGAGAAGTTCAAGAAAGACGATCCGGAATACTATCGGTATTGGTATTTAGGCGAACCTGTAAATTTCAAAGGCATGGTTTATCCGCAGTTCAGGCGGGAAAAGCACTGCGTCAACGTTTACAAGCTGTTGGCCGAAAGACCGAATGACAGAGTGATCGAGGTGATTTTCGGGCTGGACGAAGGCACGGTCAACGACAGCACCTGCGTTACAGTGCTTGCAATCTTTGCGAGCGGGATTGCCGTAGTGTTGGACTGCTTGGAAATAGATCCGCAGAAGATAGGACAACAATCCCCGGCGCAGACATCCAGACTACTTGTAAAGTTTCTTACGGAAACGCTGGGAAAATTTGCGTTTCTGCGCTATGTGCCTCGGCGGTGGATTTTCGAATGCGCGGAAGGCGGGCAAATGCTTAGATTGCAATTTAACGAAGATGCAGGGGAAGATACCTATCTTGTTACGAACAAAAGCGTTATGGGCGATATTAAACGCGTTCGGTCAATGTTATCGGAAAATATCTTGTTTTTCCATATGGACAACAATGTAACGACTGAACAGCTCGTAAAGGACATTGAAAATTATGTGTTCGACGAGAAAACAGGGGACATAAAGAAACAGCAACGGGACGATACGATAGACAGTCTCGAATATGCGACGAAATTATATTACAATATGCCGCTATAAATAACGGCAGAAGGAGGATAAATGGCTAATACAGCATTAATAAATGCGCCGTCGAGAAAGATATTTGCACCGTTGTTTAAAGCGCGGTGGCAAAACTGCCAAAATATCGTGAACGACAGCGTTTACATAGATCTTATTCCTGCGGGATATAAGACGTATTATCAGGCGTTTATAAGACAATGGCAACAGTGGGCGCAGGGTTTTGTATTGCAGCTTCACTCTTCCGATTTCTTTTCAACGGGCATGGGATACACGGTTTGCGACATTATGACGAAAAAATGCATGTCGGGAGGTTTTCGCATTCATTCGAATGATCCTGTTACGAAAGAAATGATGGAGCAGTGGGGGGAGGACAATGACCTTGTAAACACATTAAATAAAATGTTTTTTTTCTCAAACTCGGGCGGAAATTCAATACTTGTCAACACGCCTGTTGGCGGGGACTTATATCCGAGCGTGTATCCTATCAACAGGGCTGTATTTCAGATCGGCAGAACGAATAAAATTTCGCAAATCCTGTTATTGAACAGGTTTATCGCAGGGGAAACGGTTTATTACGTCAGGGAAATCCGCGTAATGCACAAAGGCAAACCGTATTGGAAAGTAGAGCTGGCGAACGGCACGCTCGTTACCGCCCCGACTTGGAACGGGGGAGAGTTAAAAGCCGTACCTCTTGAAATTTTATCGCAATGGCAATATTGTTACGGCGATTTAAAACCCGGGACATGGTATAAAATGCCTGAAAAAATGAGAAATCTCGGCTGTTACAACGTGCGGAACAAGTCGGTTGCCGTGGCGTTACAGGATTTACCGGGATATTCCGACAGTACGCTCCATACGGCGCTTGACATACTTTATTCGATAGATTACAACTACACGCAGTCGCAGGTCGATCAGTATCTCGGCCGCGGGCGGACGCTCATCCCCAAACAGTTCGGGATAACAAGGCTTATTAATCAACCCGGAACGCTGGCGGACGGCATGTCGTTCAAAGAGGCCGTCAATTTTAACAAGGCGCCGCTGGACGATACGTTTTACACTGAAATTCCCGACAACAATATTAACGGGGACAAGGTTCAGCCGACGTTTATTCAGCCCAATTTAAGAGGTGATGTACATAAATACATCCGCGACGCCGATTTAGAGCTGCTTGCGGCGAAAGTCGGGCTTTCTTCGTCGGATTTGGCAAATCATCTAAACGGGCATACGAGCGGAACAAAGACCGATGACGAAATAGTCCAGGAAGGCAACACCACGGAAAACAGCGTGAATAATAAGAGAGCGTTAGCGAATACGGCAATAAACGAAATGTTGGCGGATGTGGCTTACTTTTACGGATATTCCGAAGACGTCGATATTCAGTGGGGCAGAGCCGCGGCAAACAGCGCAAGGGAAAACCAGGAACTTATGCAGGACTATCAGGCGGGGACGTTGCCGCTCCGCGAATATCTTAGACGCAGGTGGACGGATTTGCGCGAGGAAGATGTGGAAAAGCTTGCTTTAGAGATAGAAGAAGAGCAAAAGAAAAATCAGATAATGTTTGACGAACGCGATTATTTCGGAGAGAACAATGATAATAGCGAACAGGCCGCTGAATATGCAGGCGATAGCGCTGGAGGAAGCGGAAACAGAAATAAGGAGAACAGTCAAGGATGAATATTTTAAACAAACACCCAAGACCGCCTTAGACGAAAAGGTAAAAAAGATTATACGGGAGGCCGTGCAAAATATCGTTATTCCGGCGTTAAGAAATGCGGCAATAAGGAGCCTGTTAAATTTCTATTCCCGCCAATATGCCGAAATAAGGCGTATAAGCGGTGTAAGCATTGCTATATTGCTTTCGTTGCAAAAGCTTAACGACAGAACTGTTTCGGCGCCTGTAAAGGCGATGGCGCGGCGAACGTTGGAATATCACGGCATACCGAAAATTAATTTATACGGAGTACCTTTACAAAAATATTCGCAAGATTACATAAACGAAAACATTGCGCCTGTAATCGACAGGCTTTCAAAGCAGTTCGCGCTCGATCCCGACGACGTAAGCGGCAGAAACAGTTTACGAAACCGTGCGGAAATGGAAGTCAGATATAACGACCATTTAGAGCAGATAACGAGCTTAAAGGCGCAAGGCGTTAAACTTGTCATAGCATCGACGCATGCAGACTGTTCGGCGCGTTGCGCGCCGTGGCAGGGGCGGGTTTACAGCCTCGACGGGACGAGCGGAACAACGGACGACGGAAGAAACTACGTGCCGTTAGAAACCGCAACGGACATATTTTATACGACAAAGGCGGGGAAAACCTATAAAAACGGCTTGCTCGGCTTTAATTGCCGTCATTATCTTGTTCCGTATAAGTCGGGATATACTTTTCCTAAACCGAATGCGGCAGAAGAACGGCGGCAATACGCTATAACATTGAAACAGCGGCAACTGGAAAGGAATGTTATTAAATGGAAAATCGAGGCTGTAGAAAATAAAGGCGTAAATAAAGAACGGTATAATACAGCGCGTAAAAAGGCGCAGGAATGGAATAACGCGTATATAAGGTATTCAATGAAACATCAACGGGCTTACTACCCGTCGAGAACAAAAGTTTTATAAAACAGGCAGAGCGGAATCGCCCTGCTTTTTTTATACCCAAAAAGGAGGACAATCAAATGTTTGGTTGGCGAAAGAAAAAAGAAAAAGGAGAAGGTGAAATGACGGTTGACGAAAAGGAAATCGAAAAGGCAAAGAAGGACATTGCCGAAAAAGGCGAAAATTCCCAGACCGAACGAGATCGGATAGACGAAAGCGTTGCCGCACAGGAACGTGAGAGCGGCGATGAAAACAGTCAGACGGCGAAAGATCGGATAGACGAATCGGAAGGTGCGGAAAAAGCGGACAAAGAACGCGAAGAGAAGAGCGAAACACATGAAGAACGGCATGAAGAACGCGCGGAGGATATAAAGGAATTAATCCGCACCGCCGTGGCGGAAGCTGTAAAAGACGCGGTCGTTCCGATGATAGCATCAGAGGTACAGAAAGCCTTTGGCGAAAGGGATAGATCCGCAACGGAAGCAAGTGAAGCGGAAGCGAAAGAGCTTTCCAAAATCGAAAAAATTTATAACTAAACGGAGGAATTAAAAAATGAACGTAATTAACACTTATGGCGTCGCGAGCAAATTCACGACGTCGGCGCTCCTTGGCTTGGGAGCTACGCAGGAAGATGCAAACGGCAGATTTTATCTTGACGGTACTATGGTGAATGTAGAACTTTCCCGCGTCATTGCGGAAGCGATCTACATTCAGGAAATTTTCAGGGAAGGGCAGTCGGTAACGGGCGCTTATACTACTTCCCCGACGAGAAACGGCGCGGTCAGAGTAATGCTCGATTCGCTTTTGCCCTTCAATTCGCGTACTACCTCTTTCGGCGGTCGTGAAGGTACGGACGGTAACGGCGGGGCTATTAACATTAATCCGCCGCTTATGCCTGCAAATGACGAGTTTATTGTTTATCTCAACCAGGTCAACGACCAGATGATGATATTCCCCGACTTGTCGAGAGAATACATACCGATGGATATCATGGCGAAAAAGATTGCGGCGTATTCGAACCGCGTCGCTATGGACAGATCGGCGTCCACGCTTGCGGAAATTATCCTTTACGCGTTTTTCCGTTCGCTCAATGACGGCAATAACCTCGTAAACGAAGGGGATTTGACGCAGGAAAACGCATATGCCGATCTTATCAACAATCTGAACGCTTTGCTCGATAACGGCGACCCCGCAAGGTCGGCGTTGACTTTCCCGACGGAAGGGCGCACGATTATCGGCCGTCCGAGATTTATCAACAATCTTTTCAGCAGAAAATCCGGCGTAATCATGCTCGGCGGCGATATGGCACAGGAAATGCTGAAAAATTACGACCTCGACGTCAGAATGGCAGACAGAAACTTCGTCGGTACGGGATATAAAGGCTATGCGATGCAGTTCCATTATCAGAGCGCGCCCGATTATATTTGGACGCTCGCGGAAAAATACGGCAAACTTCCCGCGGGGGCTTTGGATAACGTGGATGCAATCGCCGTATCTTTCGACGCGACGGCGAAAGCGACGGGCGTAGACCTCGGCGTGAAAGTCATCGACGCGCAGATGGTCAGAGGTTCGCTCGCGCAGCCTCTCAATATGTGGGGACACGAAGCGTTCCGTAAATCGTATGTAATCGGCAAATCGACTTTGACGAACGATTATCTCACGACCACGCTGGGACTTTCGGCGGATGTGAGAAGATATCCCGTCGCTCCGAAGGAGGCAAATGCGGAAGATAAGATTTCCGTGCCTATCTACGACGAGAACGAAACCATTATCGGATATAAACAAATTGCTTCCGTGCCTCGTCCGAACGGCGATAACATCAAATCGGGCTTGCCGCAAGTCGTTGACGTACAGGCCAACCCGAAAAGCGGAGCGGTCGCTACGAGCTCTAAAGTTACGTTAACTTCCGCAACGAGCGGCGCAGAAATCTATTACACCACGAACGGGACCGACCCGACCTCGGCTTCGACGAAATACACCGGCCAAATCACTATATCGGCTGCTACGACCATCAAGGCGTTTGCGGTTAAGGCCGGTTATGTTCCCTCGAACATCACTACGTTTACGTATACCATTAAAGCGTAATCTCCTTGTAGGCTTTTTAAGGGGCTTGAGCCTGTCAAACCCCTTTCCATTATAAAATTTATCAGGAGAGAATTATGACGAAATATCCTTACAACGACGAAAAAATGGAGTTCGATGAAGTCTTGTGTCAATATATTTTGACGAATGACGCTCTTTTGGAAAACGGAATAAATGTGAGGGATGAATTAGACGATACGCCTTATTCCGCAACGGTAAACCGATCTTTTAGAAAACGCGTAAGCCGTAGAGTTTATAATTTTATCCATAAACATAACTACGACAATAAAGAACAAGATTACTTGATCGCAACTATCCCTAAAATGAGAGATATTATCTTCGAAGCGTTGCAGTCCCAGGCTCTTTATATGTGGATAAACGGCGATCTGGGATTACTGCCGAAAAAAGACGAAGCGATAAAATCAAGCGTTTGCGTGGATTGTGAAGATACATTGAACACTTGTTTGCCCGAATTAGGAGGACACAGTATTCTATACTGCGGTATTTGTTGATGGATATTAGAGATATATTGAACCCGACGAAAAGCAAGTTTACCTTTACGGGCAGTTATTACGACGAAGAGTTTGAAGAGGGGAAACACCCCGTCCGAAAAGCTATCCGATATAAGTTCGAAAACCCGCACAGCACCACATACCGCACGTTGTTTTCGACCGTACAGAGTTTCGATTCTACCACGACGGCAATCAGAACGAATACGAACGTCGGCTTTAAGCCTGGCGGTTGTGTAGTGCTTCAGAGCGGCGAAATGTATGTTATCGAAGATATAGTCAAGGACTATAATACCGCGCCGCAACAGGTGTTCAGGCTCGGTAATTGCAGCGCGGGCATAGAATACGTTCTTCGGCTTGTGAAACGGGATAACCCCTGGGGTGTGAAATGACGGCGGAAGAGGTGAAAAACATCGTCCTCGAAACGGTGGAAGAAATGCGGCCGTATATCGTTCCTAACCCTCGCACAAGAGGAAAAACAAGCACGGGGAATATGGCTTTTAATTCATTGCGAAAAGATGTCATTTACAAAGAAAACGAGATCCATATTAAAATTTGGATGAATGAAAAAATCGCGCCATACGTCGTTTATACGAATGAGCCGTGGCTTTCGCCGTATTGGAGGGGAAAACAAAACCCGAACGAGGGTTGGTGGGATAAATTTGTAAAAGAATTAAACGAACGAATAGCGAGGAAATTGGGCGGGGAAATCGAACTCGCAGAAAATTTGGGAGAAAAAAATGATTGAATTAAGCACGATAGCGGAAATGTTTGAAACAGGCTTGAACGCCGCATTGACGGATAAAAATCTTCAATTCAAAATATGGAGCGATTTAGGCGAGTATATTCCGCCTGAAAGAACGGGAAATTCTGTTCAGTACACATTGCTTGGCAGTTTGACCGCTACATCAAGCGCAAATACTACCGCAAGCGGCGGCCTCGTGCTCGGAATGCAGTCTATGACGCTTGAATTTAGAATACCGCAGCTTGTTCCCAGGACAACGCCGGATACCGCGCAGAGAGGCGGATATAAGTTCGTAAAATACATACGAAAATTACTGGATAATTACTTTGATGCCAACAAAGTTTTTGGCTTGACGGACAATGGCGTTACGTATCGTGTAAGTATGGCTTACGGTACGGCAATTAGCGGGATACCGGGTATCGATTCGCCTCTGGGCAAAAGCTATGGTTTATCCGTATATATTACAATGCTTTACGGCGAAAACGGGATAAATTCAAGGGATATAACCATTCAGTTTGACGGCGTTCCTATTAACTTTGAAACCGCAAACCCTTCTCGCGCAGCTACGGTGTCAACCGATATTTATGCGGGAAATTCAACTGCAAAAAACATAGTAACTTCGACGGCGTTTTCGATAGATTGCACTATCCCCAGTACGACGAACGAAGTTACCGCGCAGTTCCTTTCGTATTTACTGAACGGCGCGCCGAATACGGCGCATTTCGTCAAGGTAAATTGGGGCGGGGTTGATGAAAAAATATTTTTAATGACACAGAAAGATATAAGCGCAAGTATTTCGGGCGTTGAAATTGCAGGGCTGACAATGCCATTGATCGAAGTAGCGGACAATGTTGAAATGATGAATTACCCCGCTTCGTTCTTTGTCGCAAAGATAAGGCTGACAAGCGATAACCCGGCCGTATTGGTTACGCAATCCGATTGCATTTATTACTTTGCGGGAGAAATAGCCGAGGCTTCGGGCGGATCGCAGATTGTAAAAATGCCGCGGCAGGAGGATATGGTTTATGACGAAGCAACGGATACTTACAGCGCCTACTTTATCTCTACGCGCCCCGTAAGTGCGGGAAGTTCTTTTACCGAAATAACGATTGTGCAGGAGGGGGAAAATGCCTAACACGGGAAACTATGTAACAACTATCATAATTAAAACGGAGGGCGGCTCCAAAAGCCCTGTTTCGGGCTCTAAAAAAACAGATGAGGAGAAATATCGGGAAAAATGGAATAACAGCCTTGAAAAGGGTTTGAAAGGCTTGGTATCCTATTCTGCCGTTTCGTCTACTGCCGACAATCTTATTACTTACGAAATAAATCAGGTGGAATTGAGAACGGGTGCCCGCGAAATGGAACAAAGAATGCAAACGGTTTATAATTTCGGGAAAAAAGCCTTAAACACCACCGTGGCATTGGGAATAGGTCTTGCTACGGGGAATTTTCCTCTCGTTGCAATCGGCGCCGTAACTTCTGTATTCAACAGCGCGATATCGATTGCCCAAAAACAACGGACTATCGATACTCAACAAACCGTCGAAAACGTTTCTATCAATATGCAGAATGAAAGAGCTGGCGTACAGGGAAGAAGAGGTACTACGCAATAAAAAAGGACGATTAAAAATCGTCCTTTCCTATTAAACCATAGATTTAAGAGCTTCTTGCAATACGGCAGAAAAATTTATGTGTTTTTCTTCCGCTTTGCGGTTTAACCATAACGGGATTGTGCAGTTCTTGCGAACGGTGCGGTTATCTTCCTTTATCCTGAACTCGTTAAAATCTATATCGACTAATGCGACCATATCAGAGGGGGCGCAAGCGGGTTTTAACGTTTTCGGCTTAGGTATAGGAAGTTTCAAGTCCTGTTGCGATATTCCCCAAAGCCCTATGGCTTCACGCGCCATATCGATAGCTTCGGGAAGGGATTTGCCTTCGGTATTAATATCGAGATCGGGGACGGTAACGACGTAATCGTCGCCGCTTTGAGTTATAATTACGGGATATACGCTTTTCATTTTTTTCACCTCACTTTAGATTATTTCTCTTGATTATAGCTTTCGCAAGCATTTCGTTAAGTTCAGAATGTCGGGGGACGGGTTCGCATTTCTTACCGTTTGTATATATAGTATGATTTGCACCCTCTCTTAATATGCGCCAACCGTTGTTTTCAAGTAACTTCACCAAATCTTTGCGTTTCATATCTCGCTCCTTACATTATATATTATACGCATTTATGCGCATAATGTCAAGCGTTTTATTAAAAAAAGACGATTATTTATCGTCCTTTTTTAATTGGTTGAGTTTTTTGTTTTCATGATCAAGACCAAATAGAGCGATAAGCCAAACGCTTGAAATAATGATCATTATTCCATAAAAAACCTGCAAAAATATCGCTACATTACAAATAAATTTTTCGCCATTTTCGTCAACCAAACAAAAGACTGATTTTCTCGTCAAGTTTGGTTCGGAAAGTTTTCCGTTTTCAAATATCAAAGTGTCGGTATATTTGTTTGTTATTTGTTCGCTTTTTAGAGGGTCGTAATATGTCGTAATTGATTGAAATGTAAAATCCTCAAATATATAAGAATGATAATATTCGTAGGTATAATGTTCAGGGCTGGTGTAAATAGTAGGATTTTTATTTTTATATTTAGCTCCATCTAAAACATAGGAAGTCAGCAAAATAATAGTAAGAACAGAAAAGATAATAATAATTAAACTAAAAAACAATTTAGATTTTAAAAGCTTTTTCATTTTTTACCTCGTTTTTTGTTTAATATTAGCATATTTTTATTTAAAAATCAAGGAGAAATATGGTAACAAATAAGTATGAAGTAATTATCGGAAAAATTAATTATACGCATTATTGCGTAATGCCGTTAAAAGGTGCAAACCTTTTAGACGAAAGGCTTGACGAAGTTTATTTACCGTTACGCCATATTCCCGTAGAGGTTTTTCAACCTTTAACGCCTGTAAAAATCATTATTCATAATAAAGTCCATTTTAACGAGAATGTGGCTTATAGCAAAGATAAAACGTTATATTTTGTTGTTGCAAACGATAATAATATTGTTGAAAGTCCCGTCGGTTCGGGAAAGTACAATCACGATATTTATTTAGTAGAAACAACGAAAGTGGCGGAATGTATAATTGTTGACAGTTTGACTTTCACGAATGATTTGGGGAGAAATTATGCTAAAAATCCTAAACCTATAGTGCCTACTGATGTTACTGGAACACATCAACCGAATGTTCCGGATACTTATGTAACCCCAATGTTAAGCGGCGACAGTTTTACCTTTGTTTCTGTAAATGAAATATATGGAACGATAGCCGACGAAAATGCGGCCATGTCTATAACTTTCCCCAACGGAGAGATAATTTATCCGCCCGACCCTTATAATAATTCTTATACTGTTTCAAGTTTGGAAACTGGAATTTATGATGTTGGATATTCTTTTTCGCGCGATAGTGATGAGCGAAAGGGATCGTGTAATTTTATTTTTACGGTAGCTGACAATTATTACCCCCTCAAGCGCCTGACAATGAAAGACGTAATAAACCGTCTTTTGATGTTGGCAAAAAACCTTTACGAGGGGGAAACTCCCGAAATCACGCTTGACGAAACGCAAGCGGAATTGTTCGACAAGATCTACGCGCCTGAAATGTCGTTCACGCAAAAGACGTTGCGGGAATGTTTGCAAGACTGCGGAAGTATAATTCACGGAGAGCCGCGTTTAACGCCTATCGAGGGCGCGACGTCGGCTCCTTTTTATACCTTGACATATGATATGTACGGCGGTACAGAAAGAAGTAATATCAACGTCGTTCCTTATATCACAAAAACCGTATCCCAAACAATAAACGGGTATTGTACGTCGATAGATAGTAATGCTCAGAACCTTGTCAACCAGTTGAATTATCTTGATGCATCTCAAGGCGGGGGAACGCTTACGGAACCTTATGCAGGAGGATATAAAACATTAAGAACAGAAACACTTTATATAAGGGTAACGGATAGCAACGGCATTATCGCCACGCAGTATCCGATCTACGCCGTCGAAAAGCTGATGTGCGGATATATCCCGCCGAACGGAACGCAGAAAGACATTGATATTACGCCGTATTTATTTGAGGCAACTGAATACAATTCGCAGTTATCCTCGTATAAAAAAGATTTCCCGTTCTCGAAAGCGTACGGGCTTTTTTATACGCAGGGGCAAAAGAATATCGGCGGTCTTAATTTTAAGGTGGACGGGGCAGTTGCTCCCGCGTTTCAGGATTATGCAATAGTAAATATTTTAAAGAAAGCAACGGGAAACAATAATCTGAATATAAACTCGGAAACGGGATTTCCGATTTTGGCGTTTCAAATAACATATAAGCCTATTTATTCGGTGCGGCTGAGCCAGACAAAGCCGTATTATCCCGAATACAAAAGGCAGGCGGATTTGATTTATAATCAGCAATCGAACCTTATGGAAACGCAGTATTACGGCGAGAACCTCAAGGGCGTTGTCGCGCGGCTGGGAACGGTGGAAAAGACGTACACGTTTAATCTTGCGAAACTTTCACAGCTGCCGAAAGCGGGGCAGATGTACGACGAGGATTATTATATATCCGCCGTCAGTTGGGAGCTTATGCCAACGCTTATACGCGTTACTTTGGGCTTGTCAAAGGACTTTAACAGGCTTTCAGAGTATGTCGGCGTGTCTTCGAATAAACGCCTTTACGAAGTGTCGGAAAGACAGGCTTATGACAGGAATATTCTTTACAAGGAATATATGGTTTACGGGGACGAAGAAACGCCCGACGGAAAGTCCTTGATAGGCGCCAAAGCCCTTTCGGCAATAAGATACACGTTCTTACAAAACGCGAACATATACAGCCCGTTAAGCAACGTATTGGCGTGGGGCGGGACGTATAAAACCCCGACGAAAATCACAACGACGGTGGACGTGAGGAGCAAGACGCACGTTTACGCCTATGTGAGCGGCAGGAATTTATATATGGAATATAAGTTCGACGACGATATCGCGGATTTGGCAGACCAACGGAAAATTACTGTTACGACGGAATACTTTTACAAAACAAGCGAAGGCGGGAATACCTTGCGGGATACGGTTACGCGCACTCCGAAAAACAATACGGAGGACGTGCTGACTATACGTATTTACGAGTTGGTAAGCTATAACGTGCTTAGCGCAAGCTATGTCGACGCAACGGGAAGTACGCCGTTGCCGAACATACAGTTACCCGTTATTGCATCGGCTTTGGGCAATTCAATGGTGTTTTCGTGGCGATACGAGGATAACTATTCGGCGGGGGCGCAAGTCAATTACGCGAAAAACGGAGAGGTAAGCGGTTACTGGCAAGATAATACGCCTTACTGCGACTATTACGGAAAAATTTACTATTATAACTTCCTGTTGCAACAAAAGGGCGTAACGCCGTCGAACATAACGGAGCAGACAGACATCGGAACGGCGTTGCCGAACGCAGATCCGATATTAACGTCGAACGGGTATATATCGACGTTGGAATATAAGCCGTATATTATCCGAAAGGACAGCCGCGAGGTGTTGCAGGTAAACGCGCAGATCGAGAACGTTACCAACCGCAAAAACATGATAATCGGCTCGGCGCTGGCGTCGTGCTGTCCTTTGGTGCGCGGCGCGGACGAGAATTTGCAACCGAAAGCCTATGTGTTTGACGAACGCTTAAATAAGTTTATCAACCATGTCGAAGGTAGCATAAACGTTAATCTTGCGGAGCTTACGCCTGCGGACATAACTGCTGCGCCGCCTACGGACGGACAGTTTACTATATCCTTCGTTGCGCCTGTTTCGGGCAAGTCCTGGGCTATTGTTACAAAGCAAACGACGGAAACGGTAGAGGTCGAGGACGAAACGGGGGAAGTAACGGAGCAAGTGCAGGTCAAGGGCGGGGACGTGCTGATCGGTGCAAACGAAGAAGTTACGGCGGGGCAGACGATAACTTTTTACGCGACGAAAAAACATAAAATTTTTGAGAGGTGAAAAAATGGAAGATTTTGAAAAGAGGTTGCTCGAGTTAGGGCGGGAATTGAGTTTTAACCAACAGAAAGAGGCGGACGCGGTGAAAGAATACACCGTGCAACTGTCAATGATCATGCAGGTAATAGACGAACTGCCGCCCGGATACGAAGAATGGCGGGAACCTTTGGAAAAGCTTGCGGCGGCAACGGAAGAAAAGATATCCGACGAGCTGAACCACGAAAGAAGCTTGCTGGAAGAATACGTGAATTTGACGGGAATAAAAATAGCGGAGGAATAAAGGATGATATTTTTTTGTAACGCAGAGGGCACGATAAACGCAGTCGTGTCCTCTCCTGTTTATCAAGGGAGCAACTACGCGAACGAGGTGGTTTTCGTTGCGCCGTTCGTGCCTGTAAGCGTTGTTACGGTGTCATTCATAAAACCGAACGGGGAATATACTCCCGCGGCTTTAATGACCGTTAAAGAGCTTACGGGGATAAAGGACGAAAAGGGCAATGCCTTTAATGCTTGGACATATTTGGTGCCCGAAGCATACACGGAATACAGCGGGATATTGACGGCGCAGTTTAAAGTTACGAACGGGAATACCGTGCTTGCAACGGCTTCTTCGTCGTTCAACGTGCAGAAAGGCGTGCCGAACGTTACGCCCGAACCTCCCGAAGACATTTATCAGCAGATACTGTCCGCCCTTTCTGAAATTAAACAGGATATAGCGAACTTGGAAGACGGAACGACCGAAGTCGGAAAGGCGAAAGAGGCGGAGAAAGCCGAGCAGGCGGAATATTATACGACGGCGAGCGGGGATAAAAGCGTTAACACGATTGAAACCCAGTTTTCAAATAAACTGGACAAACAGACGGGCGTGCCGTCATATCCGCAAGTGTATGCGGTTGAGGGCAATACCCAAAAGTTAATACCGGTGAGCAACGGATCGACCATAGCGCCGAACGACAGAATTGCGCAGTATACTTCAAGGGGGACATTGTTCACACAGCCGCCCGAGACTGACAGCGACACCACAAATAAGGGGTATGTGGACGGCGAGATAAAGAAGAGCAACGACGAACAGATGGTGATCAACGAAAGGATTGTCGAAATTCTGGACGGAATAGAGATAGTCAAGGTCAGCGATTTAGAGTACAACCTTATGGTCGATGAAACGATAAAAGGCACTATCAACATACCGAAAGACCAGTTTTTGAAGTCTGTCAGTTACGATCCCGAAACGCACGTGCTTACGTTTATATTCCTCACCTCCGACGGCGAAGTCACGACGACGATAGATATGTCCTCGCTTGTGGACGTGTATCAGGCGGGAAACGGTTTAACGCTCGCCAACAATACTTTTTCCGTTAAACTCGACCCGAGCAGCAATAATGCATTAACGTTATCCGCGGCGGGGCTTATGTTGGATAACACGCCTTTGGAAAATGCTTTGAATGATATAGAAATATTAAACTCGGACATACCGAAAAGCGCAAAAGAAACAGGGGTGTTTATTTCGGGAAATAATACGCTGGCAGGGGCAAAGGCAGAGGTTGAAGTGCAGAGCAAGAATTTGTTTGATATGAACGAGAATCCTTTAATAACTTCTGGTAGTAATATTATATCAAAAACTGATACGGAAATTATTATACAAGCTAATGCGGCGACGACAAGTTTGTATCAGGCTTTTTCAATACCCGTTAGAGATCACAGTAAATTAACTTTAAGCGGGCAATGGTCAACAAGCGGAAACAATGATCCGTGCGTCAGATTATGGTGGCGGGATAACAATGTGTTTTTTAATAATGGTTTATTAGGAACACTTTCGAGTTCGGGAGCATCTTTAACTGTTTCCATAGAAAAACCTTCTGAAACTGCTACATTATGTATGATATTATATGTTACGACAGATATTTCCGCAACAATCGGTGATACCGCGACGTTTACAAACATTCAACTCGAATACGGCGAAACCGCAACCGCATACACGCCGTATCTTCCCACGGGGACGGCGGTGGAAGTGCAGGCGTGCGGAAAGAATTTAATCCCGTTTCCGTATAATAATTCAAATAAAGAAAATAACGGTATTACATGGACTATAAACAGTGATGGAAGCATTACAGCGAACGGGACGGCAACGGAAACATCGATTTTTATAATTCGGGATTTTGATTTTACACTTTCACAAGGCGTTTATACCGCCAGCGGGGCAAAGGGGGGAAGTGCATCTACAGCATTAATTCAAATAGCAACAGAAAATTATGCGGAAGCCTGGAATATTATTGAAAATACATCGGTGGTATTAAAAAAAGACGAGAAAATGTTGGTGCAAATGGTCGTTTATAAAGGCGAAACGGTCAATAATTTTAAATTTTATCCTCAAATAGAATTTGGAGATAAAGCCACCTTTTACGCTCCGTATGAGGGATTGACCTACTCCGCTACCGTCGGAGAAACAATCGAAGTAGAGCAGTATGATCGTATTACGAACATCTTTTCAAACACCACGGGCGGCGCGGTATGTACACAGTTTTTGCAGTCGACGCGTTACGAACTTGAAACAAAACCCGTATCACTTGCAGGAACCTATGCGAAAAGACCGACGGGAACTTATCCGTACGTCGTGCTTTATACGGCGACTGATACAGGCAGAACGTATAGGCTTGAACGCGATACGGACGGAAGTGTATCGAGTAACTGGGTAAACATAAGCAGCGCAGGCGGGACAGGCGGAGGATTTACCCCTCGCGGAGAATGGAACTCGACCACAACGTATAACGAGAATGATTTAGTGTCCTTGAACGGTTCGAGTTATATCTGTATCGAAGAGAATACGAACGCAACACCAGCATCTAACCCCGATAAATGGATGGTAAACGCCGAGAAAGGGGCTACGGGCGCTACGGGCGCGACTGGTCCGCAGGGGCCGCAAGGCGAACCGGGTGAGCAAGGGCCGCAAGGTGAGCCAGGTAGTAATTATCCGGTAGCATATCTATACAGATTTATGTTGAAGTCAAACGGCGGAATATTATATATATCGTGCAATTCGCAACAAGCGGTAAAGGCTGGCGACTATGATGATATTATGGATATAATTTATTCGGGCGGTGCAGTAAATGAAGCAACGGCAAATCTTGCGAGTGGATATTACACCACTTCCGAGGCGGTTGCCGCTTATGTGGCTAATGACAATGGTGTAAAAAATTTATACATAGTAGGTAAAGACGGTTCAGCGCATATGGTGCAAAAAGCTGATTTTACAAACGTGAATTTTTATTACAATGTTGTAACAGGAAGATAAAAATATAAAAGGAGAAAGAAAAATGGAAAAGAAAGAAAAAGACGGGCTTATCGCGTTTGAT
>OIWT01001110.1_pt1 | contig 34176 bp, 52 predicted proteins | sample 1587701 | NCBI WGS metagenome assembly OIWT01 (sample SAMEA3888904, study PRJEB22519) | human gut metagenome | biome: human gut; feature: human-associated habitat; material: faeces | place: Denmark | collected 2009 | reverse complement strand
CCTCTTTTTGCACTCTCCTTGAGAGAAAAACCCTGTGAGGGTCTTGCAGACATATCCGCTACATCCAGCACAAATCGAGATGGAAGTTGAAGGGTGAACTCTCTTCTGGGGCTTGATGTACAGTCAAAGCAATACGCCGCAGGCTACGGAGAACAAGGATGTGGAAACGGAAAAGACGATGGAAGTGGAGAAGGAAGATAAAAAGAACGACGAGGTTCACTACCAGCCAAACAAGTATCCCAGTAACGCGTTCTCATCTCGGAATCATCCTTCTAGTTGAAGAAGAACCCTATTTCCCTCTCCACAACATTGACAATTACATCACATGCTCGCTGTGTGGAAAAGTCGCCATTGCTGCGCGATCTTCACGAATAGAATATAACCAGGACTGTGCACTTCCAGTGTGCTGTGTGTGACCACTTCTTTATGTGCAAAGAATGCCTGATGAGCCGTGCTGAGACGGGAAGCCACAAGTGGACGCACGGCTATCATGTAAACGAGAATTTGAAGTGCCTGCTGCTTCTCCTTCTCATACTAAGGAAAGTTGTCTTGTACGCCGATACGTGGAATGCCGAGGAGGAGCTTCGTCTGATGGAGGGAATGGATCTCTTCCGCTTCGGCAACTGGGAGTAGCATTCGAGGGCCGTACTGAGTCACAGGGAGATTGCTGCCTACGTCGGAACGAAATCGGAGCGTCATTGTGTGGATCACTACATGAAGTGCTACCTGTCGCACAACAACCTGCTCCCGGACCCCTCATCCGTGCTTCACGACACATTCCAAGGTAACCGTGGATCATCGGAGTGATGTGTAGAAACCTTCAACGATGACCAGGTGCCTCCGTATTCCTCGTCCTCTCTACTTAGAATTAGTTACACGGGTCCTGGAAGTGACATCAGCGGATACAACCCATTGCGAGACGATTACGACGTGGAATACGACAACGACGCCGAAATGATGCTGAAGGACGTGGATATTCTGGGAGACGAAGACGACAAGGAGAAGGAACTGAAAACATGCATGCTGCGTGCATTCAATCGTATGTGTGTGACGGCCTTGATCATCATGGAATCACTAAACGTGCCTAGGTCGTTTGCAAGAACGCGAGAAGCGGAAGAAGTTTGTGGTGGAGCGCGGCCTTCTGGACCTGAAGAACATTCTAAACGAAGAAAAGAAGAAACCGAAGGTAGTTTCACTCTATGTTGTTACCCTCAGGTGGAGCAGGATATCGTGAACCTAATGAAACCCTTCGCGCGGTTCCTGTCGAAGAAAGACTACGACATGTTGATGAACGGTCTGATCAAAGAAGCGAAACTTCGCGAGCGAATCGCGAAATTGCAGCGCTATCGCAAGATGGGCATCCGTACGCTGGAGGAGGTGGAGCGGTTCGAGAAGGAGGGCGCGAAGAAGGAGGATGACAAGTGACGGCGAAGACGAAGAATGAGGGATAGAGTGGTGATGATGGACGTGGAGAAGATGGACGGTGCGGAGCTGCTGAAGCCGGAGGAGAAGCGGCTGTGCAGCGTGGGTGAGAGTGAGGGTGTGAAGGGTAGTTGTTGCATCTGGTGCCGAGACACTATCTGTCGATCAAGAGCACGATTATCCAAGAATGCTGCAAGTGCGGAAGGAGGGTGAGGGTGAGGCCTAGGAATGGGTTTGCGTCGCGCGACGAGGTGGCGAAGAAGATCACCATCGATGTGGAGCGGAAGGACAAGATCTTCGATTTCTTCATCAGCTGCGGGTGGATCACCACGGGCGTCCACATCAACACCGACTCGAAGTGAAGCTCGCGCTTTGTTGAACAAACACCCCACTCCTTCACCGCACTGCCGAATTCGTTGATGGCGTTCATCGTCTCCACCGACGTCTCCGTCAGCAGCGACTTGGCGTACTCCAGCGTCTCCTTCGCCAGGCGCCAGCCCTGGATGCACAGGAACACAAGCCCGGCAATCAGCGCGCCGACCACCGCCAGCACCATCAGCGTGTAGAAGAAATGCACCCTGAAATAGCCGAAGTAGTTGCTGATCACGAACTCCTTCAATTGGCCCACGGTCTTCTGACCCTCGCCCTGAAGACACTGCACGAATGACGGCAACGTGGCGGCCGCGCGCGCCAAAATGGAACGGTACTCCGCGTACTTGGACTGCAGAAGCGAGAACGTGGACAAGAATTCGGACGGGATCTCCTCAAACTGACCCAAATCTTCGTTGTTGAAAAAGCCGCTCACGATGGCGGAACCGCGGTTCACCACCACGTTGCTCTTCATCACGAGGTCCGTTCCCACGAAGGTGGCGTTCCGCTTGACCTCATCGACGATTTGCTTTATGTCCTCGATAAACCGGGGATCAACGAGGGAAAGCGGGTCGAACACGATGTCCACGACCTCGCTCACGCGGAGGTCCATCACATCGCGAGTCAGAATGTGGTGCGTGCGGACGAACTGGTGCAGGGAGTCGTAGCTGTAGTTCCCCGCCTTGAAGAAATCGACCGTGTCCTGCACGAGCGGGATGTGGAGAGGCAGGTAATCAAGGTAGGGATAGAAGGTGGCGTTCAGACCCGCCAGTACCGTCGTGACGGGAGGCAAGGAGGAGGTAATCTCGTCCTTGTTATCGACGACGCTCTTGAGGTCCTGAATGAGGATGAGCACATCCTTGGCGTCTTCGAGGTGCGCATTGCAGTTGAAATAGACGTACTCGCCCTGCTCGATGGTGACGTTCAGGAGATGGCGGTAGTTGTCGGGGATGGGCATGCTGTTGGTGGAGAAGTTCTTGTTCACGAAGATGTCCTGCAGCTGCTCGAACGAGCTGCGATTCAACGGGTTCGTGATCGCTTGGAGGTTCCTCTGCGTGGGAAGATAGGGGGAAAGATAGAGAGAGTAGGCAGGGAACACTAAACCGGCGACCACCGCTCCGCCAATGAGGACGAGCATGATGACAATGAGGATGATGTAGATATAGAACACGGCCTTCGTGCACAGAACCTTGGGTCTATTCCTTAAACAGCAGCACGGAGAGTACCGGGGAAGAGCATGCTTCCTCACCTCCTGTCCGCACTGCGGGCACTTCTGGGGCTCTGAAGATCAGCACACAATAACCCTCTCCTACTGGCATCCTTGTTGCGAAGGATGGGGATGATTTCGTCATCATCCTGCATATCCATGACCCTGCACATTGAGAAGGAGGCAAACGCTTACCCGGAACTGCTCCAAATAATCTACAATTAAGGATAAGAAATGGGATTACATATTCCTTTCTCAGAAACTTGAACACAACACCAATCACGGCAATCCAGGAGGCAAGCACGAAAATGTTCATGCTGAAGATTGCGTTGATGAGAGAAAACACACTGCCAATCGCGACCATTCTAGAATGACGAATATGCCTCCTCACAAAGAGTGGTGGGAGCCCACACATTCTGCATTACGAGGGTTTGAAGAGTGTGGGGTATCCCAAACGCTGCTTCTGACGCTTAATTCAATGCATTCACCAAAACAAGAAGGAGTGGAAACAAACACAAACAAGCAGCAACCTTCTCCACTTCGTTCTGTTGAGAACTGGGAGTATCGGGCTTCTTCTCTTCCACACTCACTTGGTTGTTCTGCTCTTCCACAATCGCCTGATTGCTCTTCTCTTCCGCTTCGTTGGGTTGACTAGGAGAAGCTTCCTTCTTCATATCCCCGTCATTCACAACGACCACAGGAAGAGTGGCCTTCTTTGGTCGGCCCAGCTCGTACGCGTTGGGCATCTTCATCAGGAGGGAAATGGCGACGAGAGCCAGCACAACGAAGAGAATCGATGCATAGAAGGCTCCCTCGTGGGAATACGTGTACACGGTGGACATCGCCACGGGACAGAGGATGAACGCGCCTTGCGAGCACAAATTGTTCCAACTGAGCACTTTCCCCTGAATCTCGGGCTTGTTTGTGGTCTACGCATGATTCCACTAGGAAAGGGATACACTGATGATGGAGGACGACGTTGGAGTGACAAAGCCGAAGCCAAGCATCAGGAAGATCGCGCCAACGATGCTCCATCCGAGCGACGAGGAGGCAGCCAAGAGAACATAGCTGACTCCCTGGACGATCATGCCGCACAGAGCAACGACGATGATGGGCACATGCCAAGATCGAACCACGATGCCGTAGAGCCATCCTTGTTGGATGCACAGCAACGCGCTCTGCGCGCACATGATGTACGAGAAGGTTCCAGAACTGACGTTGAACTTGTCGAGAAGGAATGAGCCGTAGCGGCTGTTGAAGGCGTTCAGCGCCCAGCGGTTGCAGAACTCCAGAACGAAGCAATACACCATCGTCTTCGTCGGAGTCACGTGAATCGAGTTTCGCGATTTCCGGATCGCCTCCCGCATGGAATGGATCTTCGCGTCGATTTGAGCCTGCTCCTCTGCGCTCTTGCCCTTGCGTGTCTTCTTCAGCTGATAGATCTCCTTCACATCGGGATTTGTTTCCTCCATGAAAATGGCGGCAAACAGCAGTGCAACACCCGCGGTTCCACCCGCAACAAGAAGCGGCAGGGAAAGGCTGATCCCTCCGAGAATGCCACCCAGCGCGGGGCCAAGGACGCAAGCCGCAGAGATGACAGACTCGTTGATCGCCAGGTACTTGTTGCGGTCCTCGACACTCGTGCAATCAGCAATGAGTGCCTGTGTGACAATCGGAGATCCCGCAAGCAAGCCGGTAATAAAACGCCAAATGTTGAGTTGAAGGATGTTGGAGGAAAGGCCCTGGAAGATAGAACCTGCATATCACCGCTTCTCGCCAGACTCACCAAACGTGGAACCAAGCAGCGAAAGCATGAAGAACAGCTTTCTCCCGTAATAGTCACTTCCCATTCCCATAAACCAAAGGCCTATTCGTAAGGCAAACACGCGAAACACACTCAATGCCTGAGACAGAGCGTAACCACTGAATAAAAGACCCTGCTCGAAGTCCGTGGCATTCATTTCCTTGGAGAGGAAGGGCAGAATGGGCGTAATGAGGGAATACCCCAGTACGTCGAAGAACACCGTCGCGTAACCCAGGAAGAGATTTTTCTTAGCAGAGGCACTCAACATGACTGCTTATCATGAGTCAGGAAAGAAAGAGTGATGGAGCCTCTCCTCGTCCCTCCATCCCAGTTCTCCATGATTAATGAAGGGCTCTACACTGGAGCCTATCCAGAGTACATCAACTACCCTTTTCTGGACTCGTTCAAATGGCGTGTATCTCCTTATAGAATAGTCTGCACCTCAAGTGCATCGTGTCGATGATCCCAGAAAAGGAGCCTAGCGAGGTGGTGGCATTCTGCAAGGAGAGAGGCATCATGCATATCCACATTGATACAGACGAGTACGACATTGATTGTATTCCAAGCAAAGAGGAAAAGAAGAGAGTGATTAGCGTAAGGATTGGTATTTGTATTTCCCGTAGTTGCTCATCGACGAGTCCCGCTACCCGTTGTATTTTTACGGTAGCAAGAACAGCCAGATCGCCAATGTGTACATTATGCTGCTGCGCTATGCCCAGCGATACAACTCGAGCTACATATTCCGGGAATTCAAAAAGTTTGTGTTGATTGCGTGGATGATGTGAAGATACGGAGAGAAGCTGGACGACGATTTGAAGGGCATCTTTGACGACTTGCGGATTAGCGTCCCGGCTCACTTACCCGAATGGCTTCCTGAGAAGAGCATCAACCCGCAAGTCCTCCTCCCAGAGTAATGCGTGTTTCTTTCCAACAAACACACCTTAAATGGAAGCGGCAGCTACAGTAGCAATTTCTTCGAGGGTAGCCACCTTGTCAGGAAGAGCGGGTTCCGCAGCAGGCGTTTCAGCGGGCTTCTCAGCGGGGGTCTCAGCGGGCTTCTCCACAGGCTTCTCAGGAGCAGCTTCATTCGAGGCCACGACCACCTTCTCCTCAGGCGAGGGCAGCACGGTGGGCTGCTTCACAGGCAGGGTCTTGCCCTTTCTTCCCGTGACGATGTAGATGACACAGACGGTGACGGTGATGACGCCGCAGGACACGTACATGCCGATCAGAATGCCTCTGTCTAGCGATGAGGATGCGATTCGGAGGCCCACTCGGATAGACCACGTAGCAGCTGTTGACATCGATCATCGTGCAGGTCTGCTCCAGGTCGTCGGGGTTCTTCATGCTGACGTTGATGATGGTGATGTTGAACTCCTCGCTGCTGTGGTTCTCGATGATGTGCTCGATCTTCTGTCTCTCGCATTTCGCAATACTACACGTTAGACGAGAAAAAGACGCTTACTCCTCCTCCGACATGAGATTGAGGGTGGCTCCGGTCTTCATGCCCGTGCAGCCAAGAGCGGTGATGGCCTTGTCGGTGGAAAGAATGAGGTTGTTGGAGGACAGAGTGCGATTGTACAGAGTGGTATTGCCGAAGAGTTCGAGGAAGCGCAGAGAATAGACAGTCTCCACCTTGTACATAGCCTTGCTTTCGCAGCCGTCTTCGAGATAGGAGGCATCCTTCGTGTAGGAAACGGCCTTTCTGGTGCTGTCGGTGACGAACTCAAATGTGACCACCTTGTCTACCCGTGACCACTTTCAGACGATGGAATACCGCTGTTGGAAGAGCACCCACACTCAAAGTAGCCACAGTCTATATGTTACAGCCACTCCACTTAAAAGGAACCGTCGGCAAGAACGACACAAACTAAAAGGAAAAAAGCCACACCCTTCATTATTGTTTGGCGTGAAACAGTGGGGAAACGGAGAAACCGATGAAACTGCCGTGGAAGGAGTAAACAACGGCGGATAAAACAAACAGCGCTATTCAAGCATGCATTGGATTTCCTGCTCAAACTCCTGCTTTCCAGCCACATGGAAAGAGCAACGGAGCGTCATTCTCATCGGACCCCTTTCCGGAAAGACGATTCGGACGAGGACGGAACTAAGACACGTTTCGACAACGCAGTTCACTCCTCTGTTCATTTCCCTCAGAATTGCCATGTCCACTACGAATAAGTTCAGGGTGTGCATGCTTACCCGTGCTCTGATCGAACGACGGGATGTCGAAGCGAACGGAATCAGGCTCTGTCTACACATTACGCCGAGAGCAGGAAAGAACCATGGTAATGTGCATATCGCCGTCCAGAGAAGAAGCAGTTTCCGATGCGGGCTAGTCATGATAGGGAATGGTCACATCCACATTAAAGAACTGAAGCACAGCGGTCCGGCCTTGTATGCTATGGACGGTAATCTGTGGAAGCATCACAACAGCGAGACTCTTCATCCGGAGCCACGATCCCTTTCCTTTGATCCTATGGGAAATGGAAACAGAATTAGATTACAGAGATGAATCCCCGATGAGAGGTCGGATCTGCGGCGCTACGAGAAGACTATCGCAGCGATGACACTTGATGGTGCACTTGGAACGCAACATCTGCTGCCGAGGCAAGAGAGGGACTTCCTGATGTTCCTTGGTTAGCAGTTCTCGCCGGAGAGCGGCGACCTCTTCATCGCTCACTGTGTGTTCCATTGTTTGAATGGAAATGGGCTCCTTCACATAGGTTTTCTTTGGAGCCGCCAAGGGGATGGACAAGTCGGCAGCCACGGCGCGACACGCCATCTGCTTTTGGTTCTCCATTTCCTTGGCTTCTGTGTTGATTCTGTCCATTGTCTCCACTATTCATAAAAGGAAAGCAGGAATAGGGATACCCTTCAGTTCTGCCACGCTATCCTTGATCAAATCGCACTCCTTTGACGTCCATCCACAGGCATAGCACTTCCACCCAATGTAGCTGATGCCGTTGAGGTCATGTCCGAGAAGATCCGTTCCATGCAATTGACTGCTACAAACGGGACATTGAAAGCATTGACTGCATCTACGCATGACAGAAGCAGTGAGTAGGAGACTTGTAGTGATTGGCCGGCAATTCGGAGAGAGTGCAGCTGTAAAAGCACACAGGGCAATAGTGGTATTCCAAGGCGCGCGAGACACAGGAGGCGGAGTCACATAGCAATGCCCTGCATTTCTGACAAAAATACATGTTCTGCAGTGTCCGCCATTGGTTACACGACTGGCATTGGTAAAGAACACGCATCGGGAGAGGGATTGTGATGAAGCGCATGGTTCTATCCTCTCATTCCAATGCTCACTTTACAACACTACTGGCTATTCGTTGCTGCATTTTCTGTGACTCTGGACGGGAGTGGTGATGACTCTCTTCGTCCAAACAGTGGTGATAGTCAACATCAGAACGGACAGAGAGCACAATGAAAACGACAAATGACACAATCTGGATCAACAGTCCGAAACGCATACACCACTTGATCGTCTTCATCAATAACGCACTGTACACTGATTCTGTAATGGAATGAGGAGGAAGACTGGAATGGACTCTTCACCCCAAATCGCTGGACAAGGTTGCCATATCCCCGCATGGATGAACACAGACGAAGGAGTCACAAAAGGCGAAGAATTGGAAGAGGCAACGAAATGGGTTCGTTTTGGGTCATTTCCCTCTTTCCTCATTTTACTCTGCATTTGGTGCGGTGTTGTTATTCTTCATCGGAGTGAGGCGTAGACGCGCGTAGTATCGAGTAAGCGCCAATCCGGATAGAAAGAACATCTGTTCGCAGTCGATGACCGTCTTTGTCTACCAAATTCCTGCGTCCCGCATTATTCCGCAGCTGAGAAACTGGGGAAGAAGTGCAAGACCCTCGGTCTTGGCGGTGTATGGACTTGCTTCGGGGACACTCGTGTTGTCGCCTCCGCACCTCTTCTCCTATCCAAGTAAGGAGCTGATGGAAGAAACGAAGATAAACTGCCCGCTGCACTGCTATCACGAGCCGCTTCACCAGCAGGTCGAGGAGATGAAGAAGGAAGTTGTCCCTAAGTCCCTAATGCAGTGCATCCTGCTGGCAGTGCGCAAGGTGGGGTCTTGCTTTCATTTGGTGTTCCGAGCCATATACATTATGGTGGTCTTCTCTCCCACGGTGCTGATGAGTTGGTTTCTCTTTTTCCCCAGTCTTCGGAAGTATTGGAACAAGATCCTCGTTGCCTCTCTCCAGGTGGCCGGTTCCTCGTTCATGAAGCTGGGTCAGTGGGCCGCCACACGTCCCGACATCTTGCCCATCGAGTTGTGCAAGGAGCTCAGCACGCTGCATTCCACCACCAAGTGCCTCGATTTCGACGTTATGCTTTCTGTCATCGAGAAGGAGCTGGGCAAACCCGCCGACCTCATCTTCGATGTCATCGAAGAAACGCCCGTGGGCAGCGGCTGCATCGCGCAGGTATACAAGGCGCGCCTGCGCGGCTCCGACGACTGGGTGGCCGTGAAGGTGAAGCGTCCGCACGTGGACGAGATCTTCAAGCGCGATCTCCAGCTGGTGAACTTCTTCGCGCACGTGATCGCGCTGCTGCCCATGACGCAGTACATGGCGCCCGTGATGACGGCGGAGCTGTTCACGAAGGCGATGCAGCAGCAACTGGACTTCCGCCTGGAGGCGATCAACCTGATTCACTTCAACGACAACTTCCGAGCAGGCGTGGCGTTGCGATGTGACTCCTAGGACGACGACCAGTTTGTGTTCCCACACCCCTATCTGAACTTGACCACGCCGTCGCTGTTGGTGGAGTCTTTCGAGGAGGGCGTTCCGCTCGCGCACTACCTGACGCACCCGTCTCCGTACAACTCGACGCTGGCGAACCTGGGCATTCTGGGCCTCCTCCACATGCTCCTGGTGGACAACTTCCTCCACGCGGACCTCCACCCGGGCAACATCCTGGTGCGCGAGAGCGTGCCTTGTCGCATCCCGCTCAGCAAGAGCGTGTCCCATCGCACCTTTTGCCGCCACGACGTCCACCCGCAACTCATCTTCCTCGACACGGGGCTCGTCACGCAGTTCGAGGACTCGCAGAAGCAGAACTTCATCGACATCTTCGTGGCGCTGGCGCACGGCGACGGCCACGAGGCGGGCCGGCTGCTGATCACGCGCGCGCCGCAGCCGTCGCCGCCCGTGGTGGATCCGGAGGGCTTCATGAACGAGATCAAGGAGCTGGTGGACGAGAACATGGACAACGGCGTGTTCAACCTGGCGAACATGGAGGTGGCGGATGTGAGGGAGTAGGGGGAGTGTAAGGCGTAGGCGTTGACGCGGATGCTCTCATCATCGCTCAATCACCATGTGAGCATCGACACGCGGTTTGTGAACATGTTCATGTCGGTGATCATTCTGGAGGGCGTGGGCCGGCAGCTGGACAAGAATCTGAACATCATCTCGGCTTCGCTCCCGATCATCTCCTACTCGATTCCCGAGTACAGCGAAGTGGGAGCGTCCCGCGACTGTGAGCACTAGGTGGCGATTAACACCATTCGCGACAGCGAGTTTGCCAGGGAGTCACTGAAGGCGACACTGAAGACGGTGAACAAGGACAGAAGGAAGAATCGGCGGGAGCGGATGGCGGAGAGAAGGAGACGCTCTGAGGCGCAGGAGCCGTCCGATGTGCCGGAGGAGGAGTCTACGCAGAAGGACGTGGATGAGAAGTCCGCGATGCTCCTTCAGATTTACAGCAAAGCGGAAAAGCAGGCCGTTCAACAATCTACATAGCCGTGTTTGTTTCCATTCATTAGGGGCTGTAGAACAGGATTGGAAATGGGCTGTCCCAATTTCACTCAATCGGGCCTAAGGCCGGCAAAACCACTTCCACCAGCATTCAACCAGAGTTCAGGTTTCATTGATCGTTATCATGGTAGGATTGGGTTGCAGTGCCGTGTCGGTGGTCGCACGCTGAGTTTGGGAGCTGCCGAGTGGGTTGATTCTAATCTCCGCGTAGGAAAACGAAGTCAAGCTTGCTGTCGTCGACAAGGTTCTGGGAAGAACTGGCAACACCGGTAACGTCACCCAGGTGCGTTTTGCGCGTGTTGTGGTGATGGGTAGGTCCGTGTGACTTTCATGGATGCTTCCAAGCGTTCCATTGTCAGAAACGTCAAGGTAGGAAGGCGGGGCGAGTAGAGTGATCCTGTAGGGACCTGTCCGTGAGGGTGATATTCTGACCCTGATGGAGTGGGAACGTGAAGCTCGTCGTCTTCGATAAGTGCCTGGAAACCTGAGGGTTGTTTGTTCCGAACCACCCGCGATTCATGCGCTGTTTGTTGCTTCCACACTCTTTCTTTAGTTCACAGAGAGCGTCCTCGCTGGGCGAAGATTCTCTTGGAAGCGCACTCTCTTTTCTTGCTTCTCGTCCATGAAAGAAAAGACGGTGAGCACGCGCGTCTTCTTCCGCAACGAGTGCATCCACATGGGTGTCGCGCTCGTAGTTGCGATTCTCTGCAACTTCCTTCCCTACCGCGTTCCCGAGATTATCGAGGGAAACATCACCATTTCAAAGTCCTACAAGGGTCATCTGAGGTTGGCGTGGTCGTTCTTGTTGAAGAGTAGCTGGGTGTGGATTCTCGCCTATGTGCTTCTGTGCGCGGTCTGTCTCTTTGCTGTCTCCTTCCTATTCACCCAGCCGGACGATCGCTCCAAGGTGCTGCGAAGAGAGTTCCTGGTTTGCGTTCGCTCCTTCTGCAACGTCTTCATTATGGCTATTCTGTTGAACAAGTTCATCGGAATGCCGCGTCCCTGCTTCTTCGACATGTGCAAGTCAACGTCTTTAACATCGTTGAACTGTAGATATGATCCCACGTCCCAGAGAGACCATCGCTATGGAGTGAGCGGGAGAGTGGGTTCCATCTCCAAGTGCACAGCGGACGTCGGAGAATTGCTTCTATGTCACACATAGCTGAGTTTGGTGAAGGATTCCGTCCGCTCCGTCCCCGCAATGGTGGCGATCTGGTATTACACAGCCTTGGCGCTCACGCTGATGGGTTGCTACCAGCTGATGATCAAATCGCAGCGCGTGAACAAGAAGCTGTCCACTCTGCTGTTTTACTGCCTGCTCGCCGTTTTGATGAATGCGGCCTTCTTCCTTTCTGCAGTCGATATCGTATGCCTGCTTGAATTGGCATAATAAACTAGCACTATGGCTACAACTGGGTGACCGATCACATCGTGTCGGCCCTGCTTTCCGTGTTCCTTGTGCTGTGGACCAGCAACAGCATCCACAACCGCTACTTCTACTCCATCATGTACAATTCCTACTCCTTTCAAACCGTCACCAAGGCCAGTCCCGATTTCGCACTTGCGGAAAGCCCCGATATGATCAAGGACTACATGTTCCAGCGCCTCGTGGTGAGCGCGCCTCCTGCTGAGTTTGTGAACTGGTGTCTTTGTTGAGGAAACACGATCATCACTTTTCCATCTCCATCGGGATGTAGCTCGTTCCCTGCACCTCGTTCACCACGCGGTGCACCTCCTCCCCCTCCACGATGCCGATGCGTGCCTCCTTGTCATCCACACTGGGAAGATTCTCATCGGTGGCTAATTGAATGTGGCTCACGTACTGAATGGAGTTGTCCGAGGGCTTCCACACACACTACTCGTTACAGGCAGAACTCATTCAAACCATAATCGAGAAGACACAAAAGGCGGTACACGCCTGCCAGAAGCCGTAAAGGAAACTAATCGGGTCAGACACGCGCAAAAGGCCTACAACCACTGGGCCTTCCAGAAGGAGCGGAGCAATTTCTCCATGTCGGACAGGAGGAACAGCACGTTCAGAGAAACGATCAGAAGAGAAAGAAGACCCAGCAACACGAACAACACTCGGAACGAATGCAATTTGGTGGTTTCGTTGTTGCGCGTCAGCTTCTGCACAGTCTCCGTGACGGAGGAGATGATGAAGAAGGTGATCACCGTTTCGACACTTTGGATGAAAAAGGCGGGAAAATGGAACAGGACAGGGAGAGAGGAGGCGAAGATGGAAATGGAGGTGTGCGTGTTCCGGTGCAGTTCGAAGGAGGTCTGCAGGATGGAGTAGATCGTCACGAAGAAGAAACCGAAGGAAGGAGAGATGATGTGGGCATCATCGACCGATCCGCTTCTACTGTTCAGAATGGAATCCAAAAGAGACCCAGAGGCAATACAGAGAAGGAGAAGCCGCAGTAGGCCTTGAGAAGTGAAGTGCGTGAGAATCGAGAGTAGATTCAGAGCGGGCACCGAACTGCCCTTGGAGTTCAGGGTGAGGGCGTTGACTCTGTAGGCAATACACTCCACGACACAGGAAATCAGAATATACTACCCATGAGATGATGATGCGACAGCAACCTTGATGATGCGGTGCACGCTCAGAATCGACTTCGCATGACGGTAGCAGGTGATCACCCAATAGAGAAGGCCCAAGGAAAAAAGGCCGATCAACACCAGATTGAAAGGGAGCTCGCCGTACAGCGTCGCTGGCAGTTCGCCGTACGTGTTCTTCGCCTCGCTGTAGCCGTTCAGAGCGATGTTCGACGTCTTCGCTTGGCAGCTTCCCACCATCACGTAGTACAGTCCTTCCTTCTCGATGGTGAGGTGGAGCGACATGCGCGTCTCTTCCTCTCTACTCTTCATCCCCGAATCGCAGGCCCACTTGACAGGAAGGGAAATGCGGGTATACTCGCCCTCCATTCCCTGGGGAAACAGGAGCGCTTGCTCTTCCTTGCACAGCTGCTGCTACCCATCACCAAAGAGTGAAGCAATTACCGAAATGGCGTTTCGATCACAGCAGAACGATTTCACGCCGTTGTTGTTGTAGCCCATGGCATTGAACACCGCTTCCGTCATGATCACTCCCTATCCGTGAGGATGAGAGAAAGAAGTAACATCGATCACGCCGCTAGCGGCAGTCGTCGGATCGTTCTTCTGGATGCTCAGCTGGAGCTCGATGAACGAAGAAGCGCTACAGTTCACAGCAACTCGCTCATCCCACTCCTTTCCTCCGGAAAAGTGCTGGTCGTACATGTAGTAGCGCTGATACATGAAGGTGGCATTGTTCAGGAGGAGTTTGTCGAATTGCGTAATCGTTGCCGTTGCCAGCACCAGTACCGAGCACAGCACCTACGCCATCACTTGGATCCAGTCAAGCTGTACGAAGAGTCCTTTCATCTTCCGAATGACGTCTTTCTGTTCTGGAATGAAACGCCCATAGAATCATGTTGAAGAGCCTGAGAGACCAAGTCTATGGTTGTCCTTGTGTGGTTGATTGTGACTGCGTAGGCATGGTGGATATCCATCCACTCTGCTACAGATTGATCAATCTCCCCGAATTCCAGCGTCTTCGTGATATTAAGCAACTTAACAATCTTCACTACATTTACCCGGGCGCAACGCATGACCGGTTTGCCTTTCGGTTTATTCTTAAATGGGCACTAGATTCCAGCACTGCATTGGTGTGTATCATTTGGCGGAAGTGTTCATCGAACGATTGGAGCGAATGCAGCCGGAGCTGAACATCACCAAGGAGGAGAAGCTGTGCATTTGTATCGCTGGGCTTATGCACGACGTGGGCCACATCACGCAGGGCCATCTGTATCCGCTGTACGTGCGATACTGCAATTCCAAAGTGTTGGTGGAGCATGAGGTGATGAGCATCTACATCTTCCAAATGATCCTCGAAAAGTATGATCTGATGAAGGAATTTGCCAAGTACAACCTCGATAAGAAGGTGCGGGTGATCTCCCCAGGTCACGTCGTAGGAAGTGCATCTCATCTGCGAGATCATTTTGGGCGACAAGAAGAAGGCTCCGAAGGACTGGAAGTGGGAAGGAGCGCCGGGCAGAGAATTCCTCCTGCAAATCGTGGCAAACGCGAAGTGAGTATGCAGTTGTGCTTATGATGAGAAGGACGGGCGTTGACGTCGATCGCTTTGATTACATGCTCCGCGATTGCATGAATGTGATTGCTCCTCGCTTCCCTCACTTTCAGCTGGGACTGAACTGCTCCTACAACTACGACCGCATCATCAAGGGTGCGCGCTGCATTCGCAACAGCAGCAACGAGTACGAGGCAGGCATCCATCGCGATTCTCACGCCCAGATTTGCTTCAACGAGAAGGTGAACATCGACGTTTTCGAGATGTTCCAGTGCCGTATGAGTCTCCACCGCCGCGCCTACAACGTTCTGTCCCCATCGCGCAATCACGATTAGCATCGCTCCAATCGCATCATCGACATCATGGTGATCGAGGCCCTCCGCTCCGCCGAGCGCAACGGCTTCGGCGTGCGGACAGTGGTGCGTGTGCGTGCGTGGAGTGACCGTTAGAACGGCGTGGTTCCCCTGTCGATAGCCTGTACTTCGCTGGACGCGTACGTGCGAGCTACGGACTACTTGTTCCTGGTGGAGGCATGATGAGGGTGTGATGGGCAGGAGCTGAAGAACAGCGTGTGCGAGGAGTACAGAGAGGCCAGACGCCTCATCCAGCGCATCGAGTGCAAGTGCGTGGAGGGAAGGCGTTTCATCGTAGAGATTTGTACCCGTTCGTGGGCGAGGCGATCATCAACTCGAAGGCCTTCCGCGACTTTGACGTGTTTTTGCCCACGGGCGGTTCCTTCGGTGGGTGAGGGTGTGTGGTGTGAGGAACAGACCGCGCGCAGATCGAGAAGGTGATTGTGAAGGAGTTGGAGGGAGAAGCGGCGACCAATCATTTGGGCTTTGATCCGTGCGATTTGGTGATCGACATTGTGAGGCTGTCTCTGGGCATGGGCGTGAGGAACGGAGAGTGCGGTGATTTGGAATAGAATCGGAGTCCATTGTCGTCATTGCAATTCTTCAACGAGAACAAGCCGAATGAGGCCATGCCGCTTCCCCCGTCGGAGATCAGCAACACGCTTCCCGAGAAGTACGAGGATCTGATGGTGCGATTCTACTGCCGCGGTAATGCAGATCAGTTTACTGTGCTGACAACCCTCTTCGGTTACTGGAGAGACAAGCACATCCAGACCGATGTAGTTGCGTTGGCGTGGGGTGAAGCGTAGCTCGATGAGAGTGTGTCCATGAAGCGGAGAAAGACGTATGCCTTCCCTCCGAAGCTGCAGAGACGTTTTAGCGATGCTAGTTTAGAAGCGACTTCCATTTTGTTGCCTGTTTGTTGGTTGCACGTGCAGTGTGGCTTGATAGGCATGCTCACTGCTCCCTTCAAGGATTACGCAAGAACTCCTTCGTTTGAGAATGCAAAACAAGGGTGACTATCTCGATGAGAAGGTTGGGAGCATTCTCACCGATCTGGGATATACGAAAACGCGTCACCATGATAAATACGTAATTCAGCCGCAGGGCGGAAGAACGAGTAGAAGAATATACAGCCCTTCTGGAACGAGGAAATGTACCGTCGTTGCATGGCCGCTATATTCGACTACGGTCTTAAGGGTTGGATCGGCTGTGCACTTTCATCTTTGCAGAGGCATCCCCGAAAGTGATATATCCCGCTCTCAAGAACTGCAACATGGAGTTGCGGCCAGAGAACATCAAATCTCATTTACAAGTGAGTGATGGAAGTGATCCTCACGGAGCAGAAATATAGAAGCAATTCAAAAGCAAATCAGTTGGAATATCTGCATTTCTTTGAGCGCTACCTAAGAAAGGTCCACACCTCTCCGTCCCGTGATCTGTAGGAGAAGAAGAATGCTCTGAGGGTGAAGCTGAGTCAGAGCAAGCAGCAAACGGGCTCCAACGCATCGGGTGTCGATTATGCCTCCAACCCCATTCTTCCCGATGCAGAGAAGCCGACGGGCGAGTTTTTCCCCTCCTTTGATGCGATCAACCCTCCGCCATCCTCGATACAACCCGCCAACTCCTTACTGCCCCCCGTTGTGAAGCAGGAAGAGAGTGGCGTGCAGCAGCCCGCGGAGAAGACCGCTCAGTATGATTCTCCGAATGTGCTGACCTCCCTCTCCAACGAGGACGACGACGAGCGGCAACAGAGCTTCCACTTCCGCGGCGATCCGTCGATGGCGTACCAAGTCGCCATCCACGACGACATCATCTCGAAGCACTCGATCCGCCAGCAACGGATCGGCTTGGACGGCATCGACAACGACAACCGTTTTCTCCCCTCGGTTGATTATGTGAGTGATGGGTGCGATGCTGATGCGCAGAAAACCTTCTTCGACTCTGCCTCCAATCTGCAGTCCGAAGCGCCGAGCATGCCCGACGCGGACGACATTGGCAACCCGTTATTCTTCTTGCAGGACACTGACGCCTTCCGTGTTTGTTGAACAAAGAGAGAAGAGAAGGCACAGGAGGAAGAGAAGGCACGCCACGTTCATGACGATCAGCCACCATCCACTCACTACAGGCAGTAAAGGGAGTGATGATGGAAGTCGAAGCAGGGCGGGAAGCGCGACAACCACATCATCCCTCACTGGCTCACCGCGCAGGGACACAAGAACGGGGCGACTCAGCACCACAGGCCGTCCACGCAGCACGCGCTCGCCCGCGCGGTAGACAGCGTTGGTGCGCAGCTGCACGAAGAGGCTCTGCGGGGCAACCGCGGGATGGGCCTTGGCGGGCGGCACCTGCAGAAAAGCGTCCACTCGGCTGACCGCCACTAGAAGGTACCGACCCGGCGCCAGCGTGAGGGATGTGTTGAAATGGGCCCGATTTCGGTCATCCGCCAGATTCAGCGACGAGAGGTTCTGGTGAAGGGGCGACGGGCGTTTCAGCGATGGCGTTTCAGCGAGGTGTGTGGTGTTCAGCGCCGCGGACAGAAGGGCATACTCGGCGTCGCTCAAATCGCCGCGATTCTGACCCACGTCCACAATTCCCTCCAACTGCGGAGTGGCCGGAATCGCCACGACTTTCGTCATGTCCACCTCGAAGCAGCCGCCCACCGTCCAACGCAACTCCACTGTCCCATTTTCCACTCGAATGGGGCCCATTATAGAATAGGGCCTTAGGGTCTCCACCACGGCCAGCGCCTGGCGCATCACGATGGGCACGAACTGTCCCTTGCGCGGCACCTCCCCGTGGAACAGGTGCTCCGTGTCGCCCAGCTGCGGCTGCGGCGGCGTCTTCACGTCGGTGGTCTCCACCAGGAAGGTGACGCAGCGGTTGCTGGCTGGCGCGAGCACCACCGAGCGGTTGCCGGCACAGCGCGCGGGCACGGTGCTGGCGGTGGCGAGGCGGTCGAACCAGGAGGCGGCGTAGCCCCATTCTTCCATGCCGCCATGCACGGGGTACACCACGTCGTTGCTGGTGCCCACGGCGTACCAGCGGCCGGAGAGCTGGTTCATGAGCGTCGCCACGGCGTGCATGGCGGCGAAGTCGGGCGCCAGCGCCTTGCGCGCGTGGTTGTGGAAGTCACCCCACTCGTAAGTGATGGAACGCATGCCGCCGTGGAAGGTGACAGTGGCGGCCAGCAGGCTGTGCGCGTAGAGCGTTTGTATTGCTCGGCTTGTCTCGCTCTGCAGGCACGGGAGGGACGGGTGCAGCGGGTCGAAGGGGAAATCGCGATTCACGTCGATGCCGTTCTCGTCGCGACTAGGGGTGAGGAGGGAGAGGAGGTCAAACCGCGATCGGAAGAATCCCCAGGCGTTGGTCATCGGCATGATCACGATTTCGCGGGAGTCGAGGAGGAAGGCGTAGAGCGGATCGAAGTTGGAGGCCGGGTTGGATGGAAATGAGTTGGCAGGATGGGAGCTCTCTACTCCTCAGGGTTGAGAAAAGGACGAACGATAGCTGGAATCAAAATGAGCACGGTTTTGCAGCAAAAAGAGTGCCTAAAATGAAGGAGAGGAAGAAAAGGGACCAGTTCAAGCAGAGCATTTGGAGCGACTCGCTCATTGCCATGCAACTCGCCGCTGAGAAAGAGCTGCGGTAGTTCATAGCGGTTTTCGTGCAAACGCTTGTTTCGGAGGCGCAGGAACCAATGATCGCAGGAAAGCGCTATGGGATGATTTCCGTCAATAATCCCTGCTTCCACACTGGAGCTGGCTGCGCATGTCATACTCCTTCTCGATGGTGCTCACTTCCACCAACTCGGGATACAATTCCTGCAGCTGCTTCATCGCCTTGATCATCTATTCATGAGGCTGGTGGAAAGGGATAACGCCTTCAAAATCCCGGTAACGGTAATCGTAGCAGCAAACAAGCGAGAAGAGGAGGACAATCACAAAGGGCAGCATTCTTCCCCTCGATCATAGGCGAATACGAACAGAGAAATGAAAAGGGTGTTGATGGCTGAAGGAGAAAAAGAAGGTCCCACCGAGATTTGAACTCGGATTGCAGGATTCAGAGTCCTGAGTGCTAACCAATTACACCATGGGACCACCTGCCTGTGGCCTTTCACTTGCCTCCATGAAGCATGGGACGGAGTGGAGTGGTTTGTTCATTCACACGATGGAAGAGGCGGAGGAAGACTACTCGCGCGCAGCGGAGCTGATCAAGAAGGCGTCCATCCTGTTGATCATGTCCGGAGCCGGTATGTCGGCAGAATCGGGTTTGCGCACGTATGAGGAGATCAATCGTATTCTTAACGGAGTGATGTCTTATTGAAATAGAGGATTCCCATAGCGAATTGGAGTACCGTGACTATTGCGATCCTGACCTTGTGAGTTCTCATTCGTTATTTAAACGTAGCTTCGTCATAACCCCATTGAGTTTTGGAAGTTTTGGGCGGCATCTGCAAACGAGTACAAGAAAGCGCAACCGCACAAGGGGTTATGGAACTAGGAATGCATGAGAAGTAGCTATCAGATTCTGAAGGAGTTGAGGGATATAAAGCACAATGCGTGCTCTAAGGACATGCAGGACTACTTTGCGACCTTCTTCAAGGAGCACGATTACACCCGATACGGCAGGGAGGATCTCCCCTCCTCCTTCTTCGTGTACTCTTCCAACGTGGATGGTCTCTTTGCCAAGTCGGGCATTCCTCCCACGGAAATCCTCGAAATCCACGGAAACGCGAATGTCCTCCAATGTGCTGATGGCGTGGAGTGCAAGGGGCGCGATGCTGAGTCCCATCGATACTGGACAGCAGATCTTCCCGAGACCGTGAATACACGCGAGGACCTGCCCCGCTGTCCCTGCTGCAAGAAGATTTGCCGTCCGAGTGTGCTGATGTTCTGCGATGAAGAGTGGATTGGCTTGGAGGGGGAAGGCACGTCCGATTTTGATCTGTACGATGTGTGGGAGGAGGCAGTGGAGGGCTATCTGAAGGAGCATGACGATGCGTCGATCGTCATCGTGGAGGTGGGATGTGGTGATCGCGTCCCTGTGGTGAAAATGGAGAGTGAAACGGTTCTGGGCGACATCACGAACGTGCTGACGGAGGATGGAACGAAGAATGTGGAGGGTGTGTCGGACCGTGTGTCGCTCGTTCGGATAAACATGAAGAAGTCGGAGTTCCTTGACTATCACAAGGAATGGTCTCACGGGAAGTCCTTTATCGACAAGAAGTCGGTCATCTGTTTAGAAGGTCCGTGTGGAGAGGTATTGGATCGTTTGTATTCCATGATGTGGTTTGTTTGTTGGATGAATGAATGTGGAGGAGTTGGAGGAACGAAGAGTGGGATGGAAGGACAGGCGTGATAAGGGTTAGATGAAGACCCAAAACACAGCAATAGTAGTCAAGTGGTAAGATAGGTCCCTGCCACGGATCAGGCCCGGGTTCGATTCCCGGCTATTGCATTCTTCTTTTTCTCTTTTGCCTTAACATAAGCTTCTCACTGGGATAAAGGGTGGGATGTTCTACTTATTTTCCTCTTCACATACCAATCTCACCCTCCACACCCCTGTTCTCATTTCACTCAGTTACACATTCATCCATTGATACTCTCCTCCTCAACTTCTCTCTTGATTTCTCAACGCTTCATCCTTTCAAATCCATAAAATACCCTCCATAGCCGACACAATTCCACTTCCTTCCCATCTTGTCCCTACCCACTCCCACATCCAATCCAAACAGAATGGAATCGAACTCACAAGGAACTGGGATATCCCCAAAATTGAAATGCACGTTGAACTGGAACAAAACGGTTAGAATCGATCTTATTCGCTTGTTGTGCAATGGACTACACACCCGCTTCAAAATTCAGACACGTTTATTGTCCTGGTTTGCAGCGTACAGTTGACAGGATGTCTGTGATGGCTAGCGGAAGAGATATATCAGGGTTTCAGAGTTGCTTCCACGACCGGAGATCAGGACTATATCAAGGGTAATGCCAAATACTTCGCCTTCCCTGCTGGAGGAGGCGGTGGTCCGATTTGCATTCGGAAACACAACACGCCCGGCAGAATGCCCTCTCAACTTCCGTTGCTGACGGGCCACAAGTTCAAATTCGGTTTGTGCGTGATTCGTAGGGGAGACTTGTGCGATTTCGACTTCAATCCCTTCAACGATGAGCAGATCGTCAGTTCTTCTGCAGATCTCACGATCATGGTGTGTGTCGTCGTTTCGTACTGATGCGTAGCTTTGGGAGTTCCCTGAGGGTGGTCCTGAATGCAACATATCGACCCCGCTGCTCACATTGACGGGCCATCACAGAAAGGTCACCTTCGTGGAGTTCAATCCCGTGGCCAACCTGATCATCTCTTCCGCGTCTGCGTACTGGTTATATTTGACTGTAATAATGCAGGGACGGAACCGCAAAGATTTGGGATCTTGGCGTGCAGGAGGAGATTGCAAGCTTCAACTGCGCGGCGCTTCCCCAGGACCTGCACTGGAACTACAACGGCTCCCTGATCTGTGTATCGTCCAAGGACAAGATGGACCGCATCTTCGATGCGCGTCAGGGCACGGTGGTGAGCGAGTGGCAGCCCCACGAGGGCACTAAGTGCACCAAGATGGCGTGGCTGGGCGACACGACGCACGTGGTGACCACCGGCTTTAATCGCACATCGCAGCGCGAGTGGCGACTGTGGGACCTGAAGAACCTGTCGAAGCCCATCGCGCACGACTCGCTGGACATGGCGAGCGGCACGCTCCTGCCGTTCTTCGACCCCGATACCAAGATGCTGTTCCTGGGCGGCAAGGGCGACGGCAACATTCGCTACTACGAAGTGAAGGAGTCCTCTCTCTACCCGCTGTCGCAGTACTCCTCCACCGTCTCGGCGCGCGTAGGCGTGCTCTAACCAATTCACCGTAGGGCCTGTGCATGCTGCCGAAGAAGGCGTGCGACGTGAACAAGTGCGAGGTGGCGCGCATCATGAAGCTGACCAGCAAGGGCGACGTCGAGCCGCTCCCCTTCATCGTGCCGCGCAAGTTCGAGGGCTACCAGCCGGATGTGTACCCGCCCTCCTACGCGGGCATCCCCGCGCTCTCCAACGAGGAGTGGCGCGAGGGCCAGAACAGCAACCCCATTCTGATGGTGCCTGTGGGCGGAGTGTGTGACGTCTAGTCGTTGGAGCCGGGCGTCACGGAAATCTACCGCCCCGACGTCACTGGCGCCACCTACGCCCCCGAGCCTGCCGTGCCTATGCAGTCTGTGCAGCCTGCAATGCCTGCAATGCCTGTGCAGCCTGTGCAGCCTATGACGCCCATCCAGACGACGCAGCCCGTGCAGATGGCGCAGGGCGTGGGCTCGTCGCCGTCGTTGCCGTCGTCGCCGTCGTCGCCGTCGATGCGCGGACAGGTGGTGAACGCGAAGATGGTGAACGGAGTGGCGGTGGCCGCGCCGGGGTACATCCCGAAGGCGGGCAAGCTGACGATCGAGGACATCGAGGCGGAGCTGGCGCTGCTGGCGGAGAGAATGGAGTTTTTGAACAACGCCCTGGAGGAGCTGAAGAAGGAAGAATGGTGTGTTTGTCACAAACAGAAGATGCGCTTTCGAATACCTTTTCTGCGGGCTGCTCTGGGATGAGTGCCACGCCCACACGCGCCTTGTCGTCGTGCATGAAGTTGAAGTTGGCCGCTGCCGTGCTCTACTCCCTTACACACCTTTATGACTCCATACCGAACTCATAGACTCCACAGAAATGCCAAACTTGTGAAGATAGTCAACCACGTCCTTTGGCACGGGCGCCGTCACCTTTCCCGTTCCGATAATCAGCATGTCTAGTTGTGAGCTCATCTGCTGCGTGGGTACCAATCGAGGGGTTGTACAGCGTTACAGGCTTGATGGAATCCACGGTCAGGTCTTCCAGTTTATTTACATCCCAGAGAAGGGCAATATCGTTAAAGGCAAGAACGCCTCCTTTATAGTAGTCTCCGTTGATGAGAAATCCCTCTTCATCCAGCTCCTCGAAATAGGTGCCTTCCGCTTTCTACAATAATCACTCCCCTTCACGAAACGGCTCACATCATAGATGGTGTACTGGTCAAGGTCTCCCATTCCTCTGCAAAACAGCTTCGGTGCTATCCTCCCCAAAGACCTTGTCACTGAAGAAGCCACACGGATCATCAAGAATCAACTGGATGCTCTCACAACAAACAGGATCGCAAAAGGGAAAAGGGTAGAATTACAAGCGATTGATGATCTCGAAGGCAGTGCTCTTCATCCGTTTCCTCTCGGACGAAGGCTTTGGAGAGAAGAGAGAAGAGGGGGCATTCTCGTCCTGTCGCTCTTTTGCTCCCTTGGTCACCAATTCACTCACTGTCTTCTGGAGTCCCGCATTCTCCTTCTTCAGTTGTATCTATCCATGAATAAGCAGAAACGAAGCCAACAAGGGACTCATCTCGCCTTTGCAGATCAAACCGTAATCGCTATGCTTTAGCTTCCGATCCCTCTCCTACAGAACACTCTCGAGACAGTCCTTCACTCCGCTGCAATTCCTTCTGGTAGTTCCTTAGGCTGATTCAAGTGGAAAAGCACGACTCCCGAACCGTCAAAAGCACGACAGCGAGGCGGCGACTCCGACTCTCATCCTCCGAAGTGCAGCCGCCAATCAGGTCATCAAGTCCCTTCTTATGCCCTTCCATCCATCGACGCGCCAGCTCATAGTCCTTCACCTCCTGTACCTGCTTCTTCAACTAGGAGTGAGAAGTGAAGAGAGTCCTTGCATTCTCCCGATCTCGAGCGGAAACGCGGTGTTCCATTTTGAGATTCTATGCATTCACTCAGAGAAGCGGAAAGACTTCATACTTGATGGAGAGTTGATTCTTCTTGGATTCGGTTTCTTTTAGTTTCTAGTGATTATAGCAGCAGAGAGTGGTGCACCTCTTGGAGTTCTCTCACTTGCTGACGCAGACCATGCAATTCCCTCAATTCATCCCGCCTCCTTGTGAGCAATGCACTGTTCATGCTCTTCTGGGACTCGATACGACTCTGGAGGGTCTGCAGATGAGTATCACACGAATACCAAAACGGCGTTGTCCAGTAGTTGCTTCTCACTTGTTGAAAGCACTAAAAGTCATTCGCCATGAAAAAGACGACTATTTGGATCTGTTTGGTTCAGAAAGAGCCTTCGCACTTCGGATGGATAGATGTGACGCTTGCAAAACGGGCATTCCTTGTCATTGCCTATTCGGTGCATGCTCTCCATGCAATCAGAACACAGGATGTGTCCACAGCCAAGCGCGAGAACGTCCTTGTTCACTGTCAGTTCATCGCAAATTGGACACACAGACATGCTCTGGAATGAGAAACAGCAAGAATGAAACGCCCGCGTCTCATCTTCTCGCGACCACGTGGATGGAGGGTCACTTTTCCCGATGGATCAAGAGCTGAAGCTCACTCCCAAGCAAAAGGAAGAGGCGAAAGATTGTCTCTTCAAACTGCTCAAGGAGAATGGAACCTATGACGAGCTTTATGTGAAGTAGTTGGTGTTCCCTGATCGAGTAGCAGATTGTGCGTAGCAAGGTCGATGGAGCAGTCTTCGCGCCACAATCCCATCCCAAGAAGGAGAGCCGAAACCCTGTGCTGACTGCGTTTTGTGAAAAGAGAACCAGTCCTGTCATCACTGGCTTCATCATCGACTACCTGCGCACGCTCGGCCTGAATCAGACCCTCGCCGCCTTCAAGAGCGAGGCTTCTGTGAATTCCATTCGCTTGCATTAAGCAATAGCAAGCCACGTTCTTTGAGCGTAGCGTGCTTATCGACATGCTCTCCATACAGAGTCGCGACAACGAGCCTCTTCTATCCTGCGTATATAATGCATCGGGAGAGACACCGGTGCCAGCGGGCGATCTTCAGATGAAGAGCGTGAGAAGACGCCTCGCATCAACTGATTCCTAGACAGACCGGCTCCACACTTCCTTCGATGACCAGTACGACCAGCAGAACAGCGTCGATCTCTTCAACAAGCTGAAGTCCCGTGTTTCTTCAACAAACACTCCACGGCTGCTCATCTCGCTTCACTCCCAGCTTCTCCAGGGCGGGGTTGTTGTCCATCGCCTCCGCCTTGAACTGGTTGATGTACTTCTGGTTCTCCACATTGTCGGCACACAGATTGCGAATCTACCCCTCATCCTCCCCTCTCGCCCGCACCGTGAACAGCGCCCACTCGCGCTGCAGCGGGTGCTTCGGATGCATCTTGGTGTGGTTCAGCACCAGCTCGATCCCGCCCTTCTCTCTCAGCTTGTCCTGCGCCGCACGGCTGCCATACACGGCGTTGCCCAGCAGCTGCAGCACTGCGTCGCGCGTGCCGAAGGGCCACAGGTCGTCCTGCTGCGTGATCATCGGCTGACCCTGCTTCTCGCCGCAGTCGCCCACGACGGGGTTGGCGAGGGGCACGGTGATCAGCGGCACGGCCAGCACGGCCAGCAGCAGCTCCAACAGGCGGTCGGACATCAGGAGCGACAGCACCTGGTCGGTGTACTGGTCTAGGGGTGAGTGAGGAGGCGTGGGCCCACGGATACCGCCGGCCACGAGCGTCAGGCACACGCCGAGGGCCTCCACCAGCAGCTTCAGCGGGAACTCCGCGTCCGCGCCCAGCTTCGCCTCGTCGAAGACGCGGACGGCGCCGCGCGTCACGAGGACGTCGGCGCGGTCGACCGTGTCGACGAGCCAGTGCAGGAGGAAGAACGCGGCGGGCTGGGAGAGTGTGGTGGCTAGGTGTGAGGCGGGCGGCGTGGGCGAACGGGTGTTGGTGTCGCAGACCTTGAGGCAGTAGAAGAGGAAGAGCACCTGCGCGGGCGACACCAGCGGGAAGGAGGGCGCCCTCAGGGACAGCAGCGTCGATGTGAAGAGGCAGTGTGTGGTGTCAGCTGTCGTATCCGTTGTGGTCTTAGATGTGGTCTCGGGTGTTGTGGTGGTGGGAGTTTCAGTAGTGGTCTCAGCTGGAGTGGCGTTGGTCTCAACTGCAATGACAGGTACGGAGGAGGCAACGAGGATGGTGCGGGTGATGTAGGTGATCCACTCGGAGGAGGTGTCGGTGTAGTCCTCGGAGAGACTGCGAGCGAACAACAGGTTCACACTGTCCGCCGTGTGGGTGAACTCCGCGAGGCGAGGGAGCGATGCGCTGTCGTTCACGAAGTTGTAGCTATGGGAAAGGAGGAGGCGTGAGCGTACAGCACGGCGAGGGTGTAGGTGGTGATCTTGGTGTTGTGGGAGAAGTGCTTCAGAAGGAAACTACGGGAAAAACCGCGGGAAACGCGCACTTGAAGCAGTCGGGGAAGAAGAGGGGCCAGACGGAGTGTTTGGCCTCCTCGTTGTTGGTTAGCACGTTGAAGATGAGTTGGAGGGAAACTTGGAGAAACGTCTCGAACCACTCCGACCAGCCCATCTCACCGGCTGCCCAGAGATGCTTGTCCATTGATAGAGTGATGATCTATTCGTGACAGGAAATGAACTAGTTTACATAAAAGGGAATCTCGTGCTTCAGGATGAGCGACTGATTCTGCTCGTTGTTCGAGCAGATGTTACGCAGAATTCTGGCTAGATTCGTTGCCACCGACAGAATGCTCATGGAAACGGTTACATTCACGGGAGTATCAGCGTATGTGGAGAACTGAACGGCTAAACGTAAAGGAATTGATAGAGCTAGTGCATTTTGATATATCACAAAGGTAGTTATAGCATTGCGTGAACCACACACAGAGATCCTCCGTCAGACCGATATCGTAGCAATTCTCTCTACTGCTAAATAGCACAGATGAGTACAACCGTTCTGTGTCCACAGCAGACAGTTTTAGGATTCCCTTGGAAATACTGTCCATACGGTTGCAGTCCACTTGCAATAGACTCCCACGAAAAAGCTCACGCAGCTGTTTACGGTATTCCTTCTACGTGTCAACCTCCCCTCAGCACTCATGTACCATGCTTTGCATTCTCTCTACTCACCAATGTGTCGATCAGCACCCAAATCAGAGTGGTGAATGCGTGATTTGACTCCCCCCATTCCCCCCAAATTCGATTCCACGTCATCTCAATCCCTCTTCTCTTCCTTCCCATGAAAAGTTTACAATGGAGAAGAGCTACACACACTACAGAGAGACCGTTCTTCCTGGAGTTGCGCTTCATTCATTCCCTTTACACTAGTGGGATACAGACAGATGCATTCTCTCAAACGTTCAGAGCATCGTGGTGATGATAGGGCTCTCTTAACGTTAGATTGACAGGCTTGTGAAGGCAGAAACGGCTTACGTGAAGGCGTTGCATAGTATTCAGAGGCTTCGTCTCGATGGAAATGAGAGCGCTAAGAATCAGACGCTCTTCAGCATCCAAGTCCATCTACTGAATTTCATCACAACTTTGGGATCCCAGCATGCAGAGCTCATTAGCAACATTACCGAAGACGTCCTTCCCGACTTTCGGGAGAACCAGTCCATCCAAGACTCTTATCGCAAATGCTATGTACCATTCAACTGTTCTGTCGATGCTAGGATTCCACCCTAACGAAGAAGGTCAAGGAGGAGAGTGTTCTTCTCCAGCAGTACAATGAAGACGTTATTGCCGCCATGGATGACTTCGACGTTATCGAAGAGGAGGAGCTGCACCACCGGATAGATGAGGCGAAGAAGCAGTTCACCGCCAACCAGTCTCTCTTTTCCATGATTTGCGACAATGTGTGTGTAGCTCTTCCTTCTTCGCATCACCTGTAGCGCATCCGCAGTAACAACATCTCCATTACCGCCTCCTCGCTCAGCAAGCTCTTCGTCTATCTCTCAGCCACCACTGCCAACACGCAGGTACGTTCTGCAAAGCGGGATCATCGGTAGTTCGACATCCAGGCCGTAGTACGTCAGATCCGCCCTCTCCCCTCCCTTCAGCACTACCGCACCATCAAAGCATCCATTGGACTGTTTGGGTCACTTCAGCGGGTCTCATTCAGATGCGATTCCCCATCCAGTTCCACCGTGTCCTCTTCTTCCTCCATCGAAGCCTTCCACTCCTGGGAGCGTGACGAGAGCGAACCCGTCTTGCAGACCAAGCCATGGCACAGTGACGATCCCGTGAATCCTGAAGCACCTCACAACGCGTTGGCATGCTTCGCGCTGCTGCGGCCGCTGTACGGCGTGGTGCGTGAACACAGCGAGGAGGTGCAGCCGGAGATGATCCGGAGCGTATCGTCACTGCTGCTGGCGGGCAGCACGGAGGCGGTGGCAAAGGAGAAGGAGCGCGTGAAGGCGTACATGACCACGAGGGTGCGGTGAGGGCGTGTGGCGCGGGTAACGGCAGAGAGGTGCACGTGGTGCAGATGCTGCTCTCCGTCCTGCTCTTCTCGCAGGCCCCGTCGCTCGGACCGGCGAGTGTGCGGGCGTGTCAGGAGCTGGTGGACGCCGTGGATTTCGGCAACCCCGTTCTTCCACGCGAGACGAAGGAGACTCTGCTGCTTCTGCTGCGTTCCTCCCCTGTTTGTTGAACAAACACGCCACAAGCCTAGTTGATTCTTCTCCGACTCCGTCATCTCCGGGAACCGTGTAGAGTACATGCGCAGCTTCATCACCTCCCGCTCCCCCAGCGGGCCCAGGAACTGCTTCGCGAACTGCAGGATCTCCACCAGCGTCGTAGAGTCGATCACCACGTTGCCCGCGCCCTGGCTGGCGACCACCTGCGCCTTGGTGAAGGAGGCCTTGTGCAGCAGCATCAGAATGCGCATGATGAACACCTACTCTTCAGCGGCGATCCACACACCCACACTGCCCGCCAGCGTGATGGTGTCGATGGCTGACGCGGAGGCAGTCACGCCGAGCAGCGAGCACACGGAGGTGATGCGGCCCTTCATGAAGTCAAGGTCGGAGATGGCCAGCTGACAGGGGTTGTCTATCCATCACCTCCCCCCACCGCCCCAACAATTTGAAAAACACGGCACGGGCTGCGTCAGGGTGAAGGGGTGATGCGGCTTCTGGAAGGCGAGGTGGATCAGCAGCGGCGCGATGTAGGACATCTGGTCTAGCAGTCAGCACAGCGAGAAGTACCCACGCACGTAGGAAGTGTCCTTGCCGTTCTTCTTCATCTCGTTCAGCATGATCTCGTGCAGCTGGCGCGACGGCGGCCACGACAGGAAGAACTCGAAGAAGTTGGTGGCGCGCTTGTTCGGCGTGCAGAAGAGCGCCGGGTCGGCGATCAGAAAGTCGAAGACGCGCGTCGTGTCGGAGTTGAGGGCGTGGGCGGCGGTGGGCAGCACGGTGGAGAAGGAGAGGGACTCCAGGGTGGCCAGGCAGTAGTCCGTCGTGGAGAGGGGGAACTTGCAGTAGTCGTCCAGGTGCGTGCTCAGCTCCTGCAGCTGCGTCTGGCAGCGACTGCGATCGATGCTCGCCACGCTGCAGGATGTGAGAAAGGTCAGTACTAGGATTCAGTGCAAGGAGGAGAGCGCACAGTTTTTTGATTCTGTGCTTGGAGAGGGCTGCTGTTCGGGAGAAGGGAGGGAAGCGGAAAGATGAGCCATCGCGTTTGCATTGTTCTTTTCGATCCGCTTCTGTTTCCGAATTCTGCACTGTTTCTCCCTTTGCCGCCTCAGCGCCGATCGTACGATGCTCATGACAATTCGATTGTGTAAGGGCACTACAGTGTTACAAAACAATCTAACAATACAGTTCTCTTTTCCGATGATGGGTAATAGCAAACGGACATAATCTGCCTCCGATAGCTGCAAATGGACCTTCTTCCTCATTAGCTTCCAGTACTACACTCAACCCAACCCACAACGGCTCACTTCCTCCCACGCATTCGATTCGCGCCCGCTCAGCAATACGCGCAGCTCTTGCAGTGTGGAGGACAGGCCCAATTCCATTCCTTCCGTGCTCTTTCTTGTGGACATGGTTGGAAGCGAATTGTATCCATTCCTCTTACAGCTCTTTTTCGTGTCGTTCTGTTCCTCATTCTTCTGTTTTCCGAGAGAGCGGAATGATCATCCAATCGACCCTCCCTTCAAATTCTTCAGGCGGTATGGGCTCCTCCTCCTCCACTCCCCTGCCTCCTTCTTTCAGCGTTTTCATCGAACAACAGAAATAGGCCCGATTCTCCGCCATTTCAAAACAAGCAAAATCGCACTCATTCCACCATGTTCTTTAAAGTACGATATGCTAGCAGAAGGCAATGACCGTGTAGAAGGAAATGGACTATATTCTATCCCTCCATCCCAAGTACTTGGGAAGAAGACTCCAGGAGACGATTAAGCGCGAGCTCTTCAACGAAGTGGAGGGAAAGTACTTTCCCGGAATCGGCTATGTGCTCATGGTGCTATCCACTCCCACAGACGCTGGAATCGGTCTTATCGATCCCAACACCGGCTTCGCCGAGTTCAAAGTCCGATACACTGCCCTTATCTACTGCCCGATTGTTGGGGAGGTGACATATGCCATCGTGACGAAGGTAACGACCGTAGCGATGGGTGGCTTGCATCAGTTGGTAGTATGCGCTCACCTGCAGATACGGCCCTGCGACGAGCATCGTCGTGAGTAAGATATCCTTATTCCCTATCGTTATTCCGTCCTTCACGGAGTAGACGCCCAATTCCACGTGGAAATATGTAAGTGACGGAGCCTTGATCTGGCGGTCCGCTGATTACGAGTCTCCGATTCAAAAGGACACGGTGATCAAGTGCAGAATTCAGGATGTAAAATATTTGAACAGCGGCATGGTCGGAATCGTGTCCAGGACTCACCAGTAGACCGTTGTTGCTTCTATCGAGGATATCACTCTCGGACCCGCGTAGTATCCTCTGTTTGTTGCAAGAAACACGCCTACTCCCTGTACACGCACGACAGGAACTCCTCCTCCGTAACCTCTTCCCCGAGGATGCGGACCGTGGACTCGATGACGCCGCTGACGGACACGTCCGACGGCACGCTCACCACCTTCCCGTCCTACCCCTCACAGCCATGCTCCATTCCCACCCTCAGCTCCAGGTTGGGCTGCATGAACACGGCGCGCGGCTTCTTGCGCTCCATCACCAGCCGGCGGTACTCCAGGAAGGTGGCGTCCACGCCGGTGAACTGGTTGAAGTACCGCGTGCCGGCCGCCACGTCGGCGCAGCTCTTGTACAGCTGCAGGTGCAGCAGGAAGTCGCCGATGGCGCGGCGGCCCTCCGTGCGGATCTTGCTGCGGTCCACGCGGATCACGAAGTCCGTCAGCCGGCCGTCCGCCGCGCGCGTGGGCTCGATCCACACGAGTCCCTGCGTGTGGCGCAGCAGCACCTGCAGGTACACGTGGCGCGCGCAGCAGTGCGACTGGCTCCAGCCGCCGTCCGCCACGTTGTAGGCCTGCAGCGACACCAGCGCCATGTGCAGCTGGTGCAGCCAGTTCAGGTACATCATCTCCTCCGCCGCCGCGCCCTCGTACCCGAACACACGCAGCACCTCGTCGAAGGTCGCTACGCCTCAGCGCCGCCCGCCGCCGCCACAGAGATACAGCCCCACGCACTCCGCGCGGCACTCCTCGTAGGTGTTCGACAGCGCCGTGAACACGCTGCTCCACGTCTCGCCCTCCTTGTACCCGCGCGTGATCGCCGCGCCGCTGAACGGGTCCACCGCCCCCGCGGGGATGGCGCCCTCCGTGAACAGTGCGCCGCTGCCGTGGCCCAGGAGCTCGTGCAGCCCCACCTGCACGCTGAAGGCCTCGTTGCCGCGGTGCATCAGGGCCTGGTCCGCCTCGCACACGAAGTCGATCTTCTCGCCGGCGGAACGACGTGCATTGATGATGTTGCCCAGCGACACGTTCTTGAAGCCCTCGTTCTGCCGCACGCTGTCGTAGTTCGGGATGTTGATTCCCGCGGGAATGCCGCTCCCGAAGAAGCCCACGATGTCGATGCTGGTGAAGTCCGGCTTCAAGAACACGGGCTAGTTCTCACGCGCGGGGGGCACCCCCACCTTTTCGAACGCCTCGTCCCAGGGGAGGAGTTTCAGCAGCGTGGGGGCCTGGTCGACGAGGTCGGAGAGGATGTGCGTGTAGGCCTTGTTCATGATGGCCACGAAGCCCTCCCACTCGCCGCGCACGCCGTACGGGTCGCGGTAGTTCTCGATGAACCCGATGTAGTTCTCCACCGCCGGCTTCTGGTCCCGCGTCCACAGCGCCGACCCGCGCACGTGCCGCTCCAGACTGCCTAGGCCTCAGCCCGCCTCCGCGCGCGCACCCGTGGCGAAGGACTGCTGGTACTCCGCCAGGAAGGCCTTCTGCGTATCGTTCAGCGCGTGCCGCGCCGCCTGCTCCAGGTAGCCGTTCACGCGCGCCAGCACGGGCGCGTAGTCGCCGGCCGTCACCTCGATCTCGCGCGACTGGAAGGCCACGCGCTCGGGGGCGCGCGGCGCGGCGGAGGCCAGGCGCAGCTCCAGGCGGTCGCCGCGCTTGAAGAGGCGGTTGTTGTAGCACTCCAGCCCGCGGGCTGCGCAGAACCTGCGTCTCAACCTCAGCACCGGGGGTACTCCTGCACCGTCTTGATGTCCTCCTGCGTGATGTTGGCGCTGTAGTAGCTCGTCACGCCGGCGGGAGGCAATCCGAGGCGCAGCTCGCTCGGCTCGTGGGAAAAGATCTTCTCGCCGCACACGAACCACAGACGATCCATTCCCTCGGCGTCTCCCTTGTAGGCCAGCGTGTGATGGAGGATGCACTCAAACTCTTCGTGCGTCGCGCGAGGAAGAATCTTCGTGTCTCCGAAGCCACTACATGTTAGATTGCGAGGAAAAGAAAACCGATAGTTGCCCATGTTCCCCAGGACGTTGTACGCATAGATGAGGAAGGCATCAACCGCTTTGGCACTCACCTGAGGGTGATAGAAAGGGGAAGAGACCACTTCAGGCTCGGTTGACAAGCGACTCTTCAGTTCATCGCCACTCTCCTTTCTGAAGACGCGAATAAAGATGGATATGATGTAGGGGGACTCGAATGAAGTCTGCACCGCCGTAATCTACAGTTGACAGAGATTGGGAGGATCCAAACACGCCAACCCGTTGCAATCGCCTTGAAGAGGTAGTACATGTACAGCTTCTCTTCCTCCGACAGACCCTTGAAGGCCTCTTCGTAATCAAGAGAAAGACAGGTGACCGTCTCTTCGCAGAGATACTACAACTCAATAGGAAGAGAGGGAGGCACATTGCTCAAATCAACAGACATTTGAAAGAAAAGTGTGGAGATGTGGGGTTGCGTTCGTGTGAATGTGGGTGAGTGGGGCGAGGGGAGAATGGGACGGAAGGAGGGAGAGGCGGTGTGTGATAGGGGTAAGATGAAGACCCAAAACACAGCAATAGTAGTCAAGTGGTAAGATAGGTCCCTGCCACGGATCAGGCCCGGGTTCGATTCCCGGCTATTGCATTCTTCTTTTTCTTTCTTGAAACAAAGAAGTGATTGCTTGTCAGATAACAGTTCGGACATTACGTTTGAGATGTCTATTTATGAGAAGAGAAGGATAGGAGTACTGGAGGAAGTGATGACTGAGTGATTCTTGAAAGCGTTGGGGAGATAGATGGTAGTGAGGGAAGGAATAGCTGTGTGTGAATCGCATGTAAAGGGGGTACTTTTGAGAGTGACGTGATGGACATCTTGAAGGGAATTACTGTTTCCTCTTTGAGTGGTGATTGTAATGAGTTTGGGCAAGTCTACTGATAAGGTTGCTTCAGTGAATGACACACTCTTCACAATTAGTGTTGATTCAGAGTTTGCACTCTTAAATGCAAGAGCTGCATATCCTAGTCGAATGGTAGTCAATTCAGGCAAATCTAGTCATCATTCTCCTTTCAACCCATTCACTCTCAAACACGACAAATGAAGCGCGATTGAATACCCCGTCACCAAACAGAAGTGACTTCAAACTGAACAACTCTATCCATCATTTCTTATTGTCAGAATCACTCTTCAATTCCAGTTTGGAAGCATACAAGAAATTGCAGCTTAATTGATTCAATTCTCCCATTTCAATCACCTCCAATCGATCCACGTTTTCAATCTCACACACGGAGTAATCAGAAAAGGAGTAACGACCCATCTTCAATTCTCTCAATCTCTCACAGTTCTTCAAATAGAAATGACGAGTTGAATCTTT
>OIWT01001108.1_pt1 | contig 34179 bp, 30 predicted proteins | sample 1587701 | NCBI WGS metagenome assembly OIWT01 (sample SAMEA3888904, study PRJEB22519) | human gut metagenome | biome: human gut; feature: human-associated habitat; material: faeces | place: Denmark | collected 2009 | reverse complement strand
AAAGCGACTTAGCACGCGCAAATTCATTCACACATGCGACCGTATATCGGATTTGTTTTTGTTCTTGATTTGACATAAGCAGATTCCTACAGAAAAATTATAACACACTTTGTGGTATTGGAAAATAATGCGAATTATTTTGTCTGGTAAATTACAATATCGCCCTTGTTCTCATTTTCCATAATCATCCCCTACAGATTAATCTCGTAGCCCAAATTCTTGAACACACTGAGCAAGGCAAGTTTTTTTTCTTGATTGAGCAAATCTGCAAGTTCTGATTGGAGATTTTTCATTGTTGTGTCAAAATCCAGAGTTTCATCTATGTTTTCAAATTCAATGTATCGACCTGGAACAAGGTTGTAGCCTTTTTCTGCGATTTTTTTTGTTGCGCTGTAGCAGAATTCCGGCACATTTTTATAAGTTTTGTCTTTATCTATTTGCAGCCAGGCATTAAAATAAGAACCACATGCTTATATTCTGCCGGCTCAACCGTTCCTTCGCGCAAACTTTATTTAAATTATTTATAATGCGTTTGCCCTGCCCCAGTCCGTTGAGTAAATATAGTAACTATGTTTTAAAATAAAGTAACTAAATTTGGAAATATAGTTACTTTGTTCGGGGAACTTAGTTACTTTATTGGTCAATGAAATTTTTTAAGTCCTTGCAAACTTTTATACATTACAAATACTCCTGATAAATAAAGCTATGTATTGCTAGAAAATATTACCCGCAATGCCAAACGCATTAAAAAAATTCTTCAGCACGCAATTTTCAAGTTCTTCCATATTCATGCCGCGGATTTCGCAAGTCTTTTCATAAACCTGCTTGATTTGAAGCGGGGAAGTTTTTTCTTCTCCTTTTGAAGTCTGGTATGGAGCGTCTGTTTCTAAAAGAATTCTTTCTAGCGGAAGTTCTTTTACACACCCAATTGATTTTTTATTTCCATTCATCAAAGGCTTTCCAAAAGAAAAGTATGCGTTTATTCCATGGTTCAAAATTGAAACAGCATCTCTTGCAGTAAAAGCGAATGAATGAAAAACAACTGAAGTGCATTTTTTCAGAGCGGAAGAATAAAAGAACACAAGATCCAGCGCCTTTCTGTCATGGATTACAAGAGGAACTTTATGTTCCGTGGCAAGTTCAAGGCACATTTCAAATGCCTTTTTCTGCTGAACTTCGCAAGATTTTAATTCCGGCGTAAAAAAGTCAAAACCAGTTTCTCCAACTGCAAGAATTCTTTTTTGAACCAGAAGGCTTTCCAAAAAATCAATATTTTCAAGCAAAGTTTTCTGCGGATGAAGACCAAATGCACATAAAACTTTTCCACCGCTTTTTAAAGCAATTTCTTCCTGAATAAAAAATTCTTCTTTTGAATGAGCGCATGAACAGCAAAAATGCACCGGAACAAAATCTTCACATTCAGCGATGTGCAAATGGGAATCGCAAAACATTAAAGCCTCCAAATAAATAAAAAGCTAAACACATTCATTAAAAAACCGAAAATATAATAAAGCTAAGGAATTTTTCCGTATTCAAGCAGCATTGCTTATAATACCAAAGCGAGGTGCAATTTATGGCATACTACACACTTAAAACCATAGCAAAGACAAATGATTACATGGCAGTCCTAAGAGAAACAGAAGATGGATACGTTGTGCGCATTGTAAGAGATAAAGACGGATACGATGAAATAACAACAGACTTCATCTCCCGCACATTGTTCGAATCTTGCCTTAGAACCGGTTATCTTACAAAAATTGAAGAGCCTGTTGCAAAGATGGCAGTAAACGCCTAAAATTCAGGCACATACTTTTCAATTAATTCAACAGCAGAAAAATACCTAGCTTCCTTGCTTGTTTCGCGGGGAAGCCAATGTATTTTTACGCCTTTACGCTCCATTCCGCGGAACCAAGTTTCCTGCCGTTTCGCAAAATGACGTATAGAAGCGCACAGCTGGCTTTCCATTTCTTCTTTTGAACTGATTTTTCCTTCCAGATAGAAACTTACAAATCTGTACTCAAGCCCGAGTTTTTCAAGGCGTTCCCATGAATATTGCTTGTGAAGATTTTCAACTTCATCTATCATGCCTTCTTGAATTCTCTGGCGCAGGCGGATTTCAATATTTTTATAAAGCTCATCCCTGTTTAAAGTTGTGCCAATTACAAGAGGCTCAATTTTAGGGCGGCTCAAAAGCTCACTTCTTGCCTTTATTCCTTCTGGACTTGTTTTGAAAAGTTCAATCTGCAAAGCCTTTACCACACGTTCCTTTATAGCAAGATCGCTTTTATTGTGCAGTTCAGGCTTAAGAGACAAAAGCATAGCTCCAAGCTCTTCAAGAGATTTTTCTTCAAGTTCCTTTTTTTGCTCAAAGTTTTCTGGAACGGTAAGAAGATTGTAGCCACGCACAACGGAATCAAGATACATTCCAGTTCCGCCCGCCACAAACGCAAATTTTCCCTGAGTCTTAAGAGAATTGAAAGTCCTATAAAAATCCTGCTGAAAACAAAAGACATTGTATTCAGAGTCCAAAGTCGCAATGTCTATAAGATGATACGGAATCTGCCTTCCATTCACGAAATATTCAGACAAATCTTTTCCACTTCCAAGATCAAGACCTTTATACACTTGCCTTGAATCCGCGGAAATTACATCCCAGCCGAATTTGTCTGCAAGGCGCACCGCAATGGCAGTTTTTCCCACGGCGGTAGGCCCAAGCAGAACTACGCAGTTTACATTTTTTTCCTGCATCAAATTAAATCACCCGGCACACGGCGCATTTAAGATATTCGCTCTTAGAATAGCCAAGAAGAATTGGATGGTCAGGAGCCGCTCCAAGTTTTTCCAAAACCTGAACACGTTTATGGCTATCCATCGCTGAATGCATTAGCATTGAATAAAATGTATTTTCATCAAAATAATGAGAGCAAGAGCAAGAAACAAGAATTCCACCTTCATTAAGAATTCTCATGGCGCGCAAATTTATTTCTTTATATCCGCCGTAAGCCTTTTCAATTTTTCCAGCTTTCTTGGTAAATGCCGGAGGATCAAGAATAATCACATCGAACTTTTCGCCGCTAGCTTCATACTGCTTAAGAAGATCAAACACATCAGCGCAAACAGCCTTCATCTTTTCTTCAGCACCATTAAGCGAAATGTTTTTTTCAACCATGTCCACGGCTTCCTGCGAAATATCCACGCTTACAACTTCGCGCGCGCCAGCCTTTACAGCATTAAGACCAAACGCTCCTGTATGCGTAAAAGTGTCCAGAACTTTTTTTCCGTGGCAGAACTTTTTAATTTTTTCCCGGTTGAATTTCTGATCAAGGAAGTAGCCTGTTTTTTGTCCATGGGCAATGTCAACAAGCAAAAGCACACCGTTTTCTTCTATTTCAATTACTTCCTGTCCTGTCTTGCCAATCCAGCCTGCTTTTTCTGCAAGCCCTTCTTTTTCCCTAACAGCGGCATCGCTTTTTTCATAAATAAAATCAGGCTTTACAAAATCTTTGAGCGAGCTAAGAATTTCATTTCTGAACTTTTCACACGCAAGAGCCAAAAACTGGACAACAAGATACAGTTTGCCTTTTGAAACATACTTTTCCACGATAAGCCCAGGAATAAAATCAGCCTCGCCAAAAACAAGACGGCAGCTGTCATCACTTTTAAAGCTAAGATTTCTGATATTAACAGCATCCCGGATTTTTTTTGCCCAAAAGCCTTTCATGTTTTCCAAAATTTTATCCGCATGCAATGAAGAAATCATGCGCACAGTAATTTTTGACTTTTTGTTTATTACTCCGCTGCCAAGAAATCCACCGGCATTAGAATAGACTTCAACAATAGTTCCGTCCTCTACAGCGCATTCTTCAAGAGATGAAGTTTTCATGCCTTCTTCAAGCGGAAACTTTACAGTTGAAATTTCATTATCGTAAACCCATGGAAATCCCTGAGAAATCTCACGGTCTTCTTTAGGCTTTAACATAATTCTTACAGTTTTATTCATTTTTTATATCCCTTAAAAAAAAGCCCTGCGGCTTGCGCAGAGCTTTACTTTTTCTGCCGGATTCTCCTGTCATGAAGGAGAATGACATTATGTTTTTAAACGGAATTCCGCAATTACTTTGTAGCCAAAATAGCTATACCTGGCAATGTCTTTCCTTCGAGAAGTTCGAGTGAAGCGCCGCCGCCTGTTGAGACGTGGCTCATCTTGTCCGCAAGGTGGAACTTGTTTACAGCGGCAACAGAATCTCCGCCACCTACAACTGTCATCGCGCCGCGTCCTGTGGCTTCCGCAACAAGATGTGCGACTGCTTCAGTTCCCTTTGCGAACGCGTCGAATTCAAATACTCCGACAGGTCCGTTCCAAACGATTGACTTTGCCTCGCCGATTGCTTTCTTGTATTCCTCGACAGTCTTAGGTCCGACATCCATCGCCATGAGGTCAGACGGAATGTCAACTCCGTCAACTGCGACAGGTTTTGCATCCGCGCTGAATTCAGTTGCTCCCACGTGGTCAACAGGAAGAAGAATCTTCACGCCCTTTGCGTCAGCGTCTGCAAGAAGCTTCTTTGCCGTGTCGATAAAGTCGTCCTCAACAAGAGATTTTCCGACATTGTGTCCCTGTGCCTTGAGGAAGGTGTATGCCATTCCGCCGCCGATAACAAGATACTTTGCGTTTTTGAGGAGTGATTCCAGAACGGCGATTTTTGAGGAAACCTTTGCGCCGCCGATAATGGCAACCATTGGCTTTGGAGGATTTGTAACCATCGGCTCAAGATACTTAACTTCTTTTTCCATGAGGAATCCGCCGACAGGCTGCTCTTTCATGAATTTTGCGATTGTAGCTGTGGAAGCCTGATCGCGGTGTGCTGTTCCGAAAGCGTCGTTTACGAAAATATCGCCGTAAGTCGCAAGTTCTTTTGCCATTGTCTCGCGTTCAGCCGCATCCTTGGAAGTCTCTTCCTTGTGGAAGCGCACGTTCTCAAGCATTGCGACAGCTCCTTCTGGAAGCGCGTCGATTGCAGCCTTCTGTCCGAGTGCGTCAGGAAGGAATGCAACTTCTTTTCCGAGCTTTTCAGAAAAATATTTTACGACTGGAGCCATGCGGTTCTTGCCGTTGATGAATTTTTCCGAGTCAGCGTCAGTCCAAGTCTTTCCGGCTTTCTCTGCCTTTTCCTGAGCCTTCTTGACGTCCTTTTTAGGATCTCCGAGGTGGCTCATAAGAACAAGCGAGCGCGGATTCTGCTCAAGAATATATTTGATTGTAGGAAGAGCCGCCATGATACGTGTGTCGTCCTGAACAACTCCGTCCTTCATAGGAACGTTGAAATCAACGCGCATGATGATGCGTTTGCCTTTAAGATCAACATCTTTTACTGTCTTAATCATATAAAATATCCTCCATGGAATTTTGTACTTAGGTTGCAAAAATAATATAACAAATCCGCAATTGTTTCAACTTTTCAATATGAAGAAACCATGCTAAATAATCGTTCTTATCAAGTGAATCAAATCGCTCTCTCTTGAAGCCGGACGAAGCGATTCTTTTAAAGATTCAAGTTCAGCTTTTCTTGCTTCTTCTGTGGCAGGCTCTCCGCTTACATTTGCAGCCGGCCGGTTATCCAACGCAGAAGTTTCTTTTTTTTCAGGATTCTTTGTAAGAACAATCTCATCACCAACATTCAGCGTATCATAAAATCCGTTTTTCTTATAAATACCTTCTGAAATTTCCTCATCCGAATTTTCAACCTTGAATGTTCCAAGAAAATCTTTTTTGTTATATGAAACTCCAGGTCCTGAATCTTTTGTAATAACACATCCCTTGCGGACAATATCGAACTCTGAATCCTTTGAAACTCCGTCATTTTTTCCAAGATCAACAAGAAGCTGACCATGAACATTTCGCAAAACTTTTCCTCGGATTGGAAGAATATCCAAAACCCCCTGCCGGAATCTTTGCAAAGCGCGCGCCATGCAGTCGTTCCCAGTTCTGTAAACATGAACTTCGGAAGTCTTCGTTCCTGTTCTGGCCGAATAAATAACGGCATCAAGCGAATATGTACGTTCAGTTTCAGAAGCAGTAAAAATAACAAAATAGTCGCGCCCGGAATTTCTTGCAAGCCGGAACGCCTCGCCGTAACCGCTAACTGGCTCAGATTGAACATCAACATAAGCGGAAGGAACTCCGTTAAAAACATCTTTTGCAGCCAGCGCGGAAATTTCCTCCAAGTCAGTATGGAACAGCTGGACTGGCTTTTTTGTATAATAAATTCCTATGTTCCATCTTGTCTTATCCAAATAAAACGGATCCACATTCCAGCGGGAAGCAATGTTATTCCGCAAAAGACTTTCATAAACTTCAATCGCATCATCATTCTTTATCTGCTCACGCGTTCTTTTTGCCGCAGGTGAATTTTCGTTTGTCTGAATTTCTGATTCTGCGGAAGTTTCATTTTCTCTTATGAATTTCAGCTGCTGAAGATAAAGCTCGTAGTGTCCGTCGCGCTCAAGCATATCGGCAAACGACTGCCTGATTTTATTGTTAAGCGGAGAAACTGAAAGCGCCTTTTGATACTCGTAGCGTTCTGCAATTCCATCAAAGTTGCGACCATATTCTTCTGCCTTTGCCGAATGAAAAACAGCCCAGATGTTCCGCCTTGAATCTTCAATTGAAAGATAGCTTCCTGCAAGCTGCTCAAGAGCATTCCGCATAACTTCATCTTGCGGCGCAATTGAAAGTCCAGTTTCGTAAGTTTCAATCGCATCTTCGTTTTTGCCAAGTTTTTGAAGTGAAAGACCCTTTAAATACCAAGCGTCAACAGAATCTCTGTTCCGTCCGATTCTAAAATCACAAATATCAATTACTTCATTGTATCGTTTCTGCGCATAAAGAATTCCAGCCAAAATAGAATATGCCTTGTCAAAGTTTCCGTTTATAAGAACTGCGCTTCTTGCACGTTGCTCTGCAGTTTTGTAGTCGCCGTTTTTTGCAGAAAGGTAAGCCGCCATGTAATGAACTTCCGGCTCTCCGCTGTAAAAAGAAAGCGCCTGCCTTATATAGTTTTCAGAAACTTCTGGCTTTCCCATTTCCGCGCTTACAAGAGCAAGACTTAAAAGAGCTTTTCTATTCGAAGCATCGCGTTTTAAAGCATCCTGATAACGGCTTTCCGCAACAGTAAGACGACCGTCAAGCAAATCTAGCTCGGCAAGACCGAATCTCGCGTTCACATCGTTTGGATATTTTTTTAAAATCTGACTGAAAACATCTTTTGCCTCGTTCACTCTTCCAAGCGAAATCAAAGACAAGCCTTTTAAATTCTGAATATCGCTGAAGTTGCGCGCATATTTAGAAGCCTCGTCCGCATACTGAACGGAAAGATCATAGCTTCCAAGCGCATAATGGCAAAGCGCAAGATTGTAAAGAGCGTCTCCGTACTGCGGATTCAGCAAAAGAGCTTCCTGATAAAGGTCAACTGCGTCAAACCACCTGCTCTGATGCTGAAGTTCCTGCGCCTGATTAAAAAGCTCCAGGGCAGATTTCTTTTGGGCGCATAGAGGATATGCAAAAATCAAAATCAGAAAAGCAAGCGTAAAACTATGAAAAATATTTCTTTTCATTTTAACTCCGTGGAAACTCTTAAAAATAATTTAGTCTTCTTTTTTCCGCATTATTTTTATTGTGTCAACCTTGTGTCCTTCCATTTCCTGAATAATAAAATCCCACTGGTTCCATGAAATTTTTTCAAACTTTACAGGAATTTTTCCGAATAAATCGAACACAAATCCGCCTAAAGTATCAAAGTCCTCTGTAGGAAAGTCCGAGCCGATTTCTTCGTTTAAAGTGTCAAGGTCAACACGCGCATCGCAAATCCAGGCATTTTCAGAAAGTGAAATTATGTCCTCATGCTCATTATCAAATTCGTCCTGAATGTCACCAACAATTTCTTCTATAATGTCTTCCATGCAGACAATCCCAGAAACTCCGCCGTACTCGTCAATACTAACAGCAATATGAACGTGCCGTCTTTTAAATTCACGCAAAAGGCTGTCGATGTGCTTGCTTTCTGGAACAAAATAAGGCTTGCGGATTATTTTTTCCAAGTCAATTGGAAGTTTTTCCGCAAGAGTTTTTATCAAGTCCTTTACATAGAGAATTCCAACAACATTATCTATTGAACCGGAATAAACAGGAATGCGTGAATGCCCGCTTTCTGTAACTTTCTTTAAAAGCTCTTCTTCTGGAGTTTCCATTGAAATAAAATCAACATCGATTCTAGGAACCATTACTTCCTTTACAGTCGTTACCGCAAGCTCTTCAACTCCCTGAATCATATCGTTTTTTTCTTCAGCTAAAATTTCCTGCTGGGCTTCTTCTGCGGCAGAGATTTTCTGTTCGTTTTTCTTTGAATTTTCTTTTTTAAGTCCAAACATACAATTTCCTATTTTTCAGTTTCTTCTATTAAAATTTCCTGCTCAAAGTCTTTCATCAGTTTTTTTTGAAAAACAAGCATTTCGCATTTTGGCTCCACGTTTTTTTCAACGTGTTCTTCTCCGTGATCATATCCGTTCAAATGAAGAATTCCGTGGATTATAAGCCGCTTTAATTCCTCATTCTGGCTCACTGCAAAATACTCTGAATTTTTGGGCAAAGTATCAACGCTTATCGCAATATCGCCAGCCTGAAGCCAAACAACATTGTCTTCGTCAGTATATTTTTCGCCGTTTTCAAAGCTCAAGACATCAGTAGGGTTATCTATATTTCGGTAAGTTTTATTTAAATACTGAATATATTCATCGGAACAAAAAAGAATAGAAAACTCCTCGCCGTCCCACCCGCATTTCTGCATGACTTTTTGCGCAAAAGGCTCAATTTTGTCTATCCAGACAGGAGAAGTTTTTCCGTCTTCCATGCCCACAAAAATCTGGTTTCCCATTACTTTTTTTCCTTTATGATTTTTTCAGCCTTGTCTTTTAAAGACTTCTTGGAATTTTTTTCTTCCTTCACGCTTTTATCTTTTTCTGCGGAATCTGAATTCCCCTGATGCTGAACTTGCGTCTGAGGAGGAAGCGGAATCTGATGAACTTCGTTTGTATCAGGGTCTTTCTGGTCAGGATACTTTGTGCGGCTGTGATAGTAGCCTGCAAGAATCTGGACAAAAGCATCGTGAATTTTTGTAATATCTCTAAATGTAAGATTGCAGTTTTCAAGCTGCTTATGCTCGATTTTTCCGTAAATCAATGTAGTTATAAATTTTTCAAGGCGCGGAACAGAAGGTTTTTCCAAACTGCGGCAGGCGGCTTCAACAGTATCGGCAAGCATGACAATCGCGCTTTCTCTTGTTGTAGGCGGATTTCCAGTGTAAGAATAATCTTCCGGGTTTGCATCCGGGTCAATCGCTTTTGCTTCATTGTAAAAATACGCAATAACCTGATTTCCATGGTGTTCGCTTATTATGTCGATTATCTGCTTTGGAAGACGCAACGCACGTGCCTTTTCAACACCGCGCTTAACATGGCTTCTGATTATACTTACAGAAAGCGACGGATTTATTTCCGTATGAATATTTTCTCCGGCAGTCTGATTTTCCACAAAATACTCAGGGTTATCAAGTTTTCCAATGTCGTGGTAATATGCGCCGACTCTGGCAAGAAGAGGGTTCGCCCCCACCTCATTGCACGCAGCTTCCGCAAGGCTGGCAACCATAAGCGAATGGTTATAAGTTCCGCTCGCAGTAACAAGCATTTTTTTCATCGTAGGATTATTCAAGTCGCTCAAATCCATAAGGCGGAAAAGAGAAGCCGAGTTAAGCAAAAGCTCCAAAGGCGTAAGAAGTCCAAGGCAAAGAATGCCGGAAAAAAATCCGTTCAGGGCAACACCAACTATCGCGCCAAGCCCGTCATACAAAGAATCGCTGAAAATAATCTTGAAAATCATCAGGAAAACAACATTCAGCAAAGACTGAAGCACAGAAACCAAAACCATGTCTGTTCTTCTGTTGATTTTTCTTACAAGACGCGCGGAAGCAAAAGAAGTTGAAAGCACAAACAAGAACGGAACAATCTGATAAGAAGACGCATTTAAAACTGAAAGCGAAATAATCAGCGAAAAGAAAACCGCATTGAGCTGCCCGAACAAAATCGCCACAAGAAACACGCAAACAGAAGACGGAATAACAGCGCAGATTGCATAAGGAGATGCAAAGTAAATGGACTTGGAGCCAAAAATCACGGAGCTAAAAATTATAATATAAAAGCAGCATTCGGTAACAAGCTCATTGAATTCAATCATCTTGGCTTTAAAATAAATTTTACTGCAGCAAACGAAAAACAATGCGCACATCAATATATGGTAAATTACAGAATTCGCAAAAGCCCTGTAGTCAACGTAAACGGCAGACTCCGACATTTTCTTTAGCTTTGCATAGCCTTCTTCAGTAATCGGAAATCCTTTTCTTATGACTTTTTCGCCAGCTAGAACTTCAACTGGATTTTCATAGTCAGAAGGAAGCGACTTTACAGCCTTTATTGTAACATCGGAAATTTGCCCGATTTCATAGTCGTTTATATTAAAAGAAGAAACTGTCGAGGATGTGGAAATCTTTACAAAGACAAGTGCAACTGTAATAAGAAAAGTCACAAGGGTCAAAATAACCATCGGATAATTCTTCTTAAGATATTTTGAAAACGCTCCTGTTAAAACAGAAAAAAAAGTCTGTGTATTTTCATCTTTCTTCATTTTCATAAGCCTGTATAATTTTTTTAACCAACCCGTTTCTTACAACGTCTTCCGAAGTCAGCTCAGCAACCGAAATTCCTTCCACGCCTCTAAGAAGATTCAAGGCATGAAGAAAACCAGAAGGAGTCCTTTTGGGCAAGTCAACCTGCGAAGGATCTCCTGTTACAAAAACTTTAGAATTCTCTCCCATTCTAGTTAAAAACATTTTCATCTGCTCAGAAGTTGTGTTCTGGGCTTCATCAAGAATTATAACGCTATTGCTTAAAGTCCGTCCACGCATATAGGCAAGCGGCGCAATTTCTATTATACCGTTTTCTGTAAGTCTTTTTATAGTATCTGAAGGTAAAACCGCATTTATTGAATCAAACAGAGGCCTTATATATGGATTTATTTTGTCCTGCAAATCTCCCGGAAGGAAACCAAGACTCTCTCCGGCTTCAACAACAGGACGCGTCAAAACCATGGACTTTACTTTGTGGGAAAGCAAAAGCCGCAAAGCTTCCACGACAGCAAGAAAAGTCTTGCCAGAGCCCGCAGGTCCGCTAGCAAAAACCAAGTCAGAACTACGCATCTTTAAAATCAATGAAGACTGGCCTTTTGTGCGCGGAAAAACTTTTTTTGTTCCGCCTGGAATGGAAATAGACAAATCCAAAGCAGCTTCATTATTCAAGACAGACTGAATCAATTCTGAATCAGTAACATTTTGACTTGCTACAGAAAACTCATCAAGAATGCGGTCAACTGCAAAACGGAACTGCTGCTCAATGTAAGAATCTCCGCAGTCAATGGAAAGCTCGTTTCCTCTGGCAAAAACAGGAACTCCAAGAAAAGATTCCATGAGTTTTAGGTTGCTGTCATTTGTTCCGCAGATACGGGCAAGATAGGATGAATCTGGAACAATAATCGTATACGAGGGCACTGCGCAAAAATCTCCGTTTTCTATTTAAAAAATTGTAGCATAAGAATTTGGAGAGCGCAAACAAAAGGACTACTCATCCCTTTCTTCTTTCCTGTCGAAATAGCCGGACTTTTCAAGATGCTCGCGGCGGCTTACAACAAGACTTATAAGCTCCTGGTACATATTGAAATCAACTTCAACGGCAATAGGAAGAATAAAATATTCAGTTTCATCGCAATAGCGTTCAATAAATTCATTGCTCGTTACAAAGCCAAGGCTTATCATGTTGGAAATTCTGTCGGCGCATTTTAGAATTTTTGCGCGCTGGCTACCATTGTCTATAATCGACTTTAAATATTCGCTCTTTAGCTGCCCCGGCCTCTTTGTAACTTCCTTTACAAGCTCAAGAACTTCAGGACCGTCAGAATCCGCATTGCGGATAAGATTCTCATCAAATCCAGGAATGTCTTCTATTGTATCATGAACACAGCTTGCCTTCAAAAGGATATTGTCGATGTAGCCGTAGTCAATGAGAATGCTCATTGTATCAAGCTGATGGCGGAACATATTTCCCCCTGCGAACCTTGCCTTGCCAATCAAAGCCGTGGCAATCTGCATATAAGGCGCAAGATAGATGTTCTTAAGCTGAAGCATGTGCTCGTTGTCCATCTGCTGTGGCTTTTCCACCGCCATTTCGTATTTTCTTTTCATAAGAATCCTCCTGAAGGCAAATCTTTTGAAAAAGTTCCGCTACAAATTCTTCAAGTACGAATTAAGCTTTTCTATGCGGCGCTGGGCTTCTTCCATGCGGTTTCTTTCTTCCTGAACAACTTCGGCTGGAGCGTGCTCGGCAAATTTTCCGTTCAGCTTGTTTGTGCTTCTGCGGACATTTTCTGTTTCGTATTCAATGTCGCGTGTAAACTTCTGCCTTAGCTGCTCTTTGTTCACGCTTTCGTCAACCAAAAGGAACGCTTCGAATCCTTTTCCTACAGCTCCGATTGATTTTTCAGGGTTCGACTCCACAAAGTCAACCTTGCTGATTCCTGCCAAAAGGCAAACCATGTCTGTCTTTTCTTTTATTACTTCCGCGCTTGAGCCTTTGGAAATTTTTACGGCAATATGGAGCTTGCTTGCAGGATCAATTCCGCATTCAACACGAAGTCCGCGCAAAGTTCTGATAAGTTCCTTTAAAGTTTCAAAACGCTCTGTGATTTCTTTGTTTATGCGGCTTGATTTTTCCTCTGGATACGGAGCTGTAACAAGAAGTCCTGTGTATTCTTCGCAAGGAAGAATTTTCTGCCCGCCGGCTTTCTTGCGGTTTTCTACAATCTGAGCCAAAGGCAGCTTGGAATAAATTTCTTCTGTAACGAAAGGAATATACGGATGAAGCAAACGAAGGCTTTCTTCAAGAACATTAAGCAGAACAGAAACCGCCCGGTCTTTTTCGTGGTCATCGCCATTCTTAAACGAAAGTTTTGTAGCTTCAACATACCAGTCGCAGAAATCGTTCCAGAAATATTCATAAATTGCAGAAGCTCCATCGTTGTAACGGTAGCTTTCAAAAGCAGCCCTTGCATTTTTTACGGCATTGTCAAGGCAAGTATAAATCCACTTGTCAAGTTCGTTAAGGTCTGAGTCAGCAACAGGAATAAGTGTTCTGTCTTCAAGATTGCCAAGAATATAGCGGCTTGCGTTCCATACTTTGTTGCAGAAGCGGCTTCCCATCTTGAATGAATCCTTGTCTACAAGAACATCCTGTCCCTGCGCACACATATAGCTCAAAGTGAATTTAAGGGCATCCGCGCCGTAAAGGTCGATAATCTCAAGCGGATCGATTCCGTTTCCAAGCGACTTGGACATTTTTCTGCCCTGCTTGTCGCGAACAAGTCCGTGAATATAAATGTCATGGAACGGAGATTTTCCTGTAAACTCAAGGCCTGCCATAATCATGCGGCTAACCCAGAAGAAAATAATATCATAAGCTGTAACAAGAGCTGTAGTTGGATAAAAATGCTCAAGGTCGGAAGTTTTTTCAGGCCAGCCAAGAGTACTGAACGGCCAAAGCCATGAAGAGAACCAAGTGTCAAGAACATCAGGATCCTGCTTTAAATGGGAAGCATCCGCGCCGCACTTAGGACATTTTACCGGGTCTTCACGGCTGACAATTGTTTCTCCGCACTCGCAGTACCATACAGGAATTCTGTGTCCCCACCAAAGCTGACGGCTTATGCACCAGTCGCGGATATTTTCCATCCAGTGAGTAAATGTGTTTTCCCATTTGCGCGGATAAAAAACAAATTCCTCATTCTTCCAGGCGGCAAGAGCTTTATCTGCAAGCGGCTTCATTTTTACAAACCACTGGTCGCTCAAATACGGCTCTACGACAGTTGAACATCTGTAGCAATGGCCAACTGAATGCTTGATTTTTTCCTCGCCCTTGTAAAGTCCAAGCTCCTTTAAATCTTCTATAATAAGCTTGCGTGCTTCCGGGCATTTTAATCCGCGGTATTTTTCCGGGCAGTTATTGTTTAAAGTTCCGTCTGGATTTAAAATGTTTATAACTTCAAGATTGTTTCTTTTTCCAACTTCCCAGTCGTTAGGATCGTGCGCCGGAGTGATTTTTACCATTCCAGTTCCAAATTCCTTGTCAACATAAGAATCTGCAATCAAGCTGATTACACGGCCGGTAAGCGGAAGCTTAAGTTTTTTTCCAACGACAGACTTGTAACGCTCATCTTCTGGATTTACAGCAACCGCAGTATCGCCAAGCAAAGTTTCCGGACGGGTTGTAGCAATTTCAATTTTTCCAGAGCCGTCTTCAAATTCATAATAAATGTGATACATGAAGCCGTCTGTGTCTGTGTGCTCAACTTCATCATCAGCAAGAGCAGTTCCGCAGCGAGGACACCAGTTTACAAGATAGTGTCCTTTATAGATAAGGCCGCGCTCATAAAGAGTAACAAAAACATTGCGAACAGCCTTAGAAAGACCTTCGTCCATTGTAAAACGCTCGCGGTTCCAGTCAACGGAATTTCCAAGCTTGCGCTGCTGCTTAACAATTGTGTTATGATGGTCTTCCTTTACCTTCCAAGTGCGCTCAAGGAATTTTTCACGTCCAAGGTCATTGCGGGTCTTTCCCTCTTTTTTAAGCTGCTTTTCAACAACATTCTGAGTGGCAATTCCTGCATGGTCAGTTCCAGGAATCCAAAGAGTGTCGTCGCCTTTCATTCTGTGGTAGCGCACAACAATATCCTGCAATGTATTGTTCAGCCCGTGCCCCATGTGAAGAACACCTGTAACATTTGGCGGAGGAATTACGACCGTATACTTTGAAACAGAAGATTTTTTAGACTTGTTCAAGTAACATTCATGCACCGGAGAATCCTTGTCGGACGCAGGCTTAAAGCATCCTGTCTGAACCCATTCAGCATAAATTCTATCTTCAAAATCTTTTGGATTGTAGGATTTTTCAAGTTCAATAGCTTTCATCGTAACCTCTATCTACACACAGACTTGTGCAATTTTTTTATAGGGCAAAATTATAATATTTTTTTTTGATGTTTGCAATGAAAAGATAAAGATGAGAACAGGGCAAACGCATTATAAATGTATTCAGCATAAAACTGGCTCCCAGACACGGTTTTCTGGTTCAAAATCGCGCAATAATGCGCTACACGCTGATTGTTGCAAAGTTTATGGGGATGGAGATGTATTATTCTGCTGTAGATACTTGCCAGGGATAATGCCAGATTATGTCACAATCACCAGTCGATTTTCTAGTAAAAACAAAGTATTGGTGGTATAATTAAAATATAAAGTTATGTCAGATATCGGCTATTCAGAAAAAGATTTTGAAAACTACATTGTTAATCTTCTCACCTCAAAAAATGGTTACATCCATGGAAATAACAATGATTATAATCCTCAAAAATCGATTCTGCCACAAACTCTTATTTCTTTTGTAAAATCTACACAGCCTGATAACTGGACTTGCCTTTGTGATAAGTTTGACACAGAGCAGGAAGCTGAAGAAAAACTTATTGAAGAACTTCTAACTTCAAGAAAAAATCAAGGTACATTAGACTTGTTTAGAAAAGGTTTTGTGTTTCGTTCCATCCAGTTTGATACAGTCTACTGGAAACCGGAAAACAATTTAAATCCCGAAACTATAGACCTATATAATAAGAATATCTTTACAGTAATAAACCAGCTGATTGGAGATGCAGGCAAATCTGTACATACCCCAATTCCAGACATTGTGCTTTTCATAAATGGAATCCCTGTTGTAACAGCAGAATTAAAATTTGAATTGCAGGGACAGGGTTATAGTGAAGCTGAAACTCAGTATAAACTACGCAGTCTTGCTGAACCTTTATTCAAATTCAAAACAGGACCTCTTGTTCATTTTGCCGTAGATACCGCAAACGCCTCAATGACAACAAAACTTTCAGGTTTTGGAACAAACTTTTTGCCTTTTAATCTTGGAAGTAATGGAGCAGGGAACCAGGGCGGAAAGGGAAATCCCAAAGCTGCAGAAGGTCATTTTGCGACAGATTATCTTTGGGAAGAAGTGCTTTCAAAAGACAGCCTGCTAGATATTTTACAATCTTTTGTGACAATAGAAGTTGAACCAAAAACAAAAGACGAGACTTTGATTTTCCCTCGTTATCATCAGCTGGATGTTGTTCGAAAACTTCTTAAAGATGTTGAAGTAAACGGTTCAAAGAAAAATTACCTTATTGAACACAGTGCCGGCTCTGGAAAATCAAATACAATTGCCTGGCTGGCTTTTCATTTGAACAATCTTTATTTTGCAGGAAAGAATGAAAAAGTTTTTGATACAATCATCGTATTAAATGACCGTCGTGTTCTTGATAAACAAACCCGCAATACAATCATGTCATTTAATCCAAAAGATGGAACGGTAAAAATTGCAAAAAAATCATCTGACATAACTGATTTTATAAAACTTGGAAATGTAATTATCATAAGCACGATTCAAAAGTTTCCTTTGATTTATAAAGAACTTGAAGAACTCAAAGCTCAAAATCCAAACCGTCGTTTTGCAGTTATTGCAGATGAAGCTCATCAGTCGCAGACAGGAACTGCTGCTGGAAAAGTAAAAATAGGACTTGGCTCTGATGCTGAATCGCAAATAAAAGCAGAAGACCAGGATGACATTCCAGAAGAAGGTGATGCAACAGACGAAGAACAGGAAAAAATTCTACGACAGGTTGCAACCGGTAAGCAGTCAAACATGAGCTTCTTTGCTTTCACAGCAACACCAACAGGCCAGACACTTCAAATGTTTGGTGTTCCTTGTAAAGTGATTGATCCAAAATCTGGAAAAGAAGTAGACGGCTACAGACCATTCCATGTTTATTCAATGCAGCAGGCAATTGAAGAAAAATACATTCTCGATGTACTTGTAAATTATTCTACATACAAACAGTATTATAATCTTAGAATCAAAAATGAAGATGATGACAATCAGTATGATTCTAAAGCAATTTATGGCATGGCTGCAAAATATGTTGCAGAACATGAACATAGAATTTCAAAAATCACTGATATCATAATAGAACACTTTGAACAGACTGGCTGTAAGACTATAGACGGCAAAGGTAAAGCCATGGTTGTTACCTCTTCCAGAAAAGAAGCTGTTTTGTATACCCGTACTTTAAGAGATAAACTTTCTCAAAAAAGTCATTCAAACTGGGGTGTGTTAGTTGCATTTTCTGGTGACATTGATGGTAAAACAGAAAGCCAGATGAATTCCTTTCCTATTAATCCGCTGGCAGAAGATGGAGATATAATTACAGAAAACCAGACACCAGAAGCCTTCAAGCAGGATAAATATCGCTTTATTGTTGTAGCAGATAAATATCAGACAGGATTCAGCGAAAAACTTTTGAGTGTAATGTATATTGATAAGCCTTTGCACAATATAAAAGCCGTTCAGACTTTAAGCCGCCTGAACAGAACAATGGCAAACGAAGCAAAGCTTGCAGAACGAGACTGTTTTATTCTTGATTTTGTAAACGACAGAGAAGAAATAAAAGAAGCCTTCCAGACATATTACGGAAAGATTGAACTTGAAGGTGAATATACAATAGAAGAATTAAAAGCGCTTAAAGCCAAAATTGACAAATACGCAATCATCGAAGAAACAGAAGTTGAGCAATACATTCAGATTCTAAATGAATTAGTTGCAAAAAATGCAGACCTTACAAAAGATAACATTGCTCAAAAAACAATGAATCTTGTTTCAGACTTTGTTGCCAGATTCAAAAAACTTAAAGATGAAGATAAAAAAGAGTTTAAGCACAAGTGCATCCGCTATGTAAAAATCTTTATGTTCCTGCAGAATATTCAGAATATAAAAGATGCACCTCTAGTAAAACTTGGACTGTATTTACGACTCATAAATCCTCTTTTACGCATTAAATATATCAATCCTCCGGAAGTGATTAAACCTTCAGATATCAAAAGGCTCATAGAACTTTCTGATTACAAGATTGATTTTGAAATGACAGAAGCAATCCGGCTTGTAGCAGATGATGGCTCTATTGTTCAGCCAAGCCCAGACGGAGGCGCAAAAGATCCTCCAAAACCAGCTCCTACAACAGTTCAGGAAATGGTAAGCAGAATTAATACCCGCTTTGGAACAGATTTTACAGATGAAGATATTGTACCTGCCCTAAGTGCCTTTAAGAAAAGTTTTGCAGCAGATAAGGAATTCTGCAATACAGGGCTTTTAAAACAATATCCAAAATATGAACTCAAGTATAATGGTAATGATGGACTGACTGTATTTGTAAATACTGCCTTGTCTTCACCAGAAATTACTGATAAAGTTCGCGATGTTCTTACATCAAATGAAGAATTTTTATATTCATTCAAAGATGAAATCAGAATGCCAATTTACGAGCATCTTACACATAAATTACATATAGCATAAAAAGGAAATAAAAATGTCACTTACATCGAATGTTACTGAAAAAGCAAACCTTCTTTGGAACATTGCAGAAAAGCTAACAGGCTCATATAAACCACACGAATACGGTCTGGTTATTTTACCGCTCACCGTTATCCGCCGTTTTGACTGCATTCTTGAACCAACACACGAAAAAGTTCTTGCAAAAGCCAAAGAAATTGAAAAGATGCCGGAAGCAATCAAGAGCGTTCAGTTTCAGCAGATTACAGGACATCCTTTTTATAACACATCAAATTTTACTCTTAAAACTCTTGTAGAAAATCCAAATCAGATAAACAAAAATTTTGAAAATTATCTCGATGGATTTTCTGCAAATATCCGCGAAGAAATAATCGCTAAGTTCAATTTTGCAGAACAGCTCAAACGCCTTAAGCAAAAAGACCTGCTTCTTATAGTGCTTCAGGAATTTGTAAGCGAAAAAGCAGACTTCAGCCATAAGAAAATCAGCAATATCGAAATGGGTTATATTTTTGAAGAATTGATTAGAAGATTCTCCGAAGCTCACAACGAAGATGCCGGACAGCATTACACTCCGCGCGAAGTTATTGAACTTATGACAGAGCTTTTGTTTATTGATGATGAAGATATCCAGAAGAAAAAAGAATGTTCTAAATCAATTTACGACCCGGCCTGTGGAACCGGCGGAATGCTCAGCGTTGCAAGTGAATACATAGAAAGCCGAAATCTTCCTGTAACACTTGAAAGTTATGGTCAGGAAATTAATGATGAAACATACGCAATCTGTAAGGCAGACATTCTTATAAAAAGCAAAGACGGCAAGCAGGCAGAAAACATTCGTAACGGGAACACCTTGAGTGATGATAAATTTCCAAAACTCACTTTTGACTATATTTTGAGTAATCCGCCTTTTGGTCGTGAATGGAAAAATGAAAAAGCCGCTGTAGAAAAAGAAGCAGACTTAGGTGAAAACGGACGTTTTGGACCTGGTCTTCCAAAAATCAGCGACAGCCAGATGCTCTTTATGATGAACATAATTGCCAAGATGGATAAAGAAAACGGCAAGGCTGCAGTAATTCATAACGGTTCGCCTCTTTTTACAGGAGATGCCGGAAGCGGAACAAGCAATATCCGTAAGTATATTCTGGAGCACGATTTACTTGATGCAATCATAGCCCTGCCAAATGATATTTTTTACAATACAGGAATTGCAACTTATATCTGGATTTTCAACAACAGAAAATCAGCAGAACGTAAAAACAAGGTTCAGCTCATAAATGCAAACTCTCTTTTTGAAAAACGCCGCAAAGCCCTTGGCAACAAGCGAAACGATATTTCAGAGGCAAATATAAAACAGATTGTAGAGCTTTATAACAAGTTTGAAGAAAACGAACTGAGCAAAATTTTTGATACAAAAGATTTTGGCTACACAACAATTACAGTAGAACGCCCTCACAAAGATGAAAAAGGAGAACTTGTTCTAAAGAACGGAAAAAAACAGCCAGATTCAAGTTTGCGCGATACAGAAAATGTTCCCATCAAAGAAGATATAAAAGAATACTTCAAACGAGAAGTTCTTCCTTTTGCCCCAGATGCCTGGATAGACGAAAAAAAGAATGTAGTGGGCTACGAAATTCCATTTACAAGATATTTCTACAAATACGAAGCACCAAAACCAAGTGCTCAGATTATGGATGAAATCAAAGAGCTGGAAAAAAATCTTGCTGGCAGCCTTACAGAAATTTTTGGAGAGTAAAAATGACAAAAAAAGATTATTTGACAATACACCAAAAATGCACTATCTTAAAAGTAAGAAAACCTTGCACGCCTCTAGATACCTTTATGGTCTCAATGCGCACCCAGCGAGGTTCTTTTTTTGTCCGGGAACTGCTTCAGATTTAAAAGGAAGGCACAGATGAGCAAAAAGCAGTACACCAAACCGCCGCTTCCTTTAGATGAACAGGCCCAATTACTTCTCGATCGTGGCTTAAAAGGTATCTCAAAAGAAGATCTTATTCAAAAACTCGAAAATATAAATTATTACAGATTACGAGGCTATACATATCCTTATCAGAATAATTATGTAGATAATACTCCGTTTTTTCCAAATTCAAAATGGGAATTTATTTGGAATGATTATATTTTTGATTCCAAATTGCGAAACCTTGTTACGGATGCTCTCGGACATATTGAAGTTTCATTAAGGACTCAACTTGAGCTGGAAATGTCTTTGGCTCACGGTTCAAGATGGTATACAGATTTAACTCTTGCTTATGATGAAGATCTATTTAATAAAAATCTTGATGAATTAAATGGACATTGGAACCGTTCCAGGGAAATATTCAAGGAACATTATGAAACTGAATACGACAACTCATTACCACCGCCAGCGTGGATGATTTTTGAAACTACAACATTTGGTACAGTTTCAAAAATTTATTCAAACATAAAAAAAGAGCAAACAGTCACACGGATTCGATTTTGCTAACGCAAAATCAGGAGTAAATATGTTGGAGAAGGAAGAATTGACTGGTAAAATTATAAATGCCTGTATGGAAGTTCATAATGAACTTGGAAACGGATTTCTTGAGGCGGTTTATCAAGAGGCATTGGAAGAGGAATTTAAAATTCAGCAGATTCCTTATAAAAGAGAACAGCTTTTGCCAATACTGTATAAGGGAAAAGAACTTAACAAAGAATATTATGCGGATTTTATCTGTTTCGATGAAATCATAGTGGAATTAAAAGCGGTAAGTACCCTTTCTAAACCTCACAAGGCTCAGGTTCTAAATTATCTCAATGCAGCTGACAAAGAAATAGGATTATTGATTAATTTTGGCGAAACTTCTCTCAAATGGGAACGAATAACAAAATTCAAAAAAAGGAATTACGTTAGTAATTCCGAATCCGTGTGGCAATATAAAGGAAACAAAGATGAAAAACAGCGGCGTAGAATGGATAGGCGAGATTCCTGAGGAGTAAAAAATGGCAAAAGTTACAGTAAAAGATACAGAAATTACAGTCGTAAAAATAAAAGATGAAGATTATCTTTGTCTTACAGATATGCTAAAAGCCAAAGATGGGGATTTTTTTATTACTGACTGGCTTAGAAACAGAAATACACTTGAGTATATAGGAATTTGGGAAAAAGTTTATAATCCAACTTTTAATTATGGCGAATTCGCCATAATTAAAAGTCAGGCCGGATTAAACAGTTTTAAAATCAGTGTAAAGGAATTTGTAGAAAAAACAAATGCAATAAGTATTCAGGCAAAAGCAGGACGATATGGTGGAACTTATGCACATAAAGACATTGCTTTTGAATTTGCAATGTGGATAAGTCCTGAATTTAAAATCTATATTGTAAAAGAATTTCAGCGGCTTAAAGCAGAAGAACAAAAGCTGCTTGGATGGTCTGCAAAACGAGAATTAGCAAAAATCAATTACAGAATACATACAGATGCTATTAAGCAGAATCTCATTCCTCCAGAGCTAAGTCCAGCCCAAAAATCATTTGTATATGCAGATGAGGCCGACATGCTTAATGTTGCCATGTTTGGTATGACAGCAAAACAATGGCATGAAGCAAATCAAGATCTAAAAGGAAATATTCGAGATTACGCTACAATTAACCAGTTAATCTGCCTTAGTAATATGGAAAATCTGAATGCAGTTTTTATAAATGACGGAATGCCACAAAGCGAACGAATTGAAAAACTGAACAAAATCGCAATTCAACAGATGAAAGTACTGGAAAACATCGAAGACAAAAATCTTCTTACGGACGGCAACAAATGAAAAGCAACCACACGGATTCGATTTTGCTAACGCAAAATCAGGAGTAAATATGTTGGAGAAAGAAGAATTGACTGGTAAAATTATAAATGCCTGTATGGAAGTTCATAATGGACTTGGGAACGAATAACAAAATTCAGAAAAAAGGAATTACGTTAGTAATTCCGAATCCGTGTGGCAACATATAAGGAAACAAAGATGAAAAACAGCGGCGTAGAATGGATTGGAGAAATTCCTGAGAATTGGGAAGTAAAGAAAGTAAAGCATTCATTTGTTCGTAAGAATGAAAAAGCAATGCAAGAAAATCCAATAGTTTTATCTCTTGCTAGATCCGGTGTTAAAGAACGAGACATCTCAAATAATGAAGGTCAACTTGCAGAAAGCTATTACAATTACAATCCAGTTGATGTTGATGACTTATTGATTAATCCAATGGATTTATACAGTGGTGCAAATTGCAGTATATCAAAAGTAAAAGGTGTAATTAGTCCTGCATATATCAATTTAAGAGCAAAGAAAAATGTCTCTCCTGTTTTTTATGATTATTATTTTAAAGTTCAATATTGGATGATGGCTTTTTTTGCACATGGGAATGGTGTTTCTTTTGAAAATCGCTGGACTCTTAATAATGAGACATTACAAAATTATCCAATTGTTGCTCCAAGCTTTGAAACACAGCAGCGCATCGCCTCATATCTGGATAAAAAATGCAGCAAAATAGAAGAAACAATCCAGAACCAGCAGCAGGTAATAGAAAAACTAAAAGCCTACAAACAATCCCTAATCACCGAAGCCGTCACCGGCAAAATCAAAATCCAAAACGGCAAAGTCTGCGGTAAATATCAAAGCTATAAAGATTCTGGTGTAGAATATTTAGGCAAGATTCCTTTAGACTGGAACATAAAACGATTACGATATATTGGAAAATGTCAGAATGGAATAAGCAAAGGCGGGGAGTTCTTTGGTTCTGGCTATCCTTTTGTAAGTTACGGAGACGTTTATAATAACCTGATTTTACCAGAAACTGTATCTGGTTTAATAGAAAGTACACCAGAAGAACAAGAAAACTATTCCGTTATGGCAGGCGATATTTTCTTTACGAGAACATCAGAAACAATTGAAGAAGTTGGTTTTACTTCTGTTTGCTTAAAAACAATTGAAAAGGCAACTTTTGCAGGATTTGTTATTCGCGTTCGACCTTTTACAGAAGAACTTGTTCCAGATTACTCAAAATATTATTTTTCAAGTGATGCTCACAGAAGATTCTTTGTAAAAGAAATGAATCTTGTAACCAGAGCTTCTCTTAGCCAAGACTTATTAAAAAGATTGCCGGTTTTAATTCCTTCAAAAGAGAAACAAAAAGAAATCGCCGACTATCTTGACAAAAAATGCACTGCCATCGACACCGCCATAGAACAAAAACAAAACCTAATAGAAAAACTAACAGAATATAAAAAATCCCTGATTTACGAATGCGTAACTGGGAAGAAGGAGATATAGAAATGAAAGTAGAAGAAATTAGAGAAAAAATTATGACAGGAAAAGCCATTTTATTTTGTGGAGCAGGTTTTTCTTACGGTGCTCAAAATATACTTGATGAAACTCCACCAACAGCAAGCTGTTTATCTAAAGAAATTTCAAAATTGGGTGGCTTTACGGAATCTGAAAATTTACGCTTTACCTCAGACAAATATATTAAGGAAAATAAAAAAGATTTATCAAAACTCATAGACCTTTTATTTAATAATTTTTCAATAAAAGAAACATCAGAAGCACAAAATAATATTATATCATACCCATGGAGAAGAATATATACAACTAATTATGATGATACTATAGAATCTGGCGCAAAAAAAACTGGAAAACATATTGATTTTATTTGTATAGATGATTCTTCAAAAGATTTCTTTTCAAGAAATAATATTTGTGTTCATATAAATGGGTACATTAATGGATTAACAGAAGAAAAACTTACAAATGGTTATTTGAAACTATCAAAAGCTTCGTATTTTTCGTCAAATTCATTTGAGAACTCGAATTGGTATTATACATTTAAAAAAGATTTAATGAATGCAAATATAATCGTTTTTGTTGGGTATTCAATGTATGATATTGAAATTGAAAAAATATTATTTAACGGTACTTATAAAGACAAGACTTGCTTTATTAATGCACCAACAGAATCTGAGGAAAATTTGTATACTTTATCACAATATGGTTCTGTTCTGACAATAGGAACTGATAAATTTGGCATGGATTTATCTCGATTTGATAATACTCTTTCAAGTATAAAGCTAATTAATTACAATTCATTATATAAATACGAAATACAAGAATCTGATGAAATTATTTCGGATACTGAAATTAATAATTTTATTATGCAAGGAGATATAAAAAATGAATATCTTAATTTAAACTATATAGATAACTCAAAAAAACCTTATATCATAAAAAGAAGACAATTAGATGAGGTTATTGATAAAATAAAAGATAATAATAATATTTTTATATATAGTGAATTTGGAAACGGAAAGACTATTTTTTTGGAACAACTTAAAAGTAAATTAGTATTAGATGGGAAAAATGTATTTTATACTAAAACAGTAAGTGAATATTTAAATAATGATTTTGATTTATTATGTTCTACAAAAAAAGATTTTATTCTCGTTATAGATAGTTATTCAAAGTATTTGGATTTTATAGATTATGTTTTAAGTGTAAATAATCCTCATGTCATTTTAGTTTTAGCAGACAAATCTGGATTACATGAAAGAAACTTTAATAGATTAGAACAAAGTTGTCATGAAACATATAGTTATACATTAAATAAATTAAGTGATGAAGAACTAAAAACAATGACCTCAATTATTTCAAATATTGGGTTCTGGAAAGAAAGGGTAAAATTTTCTGATGATGTAAATATGAAATATTTAAAAGATACTTGTTCTTCTGAATTATCTAGCATTTTATTAGGAATATTTGATTCTCCGCAAATGAGGAATAGAGTAACTGAGTTATTTACAACATTAAATAACAAAGATTCTTATAAACGAACTATTCTTTCAATTTGTTTATTAAAAATGATGGATATTTCTATTGATGAAGCTTTAATATCTGAAATGTCAAATAACAGTGAAATTTATAATCCAACTTTTATAAATAATTCAGATTTTAAGACCTTATTTCCTAGTCAAACAGGTGAAATAAATGTGAAATCATCGCTATTTGCTTCAAGTTTAATCAAGAATTGTTTTGAACCAGATTTCATTCGAGATTCTTTACTTCAAATAGCTAAAAGATTTGATGATTTAAAACATAATGGTGGATACATTGAAGAATCAATATTTAAGAGTGTTGTAAAATTCTCTTTTATTGAAAGACTTTTTCCAGAAATAGACAAAAGAGCGATTTTAGTTTCATACTATGATAGCTTAAAAACAGAAGTAACGTGGTTGCAAAAAGATCCCCACTATTGGTTACAATATGGAATGGCGGAGTTAAACTTTAAAAATATCCTAAAATGTGAACAATACCTTAAAAATTCTTATGAATTAGCAAAAGCAAAACCTGGATATGATACAATTGATATTGATACACAATATGCTCGTTTATTATTATTAAAATCATTTTCAGAATCGGATGGAAGAAAAATAATTGCTTTATTCTCAGAAGCAAATAATATTTTGATAAATTTACCTAATGACCATTATAGAATACGTCAAGTTTATTTATACAAAGAGTTTTACGAAAAAAAATATAAGTTTTTAGGAGAAAAAGAAAGAAATAAATTTATTGATGCTTGTAAAATCATGCATAAAAGTATTAAAGATTTTGAACAATCAACTATTATTCGCGATAAGAATTTGTTATCGAATAAATTAATATCTTTCTTCGAAAAAATAACTCAATAAAATTAAACAAGGGAATTGATAAGGATCTTTTATGCACGGAGAAGCCAAACTTTTACTAAAATTCCTCGATGGTTCTGATAACCGCTATATCATTCCGGTTTATCAGCGTAATTATGACTGGCGGCCAAAACAATGTGAACAACTTTTTAATGACCTTGTTCAAATCATTAAGAAGGACCGCAAGACTCATTTTTTTGGTAGCATTGTTACTTCTTCGGCAAATAAAGGTGGCAAGTCTGATTATCTAGTAATTGATGGACAGCAGAGAATCACTACATAAATGAGATAGTTCTTTCTGAAATAATTAATAGAGTTTTAAGAATCGAATTTAACAAAGCAGGTTTGTTTCAAGAAGAGTTTAAAGAATTTCGAGATTCCGCGGAAGGGAAAAGTGTTCAAGAAGACATTTATAAGATTATAAAAAATAGAATTTTGAATATATTTCAAATTACTAATGAATCTTTTTCTAAAGAAGATTTTGATTCTATGCTAACCGTAACAAAACTTGATTTTAATGACAAACTTATAGAGCTGCTTTGCAAAAAGAAAAATATGCTTTTATTAACGCATGATTTTGACTTTTCTTTGTCAGATGTAGATATTTTATCAGCAAATAGAAAATTTAAATCACGGTAATTTTTATTCTTGCTTATTTGTTCAGAATATTTTTTTTCGCTATTCTTAGAAAAAGGCTCAGCTGATTTTTTTTAGAGAATCAACAACCAGCGACAACAAGTCAAATTTTTCTGTCTCTGTCATTGTGGCAACATTTTCAGCAACTGCTTCAAAACTCATTTTGCGCCTTCTGACAAAAGGATACTATACAAATTTTACAGTGTCAAGAAAAATAAAATAACCCTCTTGCGTTTTAACAAAAGCTTTATAAATTAAAAAGCATTTCATGCATTCCACAAGATAAGACTCTTTATATCCACTGTCTTTGCGCTAATAACAGTGTCTTAACTCCCTTACATACTGCTTTGGCAGCACCTCTCCACTGCTTGTGAATCCGAAAAATCAACTTAATTTCATTTTGATTTTAACTTAATTTCACTTTGTTTTTAACTTAATTTTGTTTTGTTTTTAAGTTGATTTCATAAACCATACATACCTTGTTCTGTGCATATAAAGCATAACGATGCAGGCTAGAAACCCCGCCTGTTTTCAAGACTTCAGCTTACTTGCGGAAAGAGCTAGATTCAACTAGAATGCTAAGAGTTAAACTGATCAAAATATATAAAGCGAGGTGAATCCAATGCCTACTCCACTTGAAAACTATGTAAAGGAATGCGGCGGAAAACTGAATCCTGCCATGACTTCCTATGTTGCGAATCTTCAGCTTGTCTCTGATGTAGCCCCGGAAATTGCAGAAGACATTGTAAAGGAGCTTGCAACCCAGCGCCGGCATTTAAAGCTTGTTGCAAGTGAAAACTACTGCTCGCTCAATGTTCAGGCCGCAATGGGAAACCTTCTTACAGACAAATACGCGGAAGGATTTCCAGAGCACCGTTACTACGGCGGCTGCGAAAACATTGATTCAGTAGAAAAAACTGCCGCAAAAGAAGCCGCTGAGCTTTTTGGAGCAGACTACGCTTATGTTCAGCCTCATGCAGGATGCGATGCGAACCTTGTTGCTTACTGGGCGATTCTTTCAAAGACTGTTGAAACTCCGACTCTTGAGGAAATGGGCGTAAAGTCTCTTGCGGAGCTTAATGCCGAGCAGTTCGACATTCTGCGCAAAAGATTCGGCAACCAGCGTCTTATGGGACTTGACTATTCATGCGGCGGACACCTTACCCACGGATACAAGATGAATGTTTCAGCCCGTATGTTTGAAAGCCATCCTTACGGAGTTGACAGGGAAACTGGTCTTTTGGACTATGACGCAATCGAAAAGCAGGCGATGGAAGTAAAGCCTCTTATTCTTCTTACAGGATTCAGCGCGTATCCAAGAAAAATCAACTTTAAGAAATTCCGCGAGATTGCAGACAAATGTGGAGCAGTTCTTATGGTGGACATGGCGCACTTTGCAGGACTTGTTGCAGGAAAAGTTTTCACAGGCGACTACGATCCTGTAAAATGGGCTGACGTTGTTACGACTACAACACACAAGACTTTACGCGGGCCACGCGGCGCGCTCATTCTTTGCAAGAAGGAATTCACAGACTATGTGAACAAAGGCTGTCCTATGGTTCTAGGCGGACCTCTGAATCACATTGTCGCGGCAAAGGCTGTGGCTTTCAAAGAAGCAAAAACTCCTGCATATCAGGCTTACGCGCAGAACGTTGTAAAGAACGCCCAGGCTCTTGCTGCTGCCTGCATTGAAAAAGGAATGAAGCTTCAGACCGGCGGAACAGACAACCACCTTATGCTCGTTGACGTTACAACTTACGGACTTACAGGAAAACAGGCGGAAGCGGCTTTGTTCAAATGCGGTGTTACAGCAAACGCAAACGCTCTTCCTTATGACAAGAACGGCGCCTGGTGGACTTCTGGAATCCGCATTGGAACTCCGGGGCTTACAACTTTGGGCATGAATGAAAACGACATGAAGAAAGTCGCGGAAATTATTGACCTTGTTTTAAAAGGAACAAAACCTGGACTTACAAAAGACGGAAAGCCTGCAAAAGGAAAAATCGAGCTTGACGGTTCCGTTCAGGCTAAGGCGGAAAAAGAAGTCCAGGAGCTTCTTTCAAAACACGTTCTTTATCCAGAGCTTGACCTTGACTTTCTTAAAAAAGAATTTGTAAAAGGACTTTAAGCTGGTGCATTAATTGCAAAAACTGCCGCTAAGAACTAAAACGCTTGGCGGCTTTTTTATTTGACTTCCTAAGCGGCAAAATAAACAGACAAAACCAAGGTAGAAATGAGCGTATATTTTGCCGATAGAATAAAAACCTGCCGGAAGAACATTATAAAGTTCCTTTATTTTCCTTCAATGTCAAAGTTTCTTTTTTTATAATATATTATTCTACTACTCCGAAGTTCTTGAAATAATCTTCTCTCTTGGATATATACTCTCCAAATATCCAGCATATAGGAAATCCATCCAGTTGAGGCTATCTTGGAAAGTGATGACTATTATCTTCAGGTTAAAGTTAATTTTATTGATGATAAGGAACCGTCAGATTATAGTGTGAATGACAAACCTGATGTTCTAAATAAAATCAAAACAATATTGAATAACAACTTATAATTTTATTGTTTTTTGCCTGCCAGAACATAAGTTTTTTTTGAAGCATTTTTTGTTGGCAGGATTATTTATTGCAAATATATAGATTCTTCTTCCGTAAAAATATAGAATTGCAATGTGAAGAGATTTTTTATTCTTTTTTCAACTGTATTTTTATTTGTATCATCGCTTATTTCGTGCCATATTTTTGATGAGGATGACGATGATCCTGACCGGATCCGCCGGAATTCGTGGGATTACAGAAATATTCCTGACAGCCAGAATTGCGGCGCGGATGAGTCGGCGGATTTTACGGTGGCAAACGGCGACACGGAGATTGCGCCCGGCATTACGGTAACTTTCCGCACAGACACGGACCAGTTCAATTTTTCCTCTTACAAAATCAGGGAGCTTCCCGACCGCACGGCTGTCCGCAATTTTAATTTTTCCAGCCACGATTTTGTTACGCTCGGAATGGACAGATATAATGGAAGAAAAACGGTTGTTTTTGAAAACTGCAGGTTCAAGGCTTTCAGAAATGATGCGGTAAGCCCTGATTCGGCGGGAAAAGTTTATTTTGTTTTCAACAACTGCTCGTTCACAGGAAACGTGAGCAGCTCATACATTACGTTGAACAACTGCAAGATTGGCGGATTCACTTCGGATGCGATGAATCCGCTGCGTGAATTCCATGCGAAGAATCTTTACGTCTATGACCTTGCGCACGGACCGCTTTCCGGAGAGCTTCATCTGGACGGAATTCAGATTTACGGCGACCAGCGTTCAAGAAAAAACGAAGTGAACGGAAAATGGATTTCTAAAGTTGAAACCGGCGAGATTCATTTTGACAATGTGCGCTTTGAGATTCCTTCCATTAATTTCGGCGCGGAAAACAAGGCTTACGTGAACGCGTGCGTGATGTTTCAGCTTGAATTCAGCGATGTTGACAATGTCTCGTTCAGGAATCTGTACGTGAACGGCGGCGGCTTATGGTTTCCGCTTTATATGGACTACGGAAAAAACAATGAGCGGTCAAAAAACGGCGTCTCCTGGTCGCACAAAAATCTTGTAATGCAGAATGTGCTTGTCTCGAACAATTTCGGGACGGTTTTTTATCCGCAGCTGCTTTCCGACGCAAAGATTGAAAACGTTGACCACCACAACTATCTTTTTGTGACTTCCGTGTGGAAAGACGAGCACGGAGATGCGCATTTTCTTGTTACTAACGACACAAATTCAGACAAAACGTTGACTGTAAAAACCGACAGGGGAATTTTCAAATACGAAATTCCGCACTGCCCCAGCAACTGGGCTTTGGGCGGAGAAATTGACAAGGGCTTGAACCCGAATGAACCGCTCGCCGATTCCGCCGGAAAACCTTATACAAAATACAAATTTGAAGACTTGCCGTTTGATTTGGAATACACAGTTCCCGGCTCTCCGAATTTCATTCTATGTTATCAGGATGAGGAGCAAATCCGCTACGCAAGCCTGGACGGAAAAAAGCATTATTATTCGGAGATTTTTGGAGAATAATTTTTCGGGTTTTTAGAATGAAGGACGGACATTTTGAGGACATCTGTCCGTATTACCATGAAGCGTGAAAATCACAGCAATTTTTCGGGAAAAATAAGCGTGCTGGAAAAAAATTCTATTTTTTAAATAAATCAGCGTGAGTTCCTGTGCGTGAAAGTTCAAGAATCAGCACATCATCTTTTATCTGATAAATTAAAAGCCAGTCCGGTTTTATGTGACATTCACGGTGATTTTTCCAGTTTCCCTCAAGCTCGTGGTCGTGGTATTTTTCATCGAGAGGAAGAGCGTTTGCGAGCGAAAAGACAACTTTTTGTAATTCTTCAATTTTGTAATGTCGTTTTTTTGCAAGTTTTATGTCTTTTTTGTATTGCGAAGTCCACTTGATTTGATATTTTGGTTCTACCATTTTTTCATCTCCTCGACAAATTCATTAAATGAGTATCCTTTCACATTCGGGTCGTCCGCAATTCTGTCGCCTTCCTTCATTGCCTTGATTGTCTTGCGGTTAGGGCGGTCAACGGCTACGTCGAACGGAATCCGTCCTTCGCGGAGAACTTGTTTTGTAAAAACGTTGTAAAGACCTGAAACTGTCATGCCGACCTGCTCGCAGAATGATGAGATGTCTTTTTTGTCCTGGTCATCCAAAGTGATTGTCAAGTTTGCCATAATTCCTCCAAAAACAGTAATCTACACTTGAATATATGTGAATTTCATGTGTTTTTCAAGTGGAAATTACAGTTTTTCGTCGTTGTCCAGCGATTCACATCCGCGTTTCCCAAGAAAGACGTTTCCAATCATTTTGCAGGCTTTTCAGTTCAATTGCAAAAATCTCATCGGAAGAAATACGCCATTCAAGGCTTTTCTTTGTTTCTTCAAAACTGAGCGCATTATAAGGTTCAAAACGCATGATTTCTTCATCACAAAGATATTCGTAAAGGTCGTTCAAATCCTTTTCTGCGTATCTGCGGATAATCAGTCGGCCGGTTGTAATTGGCAGCTTCATAAAAACTCCAAAAGTTTTTATTTGCGGATTTTTTATTTGCACCAGCTGACAATGCCGTTGGTTAAAAACCAAAGATTCCGTTTTATGCGGACAATGCTCAAATCCGTGTGGCAACTTTTATTCAATCGTATAACAGTCTATGCCGGCGTTTTTTAGTTTTTGACCCATTGTCATGCTGGAGTTTTCGTCCACGGCGACTATAAAATATGTAGTTCCACTGGAGCGGGTTTCTGTGTAGCAGTATGCGTCGAATCCTTTTTCTTTTGCCTTTCTTATGCAGTCATCGGCATTTTCTTTTTTCTTAAAAAGACCAAGCTGCTGTTTTTTTCCGGGATGTTTTTGCGACAAAGAAATCTCAGGCTGAACAGAAGAATCTTTCGCTGGCACTTTTGAATTTTCAGTGTAACGGTTTTGTGAAGATGAAGCGGAATTTTCTTTCGGCACAAAGTACCAGAACGGAACGCGCATTATCTGGCTTTTTCCATTTGCAACAGATGATTCCGGGCTTAAAGGAAATTCACGGTTAAGTTCATCCGCATAAATTCTTGCTGAAGTCAAATGCCATAAGGTAAAAAGAACCTGCGCCTTTACACTTTTCATGGAGTGCATTGAACTGTATGCTTTTAAAAGCTCCAGGGAATCGGAAATGTCCGCGCCGGGAACAGAAGATGCCTTGCAAAGTTCACTCCAAACAGAATAAAGTTTGACCGTAGCGGAAACAGTTTCATTCTTGGAATTCCTGACCGCGCTGTTCAAGTAAGAATCGGCAGTTTCCCAGTTGCCAGCGCAAAGATTCGCACGCACAGCATTCAGAACAAGCTGCTCAGAAGTAACCTTTGGCATATTTGAAGCATCATGCGCCGCAATGCCAGCTGCCTTTGCATAGGAATTTCCGGCGTCGGTATAAAGTCCGAGCTGTTCCTGCAAAGTTCCGGTATAATATAGAAGAGAACGAGTGTCCGAGGCAGTATCGGCAAAGTCAAGGTTATGCTTTAAATAGTCAATTGAGTCAAGAACAGTTTCCTGCTTTAGAGCTTCCTTTTTTATGATTTCCGCGGATTTTTTATTCTGCGCAAAAATAGAAGCGGAAGCAACACAGGCGAAAAATGCAAGCAATAATTTTTTCATTCAGCGTTTTCCTGCGGTTGCTGCAAAGGAGCTTCTTCTTGCTGAACTTTCTGCCCGGATTTTTTTTCTTTCTTTTTTGTTTCAGAAAAGGAATCCGTTTTTCTTTTTTTCCCGAATGTGAACGGAAGCGTAATTACAACGCCAGCCAAAAAAGCGGAAAGCAATGCTGCAAAAACCGGAATATTTTCAAAGCTATGAAAAAACCAGATTGAGCACTTGTTAGAAAGATTGAATCCAGTAAGAAGAGCGACAAGAACAACCAAAAATAAAATTCCTATAAGTTTTAACGGCATATAAACCTCACAAAAATTCAAAACTATAAATCAGTTAAATTATAATTGCATTCAAGGAAAATTGCAATTTTAATGCCATGGAAAAATACAAGGAGTTATTTTAATTTTGCAGAAAGTTTCTTATCAAACGTAAAAATAGTTTCATTAAGAAGTTTTTTTCTCGAAATTATAATGCAGTCAACAAAATCAAATGATGTTTCGGAAAAAATAGAAAGCGCATTAACAATAATTTCCTTATTCTGAATTTCAACTTCATTAAAAACAGGAACAACTATTGATTTTATTTCATTTCTAGGAACTTTATAAAGCTTGGTCAGCACATACACAACTTCGGCAATAATTTCTGGCAAAGTAAAAGAACCTTGCTTTATAACAGATTCTGCTTTGTCCGCCTGTTCTGGAATATCATCCAAAAGATAGCGGAGAATAACATTTGTATCTATGAGAGTCATTTTTATTTTCCAGAAAAAGCAGAAGAAGCTGTTTCCTGTTCAAGGTGAACCAACGACGGATTCGCATAGATAGCAGCAAGTCCGCGGCATGAAACAGATTTTTCATCAGAATCATTTTCTTCATCCACAACAACTATAGCCGACTGTTTTAATTTAAAAGTAATATTTCCAAGAGGAACAAAAGATTTTCCGTCATAATAAGCCTTGACTGCAATCATGAGATGCCTCCTATAATTTTTTAATATATTAAAATTATAATTGCATTCAAGGAAAATTGCAATTTTATATTTATTATGTGCCAGGG
>OIWT01001107.1_pt1 | contig 34200 bp, 23 predicted proteins | sample 1587701 | NCBI WGS metagenome assembly OIWT01 (sample SAMEA3888904, study PRJEB22519) | human gut metagenome | biome: human gut; feature: human-associated habitat; material: faeces | place: Denmark | collected 2009 | reverse complement strand
GTACCGCATCTCTTTCAGACTGTCAAGAACTTTTTTATTTTTCTTTTTGTCTGAGTCATCCGCTCCGGCAAGGCGCTTCCAATCAAGGAGCGATGTTCTTGCCAGGCCGGTGTCTCGCGGCGACTTGTATTATATTACAGGACGCGCAAGCATTTGTCAACAGCTTTTTCAAAAAAACTTGCAAAAAAATCCCGCATCGTCAAAGCGAGCACTGCTGCGCAGAGACGACGCGGGATTCCGGCATCCATTTCAGTCTTTCAGTTTCAGTCATTCAGTTGTAGATCCGACAGCATCTCAACGACAAGACGGATTCAGAGTGCCCATATCACGGACCTTCCGTGTAAGCCTCTGCGTCGATGACGACATCGTCATCGGCTTCGGAGATCTTGTAGTTGCCACGCGGCGTGCCGCGACGCTCAAGGTCGCGCACGATGGCCGCACCTGCACCAGAGCTGAGCTCAGTCAGCGAAGCAGCACTCTGTGCATGAGCGCAGCCAGCCAGACCACCAGACGGGATCGACATCGCCACGGCGAAGAACGCCGCAAGGAAGATTCCTGTCCTGGATATCATTCTGCCCATACTCTCACCTCATTCTCTCACCACCGGCAAGACAAGGAGCTTTGCCAGCGGAGCCAACCATGCCCCGATAAAGAGAAAACAGGCTGCATGAATCCATACAGCCTGCTCGGGAATATCCAGTCCGGTCCTCACCGGTCAGCCAGGGTCAGTCACCAATCAGTTCCATGGCCCAATAGTAGTGACCATCATTGCCTCTCACACAAGATACACCCATCTTCGTGAAATGATGGTTAAGGAGATTTGCGCGATGCGTCGGGGAACCCATCCAAGCGCGAACGATCTTTTTAGCATCCACTACGCTGCTGATGGCAAGGTTTTCACCGAACCAGGAGCAGGACGCACCATTCAAAACCGATTTGACAGGGCTGCCGTCCGGGCGCTGATGCGCGAACAAGATGCCCGCTTCCTGAGCCCGGGTCCCAGCCGCCTGGTCAAGATAAACAATCCCGCTTAACGGCTGGATGCCGGCTGCCGTACGTTCAAGATTGACTTCGTTCAAGACTTCATCCTGAAGGCTGGCCGCAAAAGCCGTGCTCGATGCAAAAACGATACATGCCATGACGAGTAAAGTCATGATCTGCCGCAAGGTTTTCATATTGGCCGCCTCTTTCGTTACGATAGTTTGACTTGAGAGCACTTGGTCTCCAAACCACCTTGCGCTGCCTTCATCAGGCTGTCATCCATATCGCTCCGAAACTTAAGCAGATCCGCTACCGCTGTGGGCGCTGCGCGACCACAGGGCATGTTCGCACCGATTCAGTTTTGTCTGGTTTATCCTTACTACTTATAGTTTATCATACATATTTTATTGGGTCAATCCAATTCCCTACATTAATGTAGATTCTCAAAGTGGACGTAGACACCATCGAGGTCTTCGAGCAGGATACCCATCTCGCTGAAGCCAGCATGAAGAGCTTCTGCCGAAAGCTCGACGTTATTCTTGGCGTGGCCCGTGCGAACGAGTGCGAGAGCAGCATCGTCGGTCGGCGTGATGTGGAAGACGGAACCGTCATAGACCATGCGGAACATGCCCGTGCCGTCCGTTGTCGTCAGTGCCTTCGTGTACTCGCGGTACTGCGTCTTCGGCTGATTCGGCTCTGGCAGGCGCTTGCCCGTCGGCTCAAGGCGAACCTTGTCCGGATCCGCTGCGACATCATACGTGCCGTAATGCGTGACCTGGCCAGCCTCAACCTTGAAGAACGGAAGCTCAGCACTCGCCAAACCTGCGACGCGCTCGACGCCCGGTACGCCATGGTTGCCCATGTTGCTCGTCCAGGAGCCCGAACCGTCGACATTCGACGGATTGTGCGGGGCGATATCCGGCTTCGTCGGCACCGTCGGCGAGAGCGTGATCAGGCCGCCGTAGTTGTAACGGTAGTTGCCTGCCACATCGCCCGTGACGATTGGCGTGCCGTTGATGTGCGCCACGACTCCGTACTGGTTGCTGCCCAGATCGTTGCCCGGCGTGTAGTCCGCATCGACATATTCGCCATAGGCCAGCTGTGCATCGATGTCCGGATCTACCGTGTAGGTAACGTCTGCGAGCGTGTTGCCCGTACCGGAGACAAAGAACGTGACATCCTTCGGGTCGATCTTCACATCAGCCTCACCACCCGTGATCGTGTAGTTGTTGAGGAAGTCTGCACCCGAGAGTTCCGTGCCGAAGTGGTACGTGTTGACATCATTCGTCTTGGTGTTGCCATCCAGATAAGCTCCGCCATAGTCGCCATAGTCGAAGAGGAACCCAGTCGGAAGGTCGCCATTGACAAGACCCTTGACCTCAGAAGTCGTCTCCTTGACCGTGCCGTACTCCGTCTCGACGTCTTTCGTCTTGATCGTAAGCTCGGCCGGCGTGACGCTTGCAGTGTTATCGAAGGTTTTGCTCGTTGCACCATCTGCGAACTGGTAATTCTTGTTCTTCAGGCTCTCCAAACTTACCGTCGTATCGTAGATGTTGTCGCCGACATTCTCCGTGATGCGACCATCTGCCGCACCCGTAAGTGCACTCGAGTCCGTAATGTCAAGAAGCAGCGTGCCATCGCCATTGACACCCGTAAAGGTGGCCTTGCCGAATGGGTCTTTCTGGCCATACTTCGTCGTGTAGAGCGGCGAACCATCCGGATTGACGATCTCTTCTTCGGTAATCGTGTACGGCGTAACCGTTGCCGTGCCTTTGAGGTACGTGACTTCGTAGTTCGTCAGGCTGTTGGCACCTTCGCCCGTGAGGTCGTAGTTGCCGACTTTCTTCGTCCACTTACCGTCCGTGCCGTCAAGCGCTGCATCGTTCGTATAGTTCATGCCACCGAATGCCGCATCCAGAGTCTCCTCCGTATCGCCATTCGTGATGCCGGATACATAGTTGTAGCCGTACTTCGTCTCGTCGAACTTCGTACCGTAGACCGTTGACGCATCGCCGATCTGGATTGTCAGGTCAGCTGGCGTGACGCTCGCCGTATTCGCGAAGAGCTTCGTGTTGGAGCCATCCTCGAAGCGGTAGTTCTTGTTCGTCAGAACCGACGTGATGTCGTACGTCTTGTCGCCAACATCTTTGGTCTTGACCGGCGTACCATCAGCATTATACTCATAAGCCGACGTTGTTGCCGTGTTTTCGACCGTAGCATCGCCGTTGACGCCCTTGATTGCGACTTCGACTGGAGTCGTCGTCGTGCCATAGACCGTCGAGAAATGCGGGTTGCCGTCGACAATGTCTTTCTTCGTGATCGTGTACGGCGTGACCGTTGCCGTGCCTTTGAGGTACGTGACGTTGTAGTTCGTCAGGCTGTTGGCACCTTCGCCCGTGAGGTCGTAATTGCCGACTTTCTTCGTCCACTTGCCGTCCGTGCCGTCAAGAGCTGCATCGTTCGTATAGTTCATGCCACCGAATGCCGCATCCAGAGTCTCCTCCGTATCGCCATTCGTGATGCCGGATACATAGTTGTAGCCGTACTTCGTCTCGTCGAACTTCGTACCGTAGACCGTTGACGCATCGCCGATCTGGATTGTCAGGTCAGCTGGCGTGACGCTCGCCGTATTCGCGAAGAGCTTCGTGTTGGAGCCATCCTCGAAGCGGTAGTTCTTGTTCGTCAGGACCGACGTGATGTCGTACGTCTTATCGCCAACATCTTTGGTCTTGAGGACTTCACCTGTCTCATCATCATAGATGTACGCAGAAATTGTTGCATTTCCTTGCTGTCTATCTTATCCTCATTTCCTTCCAGAAGTTCTCAGAAGCAGAGTTAAGCAGAGTTTGCCTATATTCAGTACTACATTTCGCTTTCTTGAACGCCAATTCCTGCTCAATAAGAAAAATTCTTTCTAAATACCGCCAGGAATACACAAATAGACACTTCTTGCCCATTTGTCCAACGCAAAAGAACAGGCAGACTCCAAACGGAGACTGCCTGCCCAGAAGATCTGTCAATCTTTGATATTCGTAATGATGCGGCCGAGACGCGTGCCGGAGAAGAGGTTCCAGGTCCACTTGATGGCAACCGTGAAGTTGGCATGGGCACCGGCGAGGCGCAGGAGATGGACGAACATCCATGCACACCATGCGAGGAAGCCCGTCATCTGCGGGTTCAGCTTCGTCTTGTCGACGACAGCTTCGCCGCGGCCGATCGTGGCCATAGCGCCGAGGTCTTTGTAGTGGAACGTCGCGAGGTCCTGCTGGCCGCGGATGAGCTTCATGATGTTGTCATGCGCCGTCTGTGCCTGCTGCATGGCGACCGGTGCGACGGTCGGCAGCGGGCGCTCCGTGCCGTGCTGATAGTGCGCGCAGTCGCCGATGGCGAAGACGCAGTCGCTGCCTTCGACCTGCAGTTTCTCGTTGACGATGATGCGGCCGCCGCGGTCGACTTCGCCACCGCAGTCCTTGATGAACGGCACGGCCTTGACGCCTGCTGCCCAGATGACCGTCTGCGTCGGGATCGTCGTGCCGTCCTTGAGCTTGAGGTCGTTGCCGTCGTAGCCGACGACCTGGGTGTTCAGCATGACGTCGACGCCCTTCTTGCGCAGGACCTTGACAGCGTGCTCGCGCAGGTTCGGGGCGACCATCGGCAGGACATTAGGCGTGGCCTCGATGAGCTTGACGCTGACTTCGCTGAAGTCGAGGTTGTGGAACTCCTTCTGCTGGATGCCGAAGAGTTCCGTCAGGGCACCGGATTCCTCGATGCCCGTCGGGCCGCCGCCGACGACGACGAACGTCAGCATGCGGCGGCGAACCTCCGGGTCCGTCTCCTTGTTGGCGCGCTCGAACATGTGCAGCACGTGGTTGCGGATGTGCAGTGCCTCCTGCAGCGTCTTCATGCCGTAGGAGTGCTCTTCGACTTCCTTCATGCCGAAGAAGTTCGTCGTCGCACCGGCTGCGAGGATGAGGTAGTCGTAAGCGAGCTCACCGTGATTCGTCAGCAGGACCTTGCGCGCCTGGTCGACGCCCTCAGCCTTAGCCATGAAGAACTCCACGTTCTTGCACTTGCGGAAGAACGTGCGGACCGGATAGGCGATCTCGTCCGTCGAGAGGACTGCTGTCGACACCTGATACAGCAATGGCTGGAAGAGCTGGAAGTTGTGGCGGTCGACGAGCATGACGTCGACATCTTCCTTCGCAAAGAGCTTGGCGAGCTTGACGCCGCCGAAGCCTGCACCGACAATGACAATACGTGGTCTCTTCTGATTCTGCTGATCTGCCATGATAAGTCCTCCCCTGACAATACACACGAAATAAGGAATGATGGAAATAATTGCATAATTGTAGTGAAAGTGAAAAAATTAACTTTCCGATGAAAAAAATCACATCGTGTAAGCGTCCTTCACGTACCACGATGATTTCGGCGAGCTCTCCGGCAGAGAATGTGCATTTTTTAACTTACCTGTCGGCACCTCTGCACGCCGTTGTTTTCTTTCGGTTACTATCATAGCACGTTTCACGAGTATTGCAAGTTATTTCGCGCTTTTTTTCACAAAGCTATTGTTTATTCCCATTTTCTGTCAGGTTTCCATTTGTTTTGCTTCTATGAATCGTGGCTATGTCATTCCATGCATAGGAGGAATGTAAAAAAGGACTGGTTCTGAGACGAGATGCACAGAACCAGCCTCTATCCGCAACAATCCCTAGGCTCAATAGCGCTTGCGCTTGACGGATGAGTCGTAGCCGAGCTGCTCGCGGTACTTCATGACAGTGCGGCGCGAGAGCTCGATGCCCTTTGACTTGAGCAGCGTGCAGAGCTTCTGGTCGGAGAGAGGCTTGAGCGGATCTTCGCCACGGATCAGGCGCTCGATCGCCGACTTGGCCTGCGCTGCCGCGATATCCTCCCCCGCTGCCGACTTCACACTGCGGGCCGTGAAAAAACTGCGCAGCGCGATGACGCCCGTCGGCAGCTCGGCGTACTTGTTTGCCACGGCACGGCTGACCGTCGATTCGTGCACGCCGAGAGTATCGGCCACATCCTTCATCGTCATCGGGTGCAGGAAAGACGGCCCGCGCTCCAGGTAGTCTTGCTGGCGGCGCACGATCTCCTCGACGACGCGGCGAATCGTCGTGCGGCGTTGCTCGATGCTGTTGATGAGCCAGGCAGCCGCGCGCAGGCGGCCCGCGATGTACTTCTGCGTCGCCTTGTCGAAGGTATCGGACTGTCGGTAGAGCGCGGAGATATGGAGCTGTGGCACGCCGGCCTCTTCGACTTCGACCTCATAGCCCTTCTCGCCCTTCCGGATGATGACATCCGGCGTGATGTAGGCGGAGTCCGCCGCGCCATACGCAGCGCCGGGCTTCGGATTGAGGCGGCGCACGATGTCAACCGCCATCTGAACCTCGGCGGGGCGCACGTGCTCGGCTGCTGCAATCTCCTTGAGATGGTGCGCCGCAACCGCCTGGAGATGGCGGTCGATGACGGCGGCGACGAGCCCGTCGTAGATGCCCTGGCGCTGGGCCTGCAGGCGCAGGCATTCGGCGAGGTCGCGCGCGCCGACGCCGGCCGGCTCGAAGCCCTGGATGACTGCGAGGATGCGCAGGATCTCCGCCTCGCTGCAAGCCATTGCGCGGGCTGCCTCCGCCGTCGGCAGCGTCAGGTAGCCGCGGCTGTCGAGTGAGCCGACGAGGAAGGTCGCCACGGCGCGCTCGCTCTCATTCTCATTGAACGTGAAGTTGACCTGCTCGAGCAGTATCTCTTCCAGTGTCTCATGGGACGGCGCGGCTGTATCGAACTGATGCTCGTCGTCATCGGTGAAATACGACGGCTGCTTATTGCCTCCGTCGAGGTAGTCGGCGAGCGCCCGGACATTCATCGTCCCGTCCGGTCCGCCAGTCTCCTTGCGGGCAGCCGGCTCATCCATCTCGAGTACGGGATTCTCCAGATATTCTTTTTCGATGACCGCACAGAGATCCTGCGCGGAGAGCTGCAGGATCTCAATCGCCTGCTGCAGCTGCATCGTCATCGCCAAATGCTGCGAGAGATTCATGCAAAGTGACTGCTCGATGGCGCTCACCCCCTTTCTTGTGCCTATTATACCATAAAAAAAACACTGCACCAATGTTCTCGGTGCAGTGTATGTCCTGTGTGATTGTCAAGGCGAAGCGTCTCTTATGCCTGCTGCTGCGACATGGCCGCAGCGATGGCAGCGCCGAGGCCCGAACCGCCGTTCTCGAGTACGGTGTCGACGAGCGGTGCCGACTCGCCGAGCAGCTCGGAGAGGGCGCGCATGATGTTCTCTTTCGCCAGCGGCATCTTCTCGTAGACGGAGCCGTCGATGGCGATGTGCTGCTTCTTGATGGCTTCGTCGCCAGCCAGCTGCCAGATGATGCCGACATAGGTGGCCGTGACGAGACGCGCGGAGCGGACGACGAGTGCCGCTGCGAGCTCCTGCAGGCGCTGGCGGTCGACCTCCTCGAGATCATGGCCTGTCTTGGCACTGACGATGCGGCCGACTTCTGCAAGGCCTGCCGTCTCGTCGAGGATGATGTTGCTCATGTCGATGCTCGTGAAGCCGTACTTCTTGCCCTTCTCACCGAGCAGTTCAGCGATAGCCATGCCGAAGAGCTCGCCCATGTAGCGGCCGGAAACCATCTTCTCGAGGCGCTGCTCGCCCGGCTTCTCGGACTGAGCATCAAATTCTGCGTCAAAGCGGTTCGGCGCGAGCTTCATGAATCCGCCGGACTCGAGGTTCAGGATCATCGGGCGCTCTGCCTTGCCCTTGAACGGCTCGAAGTAGCAGGTGTTGTGGCCTGTCGCATAGATGGAGCCGATGTAGGTGTCGGCCTGCTTGTAGGCAGCGGCGAGCAGGACGGCGACCGTGTCGTTGATGACAGCCGTCGGCTCGACATTATCGATGCCCTGGCGGTGCAGCGCTTCCTTGAGCAGGTCATTGACGACCTTGCCCTCGACGCCTGCCGTAGCGAATTCCTTCGTCCAGATGATGAGCTTTGCGTTGTAGAGGTCCGTCTGCTCAGACGGGAAGGAGAAGGTGTGGCCAAGCAGATACTTCGTCGTGTGGTCGCCCTCGATGGCCTCATCGACGAGTTCTGCGATGAAATCGAACTGCTGCTCGGCCGTCGAGCCCTCGCCGACGAAGTCGTAGACGCCCTCGACGCGCAGCGGCTTGGCGACTTTCTTCAGGACTTCGAACTTGCCGTGACCGTCGAGGCGGATGCGCAGGACGCGGACATTCGTGCCGCCGAAGTCGAGTGCGAGGTACTCGCCCGTCTCCTCGCCCGTCGGCAGACCGACGTACGACTTGAGCATGCGCAGCGACGACTCATCCGGATTGTCAAGGCCCTTGCGCAGGTCATAGCGGAAGTCGGCCGCGACCTCATGGAGGCGGTCTCCGTCGACCTTGAATTCTTCGATGATCTCAGCAAACTGGTTCTTGTCAAATGCCATGATTACCTTCCCCTTTATTTGAAATAGAGATAAATGATTCGCGTGTTGATTCAGGAGTCCTGCTGTTCGGCGATCTCTTCGAGATAAGCCCAACGCTCCATGAGGTGATCGAGCTCCGCGGCGAGGCGCGTCTCCTCGCGTCCAAGCTCTGCGAGGCGCGTGTAGTCGGACGCATTCTGCTGCATCTCGAGCCGGACGACCTTTAGCTCGCCCTCCTTGCTCGCGATGACGCCCTCAATCTCCGCGTATTCCTTCTGCTCGCCAAAGCTCAGGCGGCGCTTCGCTTCGCGCGCGGGGCGCTCCTGTGCCTTCTTGGGCTCGCGCTCCTTCTTCGCCTCGCCGGCAGATGGTGCAAGCTGAGCCTTTTCGGCCTCTTCCTCGCGCTCCTTCTCCTTGTAGTAGGAGTAGCCGCCCGCATAGAGCCGCAGGCTGCCGTCGGGCTGGTAGACGAAGACTTTGTCGGCCAGGCGGTCGACGAAGAAACGGTCATGCGAGACGAAGAGGATCGCGCCGCGGAAGTCGTCGATGAACGACTCGAGCACGGCCATCGTCTCAAGGTCGAGATCATTCGTCGGCTCATCTAAGAGCAGGACATTCGGCTCCTCCATCAGGATGCGCAACAGGAAGAGGCGGCGCTTCTCGCCTCCCGACAGCCGCGCAATCGGCGTCCACTGGAGCTCGCCCGGGAACAGGAAGCGCTCCATGAGCTCCTTGGCCGAGATGCGCGAGCCGTCCGCGAGCGTGATGGCGCGCGCGGCCTCCTGGATGTACTCGATGGCGCGCAGGCGCTCGTCCATGCTGACGGCGCGCTGCGTGAAGTAGCCGATCTTGACCGTCTGGCCAATCGTCACCGTACCGCTCGTCGGCTGCAGGCGCCCCGCAAAGATATTGAGGAGCGTCGACTTGCCTGTGCCGTTGCGGCCGAGGATGGCCACGCGGTCATTGCGCAGGACGGTGTAGGAAAAGTCGCGGATGATCGTCCGGCCGCCCACCTCGTAATTCACGTGGTCGAGCTCGATGACCGTCCGCCCGAGACGGCTGCCCGCGAGCCCGATCTCGACCGTGCTGCGGTCGAGGTCGACCTTCTTGTTCTTGACCTCTTCGTAGCGCTCGATGCGGGCACGCTGCTTCGTCGAGCGGGCCTGTGCTCCGCGGCGCAGCCACTTGAGCTCGTTGCGCAGGAAGTTCTGGCGCTTCTGCTCGCTGGCCTCCTCGCGCTCGATGCGCGCTTCCTTCTGCTCGAGAAATGAAGAGTAGTTGCCCGTGTAGGTGTAGGCACTGCCCTTGTCGAGCTCGAGGATCTTCGTCGCCGTGTTGTCGAGGAAGTAGCGGTCGTGCGTGACCATCAGGAGCGCGCCCTTCTGGCCCTTGAGGTATTCCTCGAGCCAGGCGATCGTCTCGCTGTCGAGATGGTTCGTCGGCTCGTCGAGGAGCAGGAGGTCGCACGGCTGTATGAGCGCCGTCGCGAGGGCCAGCCGCTTCTGCTGTCCGCCAGAGAGCGTGCCGGCCTTGGCCGTGTAGTCGCTGATGCCGAGCTTCTGCAACACGGTCTTGGCCGTGCTCTCGACCTGCCAGCCGTCGAGTTCGTCGATCTTCTCCGCATACTGCATGATGCGCTTCTGTATCGCGGGGCTCTCAGGGTCCTTGGCCGCATCGGCCAGGGCCAGCTCGTAGCCGCGCAGGGCGTCCATCAAGGGCGTCATGCCGCGAAAGACCTCCATGAGCACCGTGTGCTCCGGGTCAAAGACCTTGTCCTGCGCGAGGTACTCGATGCGCAGGCCGCGCATCGTGATCATCGTGCCGTCATCGACGGGCACGAGCCCCGCGATGGCCTTGAGGAAGGTCGACTTGCCCGTGCCGTTGACACCGACGATGCCGACCTTGTCCCCCGCGTCCATGCTGAGGTTGACCCCGGCAAACAGCTGCTTCTCGCCGTAGCTCTTCGTGAAATTCTCGAGTGTTATGATCATCTGTTATCTTCCTGTTTCCACCTGATACGTCTTATTATACTGTCTTTTTCCCGAAAATCCTAGTACAGGAAACGGAATGAGATTCTTAGATTTTACGGCATGTCGACGATCTCATCGTGCTCCTTCACGAGGTCCTCGGCGCAGTGGATGAGCACGCGCGTAATGCGCACGCCGTCCACTTCCTCGACGTAAAAGAGATTGCCGCCGGACGCCGCCATCTGGCCGACGCGCGGCGTCTGGCCGATCTGGTCGTAGAGCCAGCCGCCGACGGTGTCGACGTCCTCGTCCTCGATGTCGATCTCGAGGATATCCTCGAGTTCTTCGAGCAGCATCTTGGCGTCGACCGAGAAGATGCGCTTGCCGCGGCGCTCGGCCGTCGGACGCTCCTCGTCGAACTCGTCCTGGATGTCGCCGACAATCTCCTCGACGATGTCCTCGATCGTCACCATACCGGCCGTGCCGCCGTACTCGTCGACGACGATGGCCATCTGCGAGCGCTGCTTCTGCATCGTCTTGAGAAGCACGCTGACATCCATGCTCTCCGGCACGATCAGCGCCTTGCGCGCCAAGCGGCGCAGGTTGGGCTTGCGCCCCTCCGCCATGACGCGCATGAGGTCCTTGACGTGCAGGAAGCCGACGATATGGTCCTTGTCCTCATGGCAGATTGGGTAGCGCGTGAGCTGCTCTTCGAGAACGATGTGGAGATTCTCGTCCATCGTGTCCTCGAGGTAGAGGCAGACCATGTCCGTGCGCGGCGTCATGATCTCGCGGACGTTGAGGTCCGTGAAGTCGAAGACGTTGTCGACAAAGTCGACCTCCGTGTCGTCGATGAGGCCCTGGCGGTGGCTCTCCTCCATGAGCAGGCGTATCTCTTCCTCGGTGTGGGCGTCGTCGCCCTCCGAAGCCGTGTGGAAGCCCATGCGGTGTGCCACCCAGTTGGCCACGTGATTGAGCAGCCAGACGAACGGGTACATGACGCGGTGGAAGACGAGCATTGGCAGGGCCACGCTCAGCATGATCTTCTCGACGTTCTGGATGGCCATCGTCTTCGGCGTCAATTCGCCGAGCACGATGTGCAGGCCCGTGATGATCGAGAAGGCGAGCGCCAGCGAAATCGTGTGGCCGATGACATCATCGAGTCCGATGGTGTGCGTGATCGGCAGGATCAGCGTCGCGACGGCCGGCTCGCCGACCCAGCCGAGGCCGAGCGAGGCGAGCGTGATGCCGAGCTGTGTCACGGAAAGAGATGCGTCAAGGTGGTCGGTCAGCTTCTTGGCGTACTTCGCCTGACGGCTGCCCTCCTGGATGAGCGTCTCGAGACGCGAGGGGCGTATCTTGACGCAGGCAAACTCTGCCGCGACAAAGAAGCCGTTCATCGCGATGAGAAAGATTACGAGCAATAACTGGAATAATATGGGCACAATGTCCAAATCAGAGGAACCTCCTAAGTCCTAAAAAATCGAAAAACATAAAACGCAAAAACACCGCGTGATAGTCACGCTTCTTTTCTTGATGCTTTCTTGATGCTTTACTTATTGTGTTTCCTGGCCGGTCTTGCCGCGCGCAGGCCATGTTGACGGGTCTGCTTCCCCTTTCTTGCAGGAGCAGCCACCTTGGCATGCGGCAGCCGCTCAAACTCGATGCCGAGCTTCTTGCCGAGCTCGGAGAGCTTGACGGCTTCCTTGAAGTCGATCAAGGTGATGACGGCACCCTTGCGGCCGGCGCGCGCCGTGCGGCCAGCGCGGTGCTGGTAGACCTGCGCGCTCTCCGGGAAGTCGAGGTTGATGACGTAATCGACGGCCGGGATGTCAAGGCCGCGCGCCGCGAGGTCTGTCGAGAGGAGCAGCTGGGCACGGCCGCCCTTGATGGCGGCGATGGCCGACTGGCGCGCCTGCTTGGCGTCCTTGCCGAGCAGCGACTCGGCGCGGATGCCCTCGTAGCACAATTTCGCGAGCGTCTGCTCAGCCGCGAACGTCCTGTTGATAAAGACGAGGCCGCGCTCGATCGGCAGAGAACGCGTGAGCTTGCGCACGCGCTCGATCTTCTCGCGGAACGGTACGGTGACGAAGTAATGATGGCAGGCGGCCATCTCCTCGACCGACGCCTCGATCTCGATGTACTCCGGATGGCCGAGGAACGAAGCGCGGTCGCGCGCCTTCTTCGGGTCGGTCGCCGAGAACATCAAGGCCTGGCGGTCTGCCGGCAGCAATTTTACGACATCGGCTGTCGTCATGTCGTTCTGGTCGTCGAGCAGACGGTCGAACTCGTCGAGCACGAGGAAGCGCACACCCGCGAGCTTGAGCTTGCCCTTGCGCGCAAGCTCACAGATGCGGCCGGCCGAGCCGACGACGAGCTGCGGTTTCTCCTTGAGCTTGTCGATCTGGCGCGCGATGTTCGCGCCGCCGATGAGGCCCTGCACGCGGATGCCGAGGCCTGCCTTCTGGCTGAGCTCGCGCGCCTCGCCAGCGATCTGCATCGCCAGCTCATACGTCGGGGCCAGCACGACGGCCTGTGTCTCGCGGCGGTCCTTGTCGAGCTGCATGAGGATGGGCAGCAGGTAGGCGAGCGTCTTGCCCGTGCCCGTCGGCGCCACGCCGAGAATGTCCGTGCCAGCGAGGATTTTCGGGATGGCCTGCTGCTGGATGGGCGTCGGCTCCTTGATATTCTTGTCGGCGAGGACTGCTGCGAGTGCCTCGCTGACGCCTAAGTCGCGAAAGGTTTCCATATCTTCTCCTTATATCTTAAACAGGTATCACTTCTGTCATTTCGTCATTTCAAGAGCGGCTTGCCGTGGTCATCATCGAAGGTCGCCGTGCACCGCGGATAGTTCGAGCAGCCCCAGAAGACGCCGTTCTTGCCGTGGATGCTGCGCAAATGACCCTCGCGGCAGCGCGGGCAGAGGAAGCTCGACGAGGCCGCATCCTTCTCCATATGCTCCATCGGGCTGGCCGAGTACTTGGGCTTGTCGGCCCAGGACTGCCAAGAGGCATCCTTCTGCTGTGCTGCATAGCTCTTTTCGTCGGCCTCCATGCGCGCGGCGTAGTCGTCGGGCGAGAAGAGCGCGTTGAGCGCGGCGATATCGTCGTATGGCTCAGATGCACTGTGCGAGCTGTACGAACTATATGAGCGGTACGATTGGCTCGCCGCCGGAGCATCAGACTGGCGCGACTGCCAGGCCATCGCGGTGGCCGAGACGGCTGCCGGCGCCTCTCTTCGCGGCCGGCGCGCGAGGCGCGCTTTCGCGTCTTCGAAGTCGGGCTTGCCGTCCTTGTCGTTGCAGGTCATGCGGCACTTCGGGTAGTTCGAACAGCCCCAGAAGACGCCATTCTTGCCCTTGCGCTTCGTCAGGACACCCTGATGGCAGCGCGGGCAGACATTCTCGCCCTTGACCTCCATGTGGACGTCACCTGCCTTCGCGCAGAGCTTGCGCGTGAAGGCAATCTGCCCCTGCAGGAAGTCGGCAAGGCTCTCCCCGCCTTCCGACATCGAGTGGAGCTTGTCCTCCCAGATGGCCGTCGAGTCGGGGTACGTGAGCTCGTCGGGCAGCGCGTCGACGAGCAGATAGGCCGCGGGCGTCGGCACGAGATACTTCTTCTTGCCCTCGGCCTTCATGAACTTGCGGCGGATGAGGTCGTCGATGATTGTCGCGCGCGTCGCCTCTGTACCGATGCCGTAGACATCCTTGAGCTGCTTCTTCGCTTCGGGATTCTTGACGTACTTGTGGATTTCCTTCATGCCGGCCAAAAGCGTCGAAGCCGTGAAGCGCGTCGGCGGCTTCGTCATCTTCTCGAGCATGCGGCCGCGCTGCCAGGCCACGTCATCCTTCTTCTTCATGGCCGGCAATGTCTTGGCGTTGTCTTCTTTGTCTTCCTTTTCGTCCTCCTCATCGGTCTCCTGCTTCTTTTTCTGCGACTGGTACATGACCTTCCAGCCGAGGTCGCGCTCCGTGCGGCCGCTGGCCGTGAACGTCTCCTCTTTATAGCTGACCTCGACCTTCGTCTGGTCGTAGGTGTGGACGGGATAGAACTGCGCGAGGTAACCGCGCGCAATGAGGTGGTAGAGATTGCGCTCCTCCTGCGTCATCTTCGTGACATCGGCCTGCACCGTCGTCGGGATGATGGCGTGGTGCGCCGAGATCTTCTTGTCGTTCCAGGCGCGGCTCTTCTGCTTGGGATTGGCCGCCTTCACCCACGCGGCAATCTGCGCGTCGCCGGCCTTGGCGAGGTGCGCGAGGATGGTGCTCGCATCGCCGAGCTGGTTCGTCGGCAGGTACTCGCAGTCTGAGCGCGGATACGTCGTGAGCTTCTTCTCGTAGAGCTTCTGTGCCGTGTCGAGGACGAGCTGCGGCGCGTAGCCGAAGCGCTTGCCCGCGAGCACCTGCAGTGTCGAGAGCGAGAACGGCAGTGGCTGCGGCTCCTGCTTCTTCACCTTCTGGTACGATGAGATCACGGCGTCATGCGGCATCGCCTCGAAAAAGGCGAGCTTCTCGTCCGCAATCTTCTTGTCGACGAGGCGGTTCTCGCTGTCAAGCCCCGCCATCGTGTCCTGCGGCTTCCACTGCGCCTCGAAGCTGCCGTTTGCATGCTGGAAGGTGCCACGGATGAGGTAGTAGGTAACGGGCTTGAAGTGCTCGATCTCGCGCTCGCGGCGCACGACGAGCGAGAGCGTCGGCGTCTTGACGCGGCCGATCGGCAGTACGAGGCGCTCATGGCCGGCGCGGCGCGCGGCCAATGTGTAGGCGCGCGAGAGATTCATGCCGATGAGCCAGTCGGCGCGGGCTCTGGCAAGTGCCGACTGCTTGAGATTGAAGAAATCGCGGTTGTCGCGCAGGCTCGCATTGGCCTTCTTGATGCTCTTCTCGTCGAGCGCGTTCAAGAGGATGCGGCGCACGGGCTTCTTGTTCCCGAGATAGTCGAGCACCTCGTCGACGAGCAGCTGGCCCTCGCGGTCCGGGTCACCGCCGTGCACGATCTCGTCAGCCTTCTCAATGAGCGACTTGACGATGGCAAACTGCTTCTCGCAATTCTTGTCGACGAAGAGCTTCCAGTGCTCCGGGATGATGGGCAGGTCTTCGGCGCGCCAGCGCTTGTATTTCGGATCGTACTCCTCAGGCTCCGCCTGGCGCAGGATGTGGCCGAAGAGCCAGGTCACGACGCCGTCCTTCGTCACGAGGTAGCCATCATGGCGCACGATGGGCCCCGTCAGGCACTTGGCGAGCTCGCGGCCCACACTCGGTTTCTCGGCAATATAAAGACGCAAGAGTCTTGCGGCCTCCTTTCAATTCAATATAGAAAATAAAACGACACAATCACGAGATGAGCTTGTAGATGCCCCAGACGATGACACCGACCCAGGCCAGCAGGAACACGGTCACGAGTATGCCGGCGAGCTTCGCATGGCGCAGGATGTAGTCGGCCTGGCGCTCGCAGTCCGACCGCACGGGGTACGGCAGCATGCGCATGAGCATGGCGATGGCAGCCGGCACTAGCACAGCGTCGTCGAGCATGCCGAAGACAGGGATGGCGTCGGGAATCAGGTCAATCGGGCTCAAGAGGTAGAAGATGGCCAGGAGCATCATGCCCTTGACCTTCCGCGGTGTCTGGCGGCTCTTGAGCGAGAGCAGCATGACGAGGATGTCATGCCGGAAAAGGCGCAGAACGCCGAGTAATCGTCCCATTTTGCAAACTCCTAGTTCAAAGTAAATACAGTCTCATTTTACCACACAACGAGCCGTGCTGTCTGGAAAGGTGCTGAATTTCGAGAAATTGCCGGAATGTCTTATACAATTATAACATAGGAATTGACAGCATTATTCCTATTTGGTATAATAAATTAACATTTTGACAGATAATAATTCTCTTTGGTAGGTTTGTTTTTACAGGAGGACAACATATGAGCAAGAAGACCTTCCCGCTCTCCAAGGAGCAGCTTGAGGAAATCATCAAGAAGTACCCGACTCCGTTCCACATCTACGACGAGCGCGCCATCCGCGAGAACATCCGCAAGCTCCAGAAGGCATTTGCCTGGGCTCCGCGCTTCCGCGAGCAGTTCGCCGTCAAGGCGTTGCCGAACCCGCGCATCCTGCAGGTCCTGCACGAAGAAGGCGCTGGCACGGACAACAGCAGCCTCGCCGAGCTCGTGCTCTCGGAAGCGTCGGGCTACAAGGGCGAGGAGATCCTGCTGACCTCCAACGACACGCCGGCTGACGAGTTCCAGAAGGCCATCGAGCTCGGTGCCATCATCAACCTCGATGACATCAGCCATCTCGACTACCTCGAAAAAAATGCTGGCCTGCCGAAGATCATCTGCTTCCGCTACAACCCGGGCGACCTCATCGAAGGCAACGACATCATCGGCAAGCCGACGGAAGCGAAGTACGGCCTGACGCGCGACCAGCTCTTCGAGGCCTACAAGATGGCACAGGAGAAGGGCGTTAAGCGCTTCGGCCTGCACACGATGGTCGCTTCGAACGAGCGCCGCACGGAGGCCTTCGTCTTCACGGCTAAGCTCATGTTCGAGCTGGCAGTCGAGCTCAAGCGCCGCCTCGGCATCCACGTCGAGTTCGTCAACATCGGCGGCGGCATCGGCATCCCCTACCGCCCGGAAGAAGAGCCTGTCGACCTCGAAGCAGTCGGCGAGGGCATCCACAAGCTCTACAATGAGATGATGGTACCGGAGGGCCTCGGCGACGTCGCCATGATGACCGAGAGCGGCCGCGCCATCACGGGCCCTGCTGGCTGGCTCGTCTCGACGGCAATCCACGAGAAGAAGACCTACAAGGACTACATCGGCCTCGACTCCTGCATGGCCAACCTCATGCGCCCGGCCATGTACGGCGCCTACCACCACATCACGATTGCCGGCAAGGAGAACGAGCCCTGCGACCACACGTACGACATCACGGGCTCGCTCTGCGAGAACAACGATAAGTTCGCCATCGACCGCAAGCTGCCGAAGATTGACATCGGCGACCGCGTGATCATCCACGATACGGGTGCACACGGCAGCGCGATGGGCTTCAACTACAACGGCAAGCTCTGGTGCGCCGAGCTGCTGCTCCACGAAGACGGCAGCGTCGAGCTCATCCGCCGCGCCGAGACACTCGACGATTACTTCGCCACCCTCAAATACCCGGGCAGCGTAATGTAATTTGTGATTGTACGCACATCCGGAGTAGAAGGCGGAGAGGCATGTATTTCGGCTTCGGCGCTCTGCTGAATGGACCCCATGACCAGATTGCGCATCGATGCCGATTCGCCGCCTGCCACGGCGTTCCGACATCGCATGCTTTGCCACGCCTGTCTTGGGGCCCATCCCTGCGGGCAATCGCTTCGCTTCTGCAGGCGAAACACATGCCTCCCCGCTCAGGGCTATGCAAACTGAGTGGCAGGGCTGCTCGTCACGCAGAGCAAAGAGGGGATGGCCGGGCAAAAGCGAAGCGTTTGACCGTCTGCGTCAAGAATCTATTTTTTCCCGACACACATTTCCTGAGGAAAGAGCGTCGTTCAAGCGCAGCGCGTTTAGCTCTTTCCTCAGGCTGCATTAAAAGGGAAAAAATAGATTCAGCAGCCGGTCATCGCGCAGCGTTGCCCGGTCATCCCCGTCTTGCATGCTCCGACACATGCCTCCTCGCCTTCAATGACAAGATGTGAGCATATGCCAATCAGCAAAAAGAGCTGCTACCCAACTCGCTTGGGTAGCAGCTCTTTTTATTCTGTCTTGATTGCCAGACTCTATCAGGCCAGCACGCGTGCGAGGCGCACGAGTTCTGGGTTCAGGGTCTTCGTGTTGTTGACGGCCTCGAAGAGGTTGACGCCTACGACCTTGCCTTCGTTGAAGCCGAAGACGATATCCGATGCGCCCGAGATGATAGCAAGAGCAGCCTTCTCGCCGAGCATCGATGCCTTCATGCGGTCTTCCACCGTCGGCGAGCCGCCGCGCTGGATGTGGCCGAGGACCGAGACGCGCGTGTCGATGCCCGTCTTCTCCTCTACGGCCTTGCCGATCTCGATGGCCGAGCCGGCGCCTTCCGCCACGACGATGATGCTGTAACGCTTGCCTGCATCGTACATTGCCTTGATCTCTTCGCACATCGAGTCGATGTTGAACTTGACCTCCGGTACGAGGACGAACTCAGCGCCGCCCGCGATACCGGACATCATGGCCAGCCAGCCGGAGTTGCGGCCCATGACCTCAACGAGCATGATGCGGCGATGTGCCGAAGCCGTGTCGCGCAGCTTGTTGATTGCATCGACAATCGTGTTCGCAGCCGTATCGCAGCCGATCGTGTAGTCCATGCCCCAGACGTCGTTGTCGATCGTGCCCGGCAGGCCGACAATCGGCAGGCCCGTCTCTTTCGAGAGCAGCGAGCCACCCGTCAGGCTGCCGTCACCACCGATGATGACGAGGCCTTCGATCCCACGCTTCACGAGGTTCTCAAAGCCCTTGCGGCGGCCTTCCGGCGTCTTGAATTCCGGGCAGCGAGCCGTTCCGAGGAACGTGCCGCCGCGCTGGATGAGATCGCTGACACTGCGGCTCGTGAGCTCCTCGATATCGTCATCGAGCATGCCCTGATAGCCGTTATTGATGCCATAGACTTTTACACCCTCGTAGAGTGCCGTACGGACAACGGCACGCGCCGCAGCATTCATGCCCGGGCTGTCGCCGCCAGATGTCATTACAGCAATCGCTTTTTTGATCATGGGAACATCTCTCCTATTCCATCAGTTCCATACTTATCCCAATCATCCCGTTGGCCCATGCCGCAGGATAACCAAATGACCTGATAATGTACTTCTTATATATTATCTTTCTTTATTTTACGGAATTCGTCCCAAAATGTAAAGGGTTTCATGCAAAACAACGCCTTCTCCTCGCGGAAAAGGCGTTGCAGATCGTGGATTTTGTTTCAGGACGCGATACACGCATCATTTGAGGACGGCCATGAGATCTCGCTTCTCGTCCGTATCGACTTTGCGGATCTCCAGCTCGATGCCCAGCTCGTGGAGCTTCTTGAAGGCGGCGACGTCCTTGTCATCGACCGAGACGGCGCTCGTGACCTGATGCTTGCCCTCGTAGAAGCTCATGCCGCCGATGTTGACACTCTTGATCGGCACGCCGTGCTCGACGAGGTACAAGACGCTCGTGGGATTCGTAAAGAGCAGCAGGCAACGGTCATTCTCATACTTCGGGTTGCGGTAGATGCGCACCGCCTTCGCGAGGTCGACGACATGGCTCTTGACACCCGCTGGTGCAAGCTGCTTCAAGAGCACTGCGCGGATCTTGTCCTTGGCGACTTCGTCGTCACAGACGATGATGCGCTGGCAATCTATCGCCTTCGACCAAACAGTGGCGACTTGGCCGTGAATCAGGCGGTCATCGATCCGTGCCAATACAATCTTCATAAGAGATCATCATCCTCGTCGTCATCGTCGACAGCAATCTGGCTCGCGTGGAAGAACTGCATGCCGCTCTTGCCAGCTTCTGCCGCTTTATCCATGAGTTCCTGAATGCTCAGGCCTTCGTCCATCATCTGCGCGCTGCACATCTCGATGAGCATCGGCAGGTTGACACCCGTCACGATGCCGTACGCCTCATTGGCGATGACGAGACGGCAGGCTGCATTGTACGGGCTGCCGCCGAAGAGATCGTTGAGGAAGAGCACGCCACCCGAGCAGTCGAGCTCCTTGATGGCTTCCTCGTACTTCTTGACGACATCATCCGGCCCCTCGCCCGGCACGAGCGTGACGGCGCGGACATTCTTCTGCTCACCGCAGATCATCTCGCACGAGCGCACGAGCTCCTCTGCAAAAAGACCATGTGTACCAACGATAATCGCAAACATTGGATAACCCCCTTCTGATACTACCTTACCTATACCCTAATACAATGCAAGATGCGTGCCAACTTTGTGTATCAAACCAATATGGATACACAGGTCATCATTCTCGCATCTCTTTGCGTTCAACAACGATGAAATAATACTATCACACTTGCTAGATAATACTCTATCACGCTATCACCCATCATCCTGATACAGTATCGCCTCTCGCCACCCTAAAAGAAATACACTATCATCTGTATCAGGAATCATGGCCGTCAGTGTATCAGATCATCTCGGCCATGAAATAATACTCGTCTGCAGCCAGTGTCAGGTGCAGCTTCTCCGAAAAGACCTCTGCGGCCTCCTTCAGTGCCTCGACCTTCTCGGTGCGGAGCTCTGACGGATTGCCGCCGTAGTGGAGCGGCTTGCGCATGACGCAGCGCTCGAGCGCACAGCCGCAGTGGACGAGCAGCCGGATGCGCAGGGGATTGGCCAGAGGCTCCCTGCGCCCTGCCTCGAGCCGCTCGTCGAACTCCATGAGGAGCGGCATGACCTTCTCGGGGTTGAGATACGTCAGGAACTTGCAGAGGGATTCTGCGCAGAGACTCTGGACGACGCGGCTTCCCTGACGGTGAGGTGAGGCGCTGCGGCTGCCCGTGACGAGTTCCAAGAGCGCAGCCTCGCCCTCGCCGTCGATGATGGCCTCCAAGGAGATGAACGGGATGCGCATCGCGGGCTTCTTGACGCCGACGGCCGCCACGATGCGATGGCCCTCTGCGATCTCGCGCAGATGCTCCTCGAGCTTGACGATGCCGACGGGAATGACGGGCAAAGGCTGGCCCGCGCCGCGCAGGATCTCCTCGACGAGCGACTTGAGCTTGAGCGCCGTGCCCTGCCCCGTCGAGCAGATGGTCACGACGACGCGGCCGTCGTCCGTCACCTTCTCGAGCTCCGTATCCTGCGTGACGTCGCGCGCCTCGTAGCCGTGGAAGCTCGCGAGCGAGTCGTAGAGACCGTCGAGGTCCATGCCCGTGAGCTCCGCCTTGCGCATGGCCTCGAGGATCAGCGGCGTCGAGACCATGTCGATCGTGCGCACGGGCACATCGAGGCGCTTCTCCAGGCTCGGGCCGAGATTACAGAGCGAGCCCATGTCCGCGAGTATCAGGACGCCCTTGAGGCAGGGCACGGACTGCAACATGGCCGCCATCTTGTCGAGCACGGCCTGCGGACGGACCTCGAGCGGCATGTCGACGGCCAGCACGCTGACGTCCGTCGTGCCGAACAAGCGCTGCGCGACTTCGACCATCGAGGTCGCCGTGCTCTGGCCATGCGTCGCGACGATGAGGACGACGCGATCGTCGCGGTCATCCTCCTGCGACGATTCCAACAGCAGGGCGATGTACTCGATCTCGACGCGCGGCACCTCGATGCGGTAATGCTTCTCGATGAGGCTGCCGATCTCGGTCGCCACCTCGAGGCAGAGCGAGTCCTGCGGCACAGTGCCCTCGAGCTCTTTGTGCGCCGCATCCTTCGACTTGACCCGCTTGAGAAAGGCCGAGAGGTGCAGGCTGAAGGCGTAGAGGAAGCGGTCGTGATAGCTCGCATTCATGCGCTTCTGCACGTAGAGCGCCACCTGCTCCGCGAAGTCGACGAGCGAGGCGTCGACGATCTTCAGCAGGCGCTCGCGCGTCGTCATGTTGACCGAAGCTTTCTTGTTGTAGAGATTGCGCACGTAGACATTGACATCCGCCGCGAGGATCTGCTTGATGAGGTCGCTGCTGATGCCCTCTCCCTTGAGGAGCTCGACTTTCGCCTCGACGACCTGGTAGAGATTGAACTCCGCGCCGCTCACGCCGTCCGTCAGCGGGAAATCCGGCCCCGGCGGCACGATGATGCACGAGTCGCTGCCGAGAGCTTTCGTGACCTCCGTCAAGGCCTGGCGGTTGGCCGAGAGCGTCAAGAGGCCGCTCCGGATCTGCTGCGGCAGCATCTTGAAGTCGACCTCGATGCCCTCCGGGCTGTCAATGCCATTGAGGAAGGCCTGCGCGCAGAGCAGCTTGATGTTCGACTTGAGCTGGCCGGCATTGCCGCTGCCGATGCTGCCGACGAGAGCCTTTATTGTCTCGACGCCCACGCGGATCGGCTTCTTGACGCGCTGCGCCTCATCCTGGAACATCAGCTTGATGATGTCGAGCTTCTCGTCCGTGCTGCGCTCCGCGAGCGGCGGTATCTTCATGATGTTCGGGATGCGGCGCACGAAGGTCTTCGTCAGCGCGGAGTCGGGGTCCTCCGTCGTCGCCCCGATGATCAGGACTTTGGCCCTGCGGCTGCGCTGCGTCTCGCCGAGCCGGTTGAACGTGCCCGTATCCATGAAGTAGAAGATCATCTCCTGCCCCTCAGGCGGCAGGCGGTGGATCTCATCGAGGAACAGCACGCCGCCGTCTGCCTCCTCGACGAGGCCCGCCTTCGACTGCTCCGCACCCGTGAACGCACCCTTCATGTAGCCGAAGATATGCGAGATCAGAAGTTGCGGATTGTTGTAGTAGTCCGCGCAATTGAACGTCACGAAGGGCGCATCCGCTGCGAAGCGGTGCATGACCTTGCCGTACTCGAACATCATGTGGGCAAAGAGCGTCTTGCCGACGCCCGTCTGGCCGACGATCAAGGTGTGCAGGCCGTCGGGCGGGTAGAGAATAGCTGCCTTGGCCTGCTCGACTTGGCGCCTCAGGCTCCTGTCCGCGCCGATGAGCCGCGCGAAGGGATTCTCGGGCTCCTGCGGCTTCTTCGACTGACAGATGGCCTCGACATCGTCGAACTGGCACTCCCCCTCGCCGAGCGTCACGCCGAGTGCCGACTCCAGGCAAGCCCTGTCAAAGTAGAGCACCGGCCGCCCCGAGAACTTCACGATCCTGCCCTGGCGCTGCAGCGCATTGAGCTCCTTCGAGACATTGTTGCGCAAGATGCCGAGTGCCTCCGCGATTTCCTGCGCCCCAAAGCCGACACGCCCCTTGAGCTTTTCCTCTGGCCAGGCCTCCGACTTCTCTTCGATATACGAATAGATGCGCTCCCCTCGTTTCATCCGCATTCCCCTCCATACCTCAACATACACATCCTATTATAGCATACAGCAAAAAGGAGCAGCGCCTTGCGCTGCCCCTTTTCAAGCCTGTGAATGAGACTCAGCCTACGAGCTCGTAGCCAGCATCCTCGATGACTTTGCGGAAGTCGGCCTCTGGGATGTCGTGCGTTGCCTTGACATCGGCCTTGCCGCCCTCGAGGTCGACGGTGACATCCGTGACGCCGTCCATCTTGGCGAGTGCATCGTGAACGTGTTTCTGGCAATGGGCACACATCATGCCCTCGATCTTCAGTGTCTTTTCCATTCTTATCGCTTCTTTCTCCTGTACAGGTTGTGCGGCTGCCGAGTCGGCGGCCTCGTGATCCTTTCTATCAGATGAAACGGCTGTTGCCGTCTGCTCTGCTGATATTTCTGCCCCGTGGTCTGGCTTGAAGAAGCGCAGGCGCAGGGCATTCATGACGACGCAGACGCTCGACATGCTCATGGCGGCGGCGCCGATGACCGGCGAGAGCTTGATACCGAAGGCCGGGTAGAGGATGCCTGCGGCGAGCGGGATGCAGATGACGTTGTAGATGAGCGCCCAGAAGAGGTTCTCCTTGATGTTTTTCAGCACGGCCTTCGAGAGGCGAATGGCGCTGACCGCGTCGAGTAGGTCGCTCTTCATGAGCACGGCGTCGGCGCTCTCGATGGCGACATCCGTGCCCGCGCCGATGGCGATACCGAGGTCGGCCTGCGCGAGCGCCGGCGCGTCGTTGATGCCGTCGCCGATCATCGCGACCCTGTGGCCCTCCGACTGGAGCTTCTTGATGTGCGCCGCCTTGTTCTCCGGCAGGACACCGGCAATGACCTTCTCGATGCCCATGCGGCGGCGGATGGCCTCTGCCGTGCGCGCATTGTCGCCCGTCAGCATGACGACCTCGATGCCCATCTCGTGGAAGCGCGCGATAGCCTCGCGGCTCGTCGCCTTCTCCACATCGGCAGCGGCGAGGATGCCGATGACACGGTCGTCCTCAGCAAAGATCAGCGGCGTGCAGCCGTCATCCGCCAGCGAGGCCAGGTGCGCTTCATACGGTGTAAGGTCGATTCCCTTCTCCGCCATGAGCTTGTCGTTGCCGGCCGCGTAGACGTGGCCGGCGGCCTTGGCTTCAACGCCGCGGCCAAAGAGCGCCTTGAAATCCGTCACGGTCTTCGGTGCGATGCCCCTCTCCCTAGCTGCCGTCATCACGGCCTCTGCCAGCGGATGCTCACTGCCCTTTTCAAGGCCTGCGGCGATGGCGAGGAACTCCTGCTCCGAGACGCCGTCGACCGTCGTGATATCCGTGACCACCGGACGGCCCTCCGTGATCGTGCCCGTCTTATCCATGACGACCGTGTCGACAGACTGCGCGATCTCGAGCGCTTCACCCGATTTGATGAGGATGCCGGTCTCTGCACCCTTGCCCGTGCCGACCATGATGGCGACCGGCGTCGCGAGGCCCAGGGAGCAGGGGCACGAGATGACGAGAATGCAGATGGCAATCGAGAACGCGAACTCGACGCTCGCGCCCATGGCCAGCCAGGCGGCACCCGCCAGCACGGCAATCGCGATGACCGCTGGCACGAAGATACCCGCAATCTTGTCGGCCGTGCGCGCGATCGGTGCCTTCGATGCGCTCGCCTCGTCGACAAGGCGGATGATCTGGCTGATGGTCGTGTCTTCGCCGACGCGCTCCGCGCGGAAGTGAATGGAGCCTTGCTTGTTGATTGTGGCCGAAGTGACCTTGTCGCCCGCCTGTTTCTCGACGGGAATCGGCTCACCCGTGATGGCCGACTCATCGACGCTTGTCGTGCCAGAAAGCACGACACCATCTGCCGGGATGCGCTCACCCGGGCGCACGACGATCTCGTCGCCCGCCACAAGCTCCTCAGCCGGAATGGTCTGCTCCACGCCGCCGCGCACGACGCATGCCTGTTTCGGTGCGAGGTCCATGAGCTTCTCGAGCGCCTTGCTCGTCTGCCCTTTCGCGCGCGCCTCGAGGTACTTGCCGACGGTGATCAAGGTGACGATCATGCCGGCCGACTCGAAGTAGAGATTCGTGCTGTACTCCTGCACGAGTGCCATGTCACCGTGGCCGAAGCCCCAGCCCATGCGGAAGATGGCGAAGGCGCCGAAGAGCGCTGCCGCCATCGAGCCCATGCCGACGAGACTGTCCATGTTCGGTGCGCCGCGGAAGAGATTGCGGAAGCCTGCGATGTAGTAGCGGCGGTTGAGATACATGATTGGCAGCACGAGCAAGAACTGCGAGAACGCGAATACAATGGCATTCTGCGGACCGTCAAAGACCTCGCTGACGATGTGCGGCACAGGCAGCCCGAAGAGCTTCTCAAAGAGGCCGTGCATCGAGATGTACATCGTCGGCAACAGGAAGGCGATCGACCAAACGAGGCGGTGCTTCATCTCAGCGATGCTCTTCTTGACAGGGTCCTCCTGCGGAGCGGCCTTGGCCGCTGCCTGCTTGCCTTTGACCGAGGCGCCGTAACCAGCATCGACGACGGCCTTGATGATGGCCGGCACGCTCGTCTTCGCCTCATCGTATTCGAGCTGCATGCTGTTCGTCAGCAGATTGACGCTGACATCTTTCGTGCCGTCAACCTTCGCGACGGCCTTCTCCACACGGGCCGAGCATGCCGAACACGTCATGCCCGTGATCGTGAATTGTTCTTTCTTCATCTTGGATTTCAGCCTCCTTGGTGGCTATTGGGAAACGACAGATCATTTCATGACCTTCTGGAGCGTCGCGACGAGCTCGTCGACGACCTCATCGTGACCAGCGCGGATGTCATCGACGACGCACGACTTGATGTGCTGTGCGAGCAGTTCCTTGTTGAACGCATTGAGCGCCGACTGGATGGCGCTGACCTGTGTGAGGATGTCGACGCAGTAGCGGTCATCCTCGACCATCTTGCAGACGCCGCGGACCTGTCCCTCGATGCGCCGCAGGCGCGAGACGAGGCACTTGTATTCCTTGCTGTCCTTGTCGCGGTGCTTGTGCTTGACACAGCCGCTGCAGGTGTGCTGCTCTGCACTCGCCTCAGCCATAGCAGCCGCCTGACATTTCTTATCTTCACATGATGCCATGAATATACCCCCTAACGGTATATTATCTTATACCATGAGGGGGTATCTGTCAAGCAAAAAAAATTTCCCGTCTGATGACGGGAAATCAAGCCTATCAACCCTTGTCCATCGAGTGGATGATGATGTCAGTGAGGATCTTCGTCCAGTCGATGCGGCCGCTTGAACTGCCGGAACCTTGCTCGGTCGGCTGCTGTGGCGGCGGGTTCTTGGCGCGCTCGGCAGCGAGACGCGCGGTGCGCAGGTCGTTGGCGAGCGCCTGGTCTTGCTTATCGGAATAGTTCCAGGCAATCTCGAGCTCGCGCACGGCGTCGTCGTAGCGTCCCTCGTCATAGTAGATGAGGCCTTCGTACTGATGACAGCGCCAGATGGGATACGTCGCGTTATCGTGCTTCGTCGCGTTGGCCGCGCTGAAGTCCTCAAGCGCGTCGTGTGGCCGGTTGAGGCCGTAGTAGGCGCGGCCGCGCAGGTAGTAGGCATAGGCGCGCGGGTTGCCTGTCACCTGGCGGTCCCCGATGAGCGTCGTCAGCTCATCGATGGCCTTCGTGTATTCACTGCGCTGGATGTTGCCCATGCTGCGGTCGAAGATCTTGCCGTAATCGTAATTCGTCTCGAGCCGCGTGCCGAGCTTGCGCTTCTCCAGTCCGTTGGCCTTCTGGTACTGCCGCAGGAGCTCCTCATTCTGCTTCTTGAGGGCGTCGCGCTCCTGCTGCAATTTCTCGATCTCGTCCTTCTTGGCCAGCATGGCCTTGAAGTCGATGTTATCGGTGTCGACCTCTGCCGTCAGGTTGACGGTGTACTTCCATGTCTTGCCCGAAAGTTCCGGCACGGAATCCTCCTTGATGACCTTGAGCACGGCGCCAGAGATCATCTTGACGTCATCCTCTGTCAGCTGCATGTTCTTGGTGCGCGAATAACTCTCGACGTAGACGCCGGCCTTCTCGACAGCGGCGCGCATGGCCTCCTGCCGCGCCGCATCGCGCGCGATCTTCGGCGAATCGTTGTCGCCCATGATGTAGACGCCCGTCGCCTCGATGACCTGAGGCGCCGCTTCAGCAGGACTCATACCGCCCGGCCAGATACAGACGGCCGCCACAAGCACAAAGCAGGCCCGCCACAATCTCTTCATACTCCAACACCATCCTATCGTAAAATAGTGTACTTTGCTAACTACTATTATACGGATGTAGAATCCGCCTGCCAATTAAAAACGCATGAATTTCAGGCAGATTCCGCCTCCTCAAAAAAAATTTTGCGGAATCGCAAAAAAAAGATTGACAGACAGGCGCGATATCGATATACTATATCTTGTCAGTTGCGACAAGCGACAGATGCTGATTTAGCTCAGTTGGTAGAGCAGCTCATTCGTAATGAGCAGGTCGTAGGTTCAAGTCCTATAATCAGCTCCATATTCTGCTGATTTAGCTCAGTTGGTAGAGCAGCTCATTCGTAATGAGCAGGTCGTAGGTTCAAGTCCTATAATCAGCTCCATCTGGAACATCAGGCTTTCGAGAAATCGAAAGCCTTTTTTGTTGTCCGCCCCTGCCTCCATCTGCCATCATCTGCTATAATAATGGAAGAGAGCAGAGCTTTGAAGCGATGAACAGGAGGAATCATCATGAAGATTGCAATGGCAAATGACCATGCCGGCACGAAACTCAAGAACGAGATCAAGGCGTATCTTGAGAGCGAAGGCCATGAAGTCAAGGATTTCGGCACGTACGACGAAGAGTCCTGTGACCTGTCGGACTTCGTCTACCCGGCTGCACTCTCCGTCGCAAAGGGTGAATGCGACCGCGGCATCTTTGTCGACGGCGTCGGCTACGGCAGCGCGATGATCGCCAACAAACTGCGCGGCATCTTCGCCGTCGTCTGCCAGGACCCGTTCTGTGCCGCCCTCGCCCGCCAGCACAACGACAGCAACGTCCTCTGCCTCGGCGGCAAGATCATCGGGCCGGCGATTGCCATGGAGATCGTCAAGACCTGGATGCACACCGATCCTCTGACGGCCGAAAAATACCGCCGCCGCGTCAAGAAAGTCCAGGAAATCGACGCCAAGCACTGTGTCGCCGTAAAATAAACGACTGAAAACATCATACCCTTACAGAGAAATGCCCAGGCATCATGCCTGGGCATTTTATCTATACGCGATCGCCTTTGTCGCGGCAGTAATTGACGAGCAAGTCAATAAAGGCGCGCGCCGCATGCGACAAATACGCCTTCTTGCGCCAGGCGACGAGTGCATGGCGGCGTGGGCGCGTCGGCAGCGCCGCATAACACGGTCGCGTCTCCGGCTGGAAGGCGCGCAGGAGCGTCATCGGCAGCAGCGTCGCGCCGAGGCCCGCAGACGCCAGTGTCAGGGCCGTCTCCATGCTGCGTGTCTGCAAGTAGATCTGCGGGACAAAGCCGGCTTCCGCGCACAGTGAGAGAAGCTGTTGATGGAGCTTCTGCTCGCTGTGCATCTGAATGAACGGCGTGTCTTTCAGGAGACCGATGGGCAGGAGCGGCAGCGTGCCATGGCAGTCCTGCGGCAGATGGTACTTCTTGGACAGTTCATGATTGGCCGGCAGGACGAGAACCATCTCCTCCGAATAGAGCTCTGCAAACGAGAAGGCATCCTCATCGACCGGCTGTGTCGCGATGATGAGGTCGACATCACCAGAGAGCACCGATTCCTCCAAACGCTTCGAGGTGTGCTCCGCCAGATGCAGGCGGATTCCCGGATATTCCGCCTGGAATTTCGGCAGGAATGCCGCGAGGAAGTACGTACTGCGGAACGGCGAACTGCCGACGACGAGGTTCCCCTGCGCGCAGCCGAGCTCATCCTCGACATAGCGGCGGAACTCTGTGTCAAGCTCCATGATCTGCTGTGCCGTCTCCAAGTACTTCTGCCCGATGGTCGTCGGGCGCAGCGGCTTCAAGCTACGATCGAAGAGCGGCGCACCGACCTTTTTTTCGACACTCTTCAAGAGCTGCGAGAGCGATGGCTGCGAGATATAGAGTTTCTCTGCCGCACGCGAGATAGAGCCCATCTCATAAATGGTCCGGATATAATGAAAATGACGGATCTCCAAGCGAATTCCTCCTAGTATAAGAATTATCCTATGAAATCAATAAGTAATTTTGCAAATCATGATATATGTGATTTTTAGAACAAAATCGCTAAAATGGCAGTATCCTTTGATATGTAAGAAATACATGCACAGTATTCATGATATATCTCTATATTATCATATATTTTAGATTATGTCTTAGATAAAATATCTAGTATTATACTTATATTCAATTTCATACTATAATAAAGACATCAAATCAAGAAAGAAATGGATAAAAACAAGAATTCTGTAAGGAGGTCTTCCCCATGTCGTTAACGTATTATTTCCTGCCGACCCGCAATGTATTTGGTGAAGGTGCCGTCAATGAAGCCGGCAAGCTCATGAAGAGTCTCGACGGCACGCATCCGATGATCGTCACGGATGCCTTTCTTGCAAAATCCGGCATGGCCGACCAGGTCAAGAAGATCCTCGAAGATGAGGGGCTGCCGACGTACATCTTCGGCGGCGCTGAACCGAACCCGACAGACAAGAACGTCGTGGCTGGCGTAGCGGCTTTCAAAGAAAACAAATGCGACTGCATCATCTCTCTCGGCGGCGGTTCTTCGCACGACTGCGCGAAGGCCATCGGCCTCATTGCGGCCAACGGCGGTGAGATTTACGACTACGAAGGCATCGACATCTCCAAGAACAAGATGGTCCCGCTGATGGCCATCAACACAACGGCTGGCACAGCCTCCGAGATCACGCGTTTCTGCATCATCACGGACACACGCCGCAAGGTCAAGATGGCCATCCTCGACTGGCGCGTCACGCCGCAGATCGCCATCAACGACCCCGTCCTCATGAAGGGAATGCCCCCGCGCCTCACGGCCGCAACGGGCATGGACGCTCTGACGCACGCCATCGAGGCATACGTCTCCTCTGCAGCCAATCCGCTGACGGATGCCGCCGCGCTGCAGGCCATCAACATGATCCAGAAATACCTGCCGAAAGCCGTCGCCAACGGCGATTACCTCTACGCCCGCGACAAAATGGCCTACGGCCAGTACCTCGCCGGCATCGCGTTCAACAATGCCTCCCTCGGCTACGTCCACGCCATGGCGCATCAGCTCGGCGGCTTCTATAACCTGCCGCACGGCGTCTGCAACGCCATCCTGCTGCCGTACGTCTGCGAGTTCAACCTCATCAGCAACCTCAACCGCTTCCGCGACATCGCCCGCGCGATGGGCGAGATGATCGACGGCCTCAGCACGAACGATGCCGCCGACAAAGGCATCAATGCTATCCGCCGCCTGAGCCGCGAAGTCGGCATCCCGCAGACGCTCAAGGAACTCGGCGTAAAGCCAGAGGACTTCGAGCTCATGGCAGGCAACGCCCTCAAGGACGCCTGCGCCCTGACGAGCCCGCGCAAATACACGAAGGACGAAGTCGTCGAGCTCTACCGCCGTGCCTACGAAGGCGACTGGGTTGACTCCACGCTCTGATTCCCCCATAATCCCCCGCATAAAAGAGGCTGCCGTATCGGCAGCCTCTTTTGATATGTCTGCTTCTTCCAATTTCTATCAAGCCCCATCAATTCCCATCAATACCACATCAATTCGCATTCCCGCCATCATGACAGCAAGATTTTATAGTCCTGTTTCCACACACCTCCGTCCCGCTTGAATCATCCCTGTACTTTTCAAAAAATTACACCAAAAAAACGAAGAATATACGGTGCACTTCATGCTATAATAAACATAAAGTTAATCAAGAAGAACAATATAGATAACAAAAAATTGTTCAATAGCAGTCAGAGAAAGGCGGTTATCACAATGATTAAAGTTGGTATTATCGGTGCAGGCCGTATCGGTCATGTACATGGCGAGAGCATCTCGAAGTTCGTCAAGAACGCAACGGTCAAGACGATTGCTGATCCGTTCATGAACGAGAAGACGGAAGCTTGGGCAAAGTCCCTCGGCATCGAGAAGACGACGAAAGATTACCATGAGATCCTCAACGATCCTGAGATTGAAGCCGTCCTGATCTGCGCTTCCACGGACCAGCATTCCCCGCTCTCCATCGAAGTACTGCGCGCCGGCAAGCACGTCTTCTGTGAGAAACCGATTGACCATGATGTCAATAAAATCAAGGAAGTTCTCGACGTCGTCAAAGAGACGGGCAAGAAATACCAGGTCGGCTTCAACCGCCGCTTTGACCACAACTTCAAGGCTATCCGCGATGCTGTCGTCGCCGGAAAAGTCGGCAAGCAGCAGATCATCAAGATCACGTCCCGTGATCCGGAACCGCCTTCCATCGATTACGTAAAGATTTCCGGCGGTATCTTCCTCGACATGACGATTCATGATTTCGATATGGTCCGCTATCTCTCCGGCGCAGAAGTCGAGGAAGTCTATGCAGAGGGCTCTGTCACCGTCGATCCGGAAATCGGCAAGGCTGGCGACATCGATACGGCCATCATCACGCTGAAGCTCGACAATGGCGCTACGGCTGTCATCGACAACTGCCGTGCCGCTTGCTATGGCTATGACCAGCGCGCTGAAGTCTTCGGCACAAAGGGCTGCGTCGCCATCTCCAACGATTCGGATTCCAATGCAGTCTACAGCTGCAAGGACGGCGTCATCGCCGAGAAGCCGATGTTCTTCTTCCTCGAGCGCTACATGATGGCTTATGCAAACGAAGTCAATCAGTTCGTCGAAGCGATCGTCAATGACACGCCGACCCCGGTCAATGCAAACGACGGCCTGCAGCCGGTCCTCATTGGCCTCGCTGCCAAGAAGTCGGTCGAAGAGCATCGCCCGGTCAAGATTGCAGAGATCCGCGCCCAGTACGGCCTCTGATTCAACATCATCTTCTACCGATCCTGAACCCAATCATTTATTCCTTCGTTCCTCTCCGTGCGGCACCCCCTGCCGCATGGTTCCATACCAAATCAAAGGGCCCCTTCCCCGGGGTCCTTTTTGTTATAAGTATATGTTATATATTGATTTATTCTTGATAAATTCATGATAAAATATTTGCACATATATGTGCACTCTGCTAAAATAGAACCAGATACATGATGCAGAATGATTATGTTACGATCTATTTGATATATGCACTCTGTCAGGAGGGGAGTTTGTTGCTTCAGTATTTTCCCAATCACCGCTATCGTTCTACCTTCTGCAAGAACTCCACGCCGCGTCTCGAATACGTCTGTCACGTCGGAGCAGATGCCTCGCATATGCCGCGAAGCATGCACGAGCATGATTATCTCTGTGAAGTCGTGCTCATCACGCAGGGTGCGGGCATCTACATGATTGACGGACAGCGCTACACGGCGCAGAAGGGCGACCTGATCTTTTACAACAGCCATACCGTCCACGACGAATTCGGTGGCAGTGGCAGCAACCTGGCAACCTACTGCATCGCGATCAACGGGCTCCGCATCGAGGGACTGCCCGTCGATCATCTGCTGCCGGACGGATACTGCCCCATCCAGCCAACGAAGCAGCACTTCTCCGAGATCCTGAACCTCTTCGCAGCCATCGAGCAGGAGGCAAAAGCACACGCTGAGATTGCCAAATATCTCACCATGGCACTTGCCGCCAAGCTCACAGCGCTCCTGCGCGAAGAAGGTGTAAAACAGCGCCAGCAGACGCCGACGCTCGCGGCAAAAGCCCGCGCCTTCATCGACAAGAACTACAAAGAGAACATCCGCCTCGGTGACATCGCCGCTGCCACACATACGAATGCCTATTACCTCTCTCACCTCTTCAAGGCAGAGATTGGCCTCTCACCGATGAAGTACGTCATCCTGCGCCGCATCGGCGAGGCTCAAAACCTCTTGATCAACACAGACATGACAATCACCCAGATTGCCGCTCAGGTCGGCTACAACAACTCCAATTACTTCCAGAACGTCTTCAAGGGCGCGCTCGGCATGACACCGGGCGAATACCGCCGCAAATGGACAGTCTGACCAAAAGCCCGACAGAATCATCGCGTTCTGCCGGGCCTTTTGCACCTTCATCCCTCCAGGGCAACATTGGGATGGGGCGGTATAGCAGATAATTATGCAGAAGTTGTAGGTGCCGAACAGATACGCAAACTGGAGTACTGAAGAGTCTTGTGGTACGGTATAGATGAAGACAATCGATAATGCGAACGGCACACTCGTCCAGAGAATCCACGGTCTCGACTTGCCCCATTTAGCCGACCATGACCGGGTCAATGCCCGCATAATCGGTGTAGAAGAACGTCAGGATGCTCATAGCACCCCAGACGATGTTCTGCGCCGTATCGAAATGTATGAGCCAGGACAATTTGCCGCTATTTTCTGCAGCAGCAGTTGCTGGATTACTCATGAATACCCCTCCTGAAGATATGCAGGTTTTTTCATGGTGTAAATATTCTGGCATTTTATGCCATGCCTATCGTATGAAAGTATGCCAGCCGTAACGCTTGGCGCTGTGGCTGGCATACTTTCATTTTATATGTCGCTTGCTCGTATCTTCCAGCACTGCTCAATATTCGATGGCAACCGGCTTGTCTTCTTTGTACGACTGCGTCGTGGCAAAGGCAATCTATGTTGATTTCGTGCCATCTTGACACTCCCCATACCTACAGGCAGGGGATTCTTGGTTCGACAACCACTGCGCCGCCTCCAAAGAATTGGCGTCTTACACGATTTCCCCAAGCGTGAATTCCCGTGTGCCCCACGG
>OIWT01001105.1_pt1 | contig 34269 bp, 31 predicted proteins | sample 1587701 | NCBI WGS metagenome assembly OIWT01 (sample SAMEA3888904, study PRJEB22519) | human gut metagenome | biome: human gut; feature: human-associated habitat; material: faeces | place: Denmark | collected 2009 | reverse complement strand
GTACTGTGCAGGAGTATTATTCAGTTTCTTACCGGTTTCCTTATAGTAATCAAGGCGGTCTCCAAGCATCTTGTTATAGATGAATCGGACACAGCCGAAAGTCTTGGCAAACATAATTTTTTGTTCAGCCGTTGGATAGAGCCTGTATCGGTATGCCTTATTCACTATAATCTCACCTGCCTTGATGTTCTATGTATTCACAATTTACGCCTAACCTCTGGAAAATCTTTTTTGATCAGCCTAGAGCTGGCACTTTTATAAGCATTGATGAATTTTGATAGTTCTGTATAGAGAATACTTTGCGGCGATACTTTACCACCAAAACAAGATGGTAATAGAGCAAGAATACTGAATGGTTATTGCTATCCAATTTCATAGTATAATCAATTCTTTCTCATATACGACTAATTATACTACAGAACTATCTACAGAACTATCTACAGAGCAATGGTATGGCTCAATTACTTACGTAAATTCGCCATACCCGCCTTCATCCCCCACCTAAGAGGTGGAGGACTTCTGGCGGATTAGGTTAAAAACGTTGTGACAGAAATCAGAAAAAAGGGAGAGGGAAAATATGAGTTATACCGTTCTCGTGGAAGAGGTAGTCCGTCAGGAATTTGCTGTGGAAGCGGCAGTCTCTGTCTTATGCAGTGGACGTATCCTGTCAGGTGGTCTGTGGTTCCGGATCGTCTTCCCCGTATTCGGTATAGAGTTGTTTCAAGATACATTTCCGTTCGACCAGGCCGAGTAGCTTTTTATCCTTGACGATAGGGATGGATTTCAGGTGTTCGGCGACCATGACGCTGGCCAGGTCCTCCATGGTGGCATCCGGGCCGGCCATGACGACTTTTTTGGTCATGAGCTGTCCCGCTGTGCAGGCGAACAGCTTCTTGAATCCCTGTTCGTATTCTTTGAGGTTGCCATAGTAGATATTGGCCCCAAGGAGATTGACATACTGTGGAACATGGGGCTTGACTTCCTTGTACAGGAGGTCCGCGTCGGTGACAATACCGATGACCGTGTTGTCGTCGTCTACGACGGGGATGGCCGAAATGTTATGTTCGACAAACATATCGACGAGATCGAAAATCGTCGTATCTTTTTTAGCTGTGATGACATTTTTTTCCATAATATCTGCTGCTGTTTTTGTCATAGCAATCAGCTCCTTTGGTGTAAACGCATCAGCTCCCTTTGTCTATCCTTATTATAGCACGTTTGCACTGGTATGGCAGAAAAACTGGCTCGTGGCCGTACAGGCCGGTGCAGGATGGGATGGATGGGAGAAATCATCTTTTCAAATGGAGGGATTTCTGCTACAATATTATTGCTAATAATATTCAATTTCATATAAAGGATGCGATACGAGTGAATACCCTGATAGTATACGATGACCGGGAACGGACTAAAGAAATGGCGATATGTCTTGCCCGGGTCCTTGGCATGTGCCGCTATCTGTCGTGGCAGCACGTTTCTCCTTCCCTGGCCGCCCGGTATGGGGCCGTCTTGTTTGTGACATCGGACAGCTCGTCTCTGCGTTCTGCTCTGGCGGGATATTCCTGGCATGCCTCTCATCTGGCTGCGGTCCTGCTGGGAAACCGGGCAGAGGCGGCACGATTCCATCAGCAGGCTCACCGTGACGGCATCCCACTGGAAATGGTACTGCCTGCAGACCGGGAGTCTTTTCCCGATGATGTCATTGCCATCGCCTGCCAGCTGCGCCGTGAGTGGCTGGATGAAACGGGAAGTCTTCCCGATGAAGACGTACGTCAGGCAGTGGAGCAGTTCCTGACCAGTCACAATACGGCGTCACTGGCGACGGGAAGCGGTACCAGCGTGCGCTGCACTCCTATCGAGTATGTGTACCGGGACGGAACGATGTATCTCTTCACTGAAGGTGGGATGAAGTTTGCCAATCTCTACCGGAACCGTCATGTCAGTCTCAGTGTATACGACCCGTTCACCGGCCTGTCGGACCTTGCGGGGATGCAGATCACCGGAACGGCCAGCTGGTACGGCCCGGGTGATGCGGAGTACGAGCAGGCTCTGGCGGTACGCCATCTGACGCTGGAACAGGTGGAAAAGATGCCTGTCGTGCTGCATGCCCTGGTGATTACGCTGGAACAGGTGGAATTTCTCTGGCATGGGTTTACCGGACGGAAAGGGGCACCACGGCAGTATTACCGGTGGCACGATGAAACGGAAAAGAGGCGGTAGTCATGAAATGGGGAGAGGCGTTACAAATCAGACAGATGGAAGGCGATAATCTGACTCTTATGGAAAGTGCGTCCGGCAAGCTGCGCATTGCAGCTTATACCGTATACCCCGGGATTACCCTGCAATATATTACATCCCATGTGCAGAACGTCACCTTCCCGTCACGACCCAGACCGGACGTATTTGCCATCAATCATTGTGAAAAGGGCCGGATCGAGTGCCATTTCCAGAACGGGGAATACCTGTATATGGGAAAGGGCGATATGTCCATCGGCTGGCGGGACAGTGCCGGTTACTGCCACAATGCCTTTTTCCCGTCATCCCACTATCATGGCGTATCCCTGATCGTCCACGTCCAGGAAGCCCAGCCCATACTGGACCGGCTGCTGACCGATGATTCGCTGGACTTGTCCGGTTTGTGCAGCCGGTTCTGCTATCACAGCCGCTTTGGTATGATTCTTGAAGAAAATACATCCATGCGCCATTTGTTTTATGAACTGTATCACGTGCCGGAACAGATTCGGAAGCGGTATCTGCGCCTGAAGGTGATGGAAATCCTGCTGTTTCTCACGACACTGGAACCGGTGCAGAAGCAGAACCAGATACAGCTCAATAAAAAACAGGCTGATGCCGTCAAAGCAGTCCATTTCCTGCTGACCCAGCATGTGAAAGAACACCTGACCATCAACGAACTGGCACAGCGTGGCGGTCTGGCTGCAACGACACTGAAACGGTGCTTTAAAGAAATGTACGGTAAGACCATATTTCAGTACATGCAGGAATACCGCGTCAGTGAGGCCGCGCGCCTGCTCATAGAAGGGGAAGAAAGCATTATGGAAATCGCAGCCCGTGTCGGATATGAAAACAGCAGCAAATTTGCCAAGGCCTTTCAGAAATTTACGGGCCTTACGCCCAGCGTGTACCGGCAGAAACATAAGTCATAACTATCAGGCACGATGATGATGTGCCTGGAGAGGCTGTCTCTATGAGATAGTCTCTCTTTTTTTGCGAAAAATGTCCAAATGGAGCCGGAAATGTCCGATTGGAGTGGCATACTTATTTGTTTTATGGTATTATTTTATCGTTATTGATTATTAATATCATAAAATAACAGAGGGGTGTATAGGAACATGAATCATCAGTACAAATCATATATGACAGGCATTATTCTGGCTGCGATGGCCATGCCGGCCTATGCGGCAGCTGCTGGTACGGCACAGGCAGATACGCAGAACCTGCTCAGCAAAGACGTCGTCGTTACGGCTACCCGTACAGAAGCCGAAGTAAAGACGGTTCCAAATACGGTAGAAGTCATTACGGCAGAAGACATCCAGAAGCTGGGGGCTACCGATGTCTACTCGGCACTGCGGCTGGCAGATAATATACAGATCATGAACACGAGCACCGGGTTCGGCCACCGCGTTTCCATGCGCGGCATGGCCAGCAATCAGACTCTGATCCTCATCAACGGCCAGCGCACGGCCATTGAAGATACGGCTACGACACAGAATCTGCTGGCCCTGGACCGGATCAACGTCAATACGATTGAACGCATTGAAATTGTCCGCGGCGCCGCTTCTGCCCAGTATGGCTCCGATGCGCTGGCCGGCGTCATCAATATCATCACCAAGAAATCGACAGGAAAACCGTCGGTTACCGTAGGGGCTACGACCGGTACGACGAACATGCAGAACTATTATCATATCGATTTGGGGAAACAGGGGAAATTCAGCGGCGTTTTTGATATGGATTTCTCTAAAGACCGCCAGTGGACGGAACATAACGTATCGGGACTGCCCATCAAAAACCTGCAGGGGCCCAAACAGAATTATCGCTTCAGCGGGACCTATGAACTGGGCAAGGATAAGAATTTAAATCTCGACCTGGGATATTATAAAGACAAGCTGACCGGCGACTGGAGCCACAAGGAATACAATACCGGTGCCTGGGGCGGTATCATCCGTCTGCAGGATGCCAAACTGGAAACGGAACGGCGCGATGCCAGCCTGAGCCTGACGGGGAAGAATAAAAAAGATGATTATATGATCCGCACATTCTACAGCAAGATGGATAAATTCCGGTTCCTGCCCTATACGGCCCTGGCAAAAGAAACGGGAGAAACCAATACATACTCCGTTTGGGGCATTGAAGCCAAGAACAGCCATCAAATCAATGGCAGTCATACCCTGACCTATGGCACGGAATATGACCGCTATGTCGTCGAAGGAGTCAATTTCGGCAAAATCGGCGACAATGGCAAAGATGTCAATACCTATGCCGCTTATATCCAGGATGAATGGCTGGCTGGGAACAAGTGGATCATCATCCCTGCCGTCCGCTATGACAAGCACAGTGAATTCGGCAGCAAGACGACACCGCATCTGGGCGTGACGTATCTTCTCAATGACAACAACCGGTTCAAAGCCAACTGGGGCAAAGGATTCAAGGCCCCGACGGTCAGTGAATTGTATATGGACTACACCCACATGGGCGTCCTGACCATGGGCAATCCGGATCTCCAGCCGGAAGAATCGACGAACTGGGACGTCAGCTATGAAGGCGAATGGGGGAAGACCTTTGGCAAGGTGACCTATTTCCACAATACTATCGACAATATGATTTCCACCCATAGTGTCAGTGGTATGCGCGGCGTGAGCGAGTATTACAACATCGACGGCACGACCAAGACCCACGGCATCGAACTGACCCTGGGGCGGAATCTGTCCAAACGCTGGGATATTAAGGCGACGAGCAACTGGACGAGTGCCAGCAATAAGTCGGCGTCAGCGGCTTCGTCAGCTCACGGCGTGGATGGCATAGCCGATAACATCACGACACTGCAGCTTACCTATGATGATCATAAGACCAGCGGATATAATTTCACCATCTGGGAACAGTGGGTCAACAACTATTATGAAAGCGATTCCAACGACAAATATACCTATAACACCCTGAATTTTGTCGTAAACCGCAAATTCAATGACCGGTTCTGCCTGTTTGCCGGCGTAGATAATATTTTCGATAAGAAAATAGATGAAATTTATCTGGACGGGCGCATCTGGCGTGCCGGCATGGAATACCGGTTCTAAAAAGGGTACGCCGTAACCGGCCTGGAAAAATCCGTGGACAGGGAAAAGAAAATGTCCGATTGGAGCAGCCGATGACTAATTGGAGTAGAAAATATTGTTGAGATTTGATATCATGATTACAGGCGATAATTACTATCGATATTAAAAGGAGGACCTTATGCACAAAATCAGAGGAGAAGTAGTCCGGGACGGAACCTGGGAATGCCTGGGATATACAGTGGCCTTGTGGCTGGGATTTGTATCGGTCGTTTCTTTTTTGTTCTGCTGATATGCAGAGGTAGTACTACGCCTGAATACGGTATGGATTACAGAAGGAGTGGAAGTAATGGAAGGGTTTTCTTATTTTTTGCATTTGTTTCATAGTGGTGGCATCGTCATGTATCCCCTGCTGCTCTTATCGCTGATTACGGTGGCCATTGCCGTCGAACGGTTTTCCTATTATAAAAAGAACCGCCGCCAGTCGAAGAAGTTCTTTACTGGTGTCCGCCATGCGGCGGCCCATCAGCAATGGGATATGGCCGGTGAAATCTGCCAGAGTTTTCCCACGGCGATCAGCCGCGTCGTAGAACAGGGCCTGCGCAATGACCAGAATGAAAAAGCCATGCGTCATGCCTTTATGGAACGCATGGCAGCAGAAGCCGTCGGGTTCCGCCGCTATCTCGATTATCTCAGCGCCATCGTCACCATCGCCCCGCTCCTGGGGCTGCTGGGAACCGTAACGGGAATGATCAATACCTTCAGTATCCTCGATAACGGTGCCGGTGCCGCAGCTATTACCGGTGGCGTCGGGGAAGCACTGGTAGCGACGGCCAGCGGGTTGTGCGTGGCTATCCTGGCGTTCTGCGTCTATACCTATTTCAGCCATCAGCTCGATGTCATCGTGACCGATACGGAAGGCCTGTGCGCCGATGTCCTGAATGCCAAGAAAGAAAGCTGGGGGAGAGCCTGATGTTTCAAGATATGCGCATGAAAAAGAAACCTATTTTCATGATTATCCCCATGATAGATATTATCTTTTTCCTTCTCGTCTTCTTTATGATGAACAGCCTGCAGACTGTGGCCCAGAAAGCACTGTCCGTGCAGCTGCCCCAGGCACAGAGTGCCAGTGCCCCTGTGCAGATGCCCATCATTCTGACCCTGGACAAGGAAGGCCATATTACACTGGACAATAAACCTGTTACCATTGATGAAGCGTCGCAGCTGATGAAACAGCACATGACGGAAAATGCCAACGCTGCCGTCATTCTCCAGGCAGACAAGCAGACGGCACATGGACAGGTCGTAGCCGTCATGGATATGCTGAAAGGAGCCGGCGTGAAACGGCTGGCTATCGCGGCAGAACAGAAGGGATAATACATGACACGGATCATGACATGGAAAAAAGCATATACTATTTCCCTGGCCGTACATGTAGTCGTCGCTGCCGTATTTGTTTTGCTGTGCGCCGGAGCCGTTATCCATCATGAACCGAAGATGGTCGTCATCAATCTCGATTCGTCGGAACCGCAAAGCCAGGGAAGCGGCCATGCCGGCGGTGGCGGAGGTGGCAGTGCGGGTCAGACTCTTTTCCCGGATAAACTGTCGGCTGCAGACATGGAAAAACGAGTGGAAGCAGTCACAGAGAATCAATCGGCCCTGCGTCCCCAGACTCCTGCTGCCGTACCGGCTGTGACACCGGCAGCCGACGTGCCGCGGCAGGATGCAGCTCCGCAGGCTGCAGCACCGGCTCCACCTTCTGCGCCAGCTGCAGACGCCGGAAACGGGGGGGATTCTCCTGCCGGCGGCAGCAGTGGCAGCGGCGAAGGAACGGGAAGCGGCACGGGAACCGGTGACGGCAGTGGCATCGGCAGTGGCAGCGGTGATGGCGCCGGAGATGGGACCGGCGACGGCCAGGGATATGGCGACGGCTCTGGTGATGGACAGGGAAGCGGCGACAGCCAGACCCCGGGTACAGGAACGGGACCGTTCGATATCGATGGCTGGCAGGCGGCGGTCAATGCCAATAAAAATTATCCGCTCATGGCACTCAAACGGAATCTGCAGGGAACTGTCACCATTCAGACGACCCTCGATGCTGGTGGAAATTGCCTGGGCGTATCTGTTGCAGGCAGTTCCGGGCAGAGTCTGCTCGATGATGCTGCCGTCCGTGCGGCCTATGCTTCCTGCCCCTATCCCAATCCCACGGGCAGCACCGTGACTATCACGACAAATGTAAATTTCCGCCTGAATTAGGCGATACAGACACGCAGATGATATACCGTTACATAAGCTATCTAGTATTAATGAGGTGAGACGAATGAAAACAATCGTAGTATATTCTACCCGTACGGGAAATACCAAAAAAGTGGCCGAAGCCATAGCGGCGGCTCTTCCGCCGGGCACGCCCTGCCAGCCGTTGGCAGATGAACCGGATCTGATGGCGTACGACTGCGTATTCCTGGGGTTCTGGGTGGACCGCGGTACGGCCAATCAGGAGGCGCAGGATGTCATCCGCACTCTGAAAAATGACCACATATGTCTCTTTGCTACCCTGGGTGCCAATCCTAAGTCGGAGCATGCTGCCAGCAGCCTGAAACAGGCTGAAGCGCTCCTGCCGGACGGAAAATCGGCAGACGGGACCTTTATCTGCCAGGGAGCCGTCGATCCGAAAGTGATTGAAATGATGTACAAGAAATTTCCTGCCGGGTCGCCCCACGGACGGTCTCCGGAGCGGGACGCACTTCATGCAGAAGCGGCAAAACACCCTGATGCGGCCGATCTCAGTCAGGCGGCAGCGTTTGCCCGGGATGTGTACCGCCGCATAACGGAGGGATGACATGAATCTGGAAACGTATTATCAATCCTTGTCGGCAGAGGAACGGGCCCTGCAATTCGGAGTAGAGACAGCAGATCCGCTTACGGGGGCTTTCCCCCGTAAGCGTGTCGTTCATGCGGGACTGCAGGGACAGGTGCTGCCGGCAGATCAGGCCCAGGATATATGGCAGCGCCTGATGGCACAGCGCCCGGACCGGACCCGGCTGCAGACAGCGTATATCCATATCCCGTTCTGCAAGACAAAATGCCTCTACTGCGGCTTTTTCCAGAATGGGACCAATCAGGACGAAGAAGACCACTATATCGACTGCCTCGTACAGGAACTGGAAATGGCAGCGGACCAGCCGCGGCTGCGGGACGGACTCATTCACGCCGTCTTCATCGGTGGCGGTACGCCGACGTCCCTGTCGGCTGCCAATGCGCGGCGGCTGCTGCAGACTATCCGGCGCTGCCTGCCTCTGGCCAACGATTATGAACTGACACTGGAAGGCCGTATCCATGATCTGGTACCGGAGAAAATGGAAACCTGGCTCCGATGTGGCGTCAACCGCGTGTCTTTGGGCGTACAGTCCTTCCACACGCAGATACGGCGTCAGGTGGGACGCCTCGATGACCAGGATACGGTCCTGAAGAATCTGGCGGCCCTCAAAGCGTATGAACAATGCGCCGTGGTCATCGACCTCATCTATGGCCTGCCCGGTCAGACAGAACGGGTATGGAAAGAAGACCTCGATGCCCTGGTTGCATCCGGTGTCGATGGCGCGGACTTGTATCAGCTCAATGTCTTTGAAGACAGTGACCTCAGCCGGGCTATCGAAAGCGGCCGCCTTCCCCCGGCCGCGACGACAGAAGAGGAAGCACATCTCTTTGCTCTGGCCAGGGATTATATGGACCGTCACGCCTGGAAACGGCTGAACATCTGTCACTGGAGCTGCAGCAACCGGGAACGGAGCCTGTACAACTGCCTGGCCCGCAGCCATGCCGCCATGTTTCCTTTTGGAAGCGGTGCCGGTGGCCATATTGATGGCTATTCGACAATGCTGCACCGTTCGCTCCTGCCCTATGAAGCAATGATAGAACATGGGCAGAAACCCTTCATGGCCTTGATAAAACAAAATGATTTGCAAAATCTGGTTGATACGGTCCAGCAGCAGCTCGAACAGGGATATCTGAATCTGGATGGCCTGGCTGCAGCAAGACCGGAACTGGCGGGACTGCGCTGGCTGTACCAGTTATGGGAAAAGCGGGGACTCGTACAGGATACGGGCGTCCTATGCAAACTGACGGCAGCCGGTGAATTCTGGCAGGTCAATGTGACGCAGACGACGTTGGAATGTATGCAGTATCTCCTGACAGGTAAAAACGGTCTGGCTATGGAAGGCATTGCGGCACAGGATTCACAGAAAGTCCGCGATATTGTTGCCCGGATGAAGGCTATGAAAAAACATTCCGGTGGCATGACAGATAAAATCAGGGCCATGCAGCTTATGGCAGAAACGATGAAGCAGCTGCGTCCTGATGAAATCCAGGCGGTCATGAAACACATGATGGACTAAGCTACCTCCTTCATTGCAGCGGAAGAGTCATTCCCTTCCCTTGACAGTAGTCTTTTCCGCTGCAGTTTTCATAGAAAGACGGCACGTTGCCAGGTCGTATCTCCTCCCTGGGAACGTGCCGTCTTTATTTGTTAGAAATGTGTAATAAAACTAGTAATTAAAAATAATGATATTGACTATCGATAGCAATATTTGTACAATGGTCCCATAGTGATTTTATGAACAAAGGAGGGAATTTCTTGCAACATATACTGAAAGGAATCATTGCCATCGTCTGCCTGATTATCCTGGGAATCGTGGCCTATCTCATGATAGCACCGGAAGATACGGCGCCACGGGCACAGACCCGCCAGGTCACCGATGCGACGGGGCAGAAACTGACCATACCGGTCCATCCGCAGCGTGTCGTCTTTCTCAATGTATCCAATCTGGATCTGTATTATGCGGCTGGTGGCAGAGATACCATCGCAGGGAAACCGACGTCGGATTCTATGTCGCCGGAACTGGCCGATGCCATGAAAGACGTACCGGCTGTGGGCATTATCCATAGCCCGAATATGGAAACGATTTTGTCCCTGAAGCCCGATCTGGTCATCGGTGTCAATGTGCCGTTCCACAACCAGATACGGCAGACGCTGGAACAAAACGGTATTCCACTGTATATTAATTCACTTGATTCGCTGGAAGATACGGAAAAAACACTCCGCTTTTTCGGCGAACTGACCGGCAAGGAAGGAGAAGCCAATGCCAGAGCTGATGAAATCAAAAAACGGTGTGATGCCGTCGTAGAGGCCGCTTCCCATGAGACGAGCCCGCGGAGTCTTATCGTATTCAGTTCGCCGGAAAGCAATAACATGGCTACATCGTACAGCTTCTCCGGGGATTTGCTCAAGCGGCTCCACGGCATGAATGTTGCCGATTTGGATAGTTCCCTCCAGGGGCCTTATGTGCCGCTCAGCATGGAATATGTTATCAAAAACGATCCCCAGATCATTTTTATCATTTCCATGGGACAGAGCGCAGACGAACTGAAGCGGTTCCGTCAGTCCATGAGCGACAGTGATGCCTGGAGCCAGGTGACGGCTGTCCGGGAGGGGCGGGTGTATGAGCTTCCGGCCCGTCTGTTTACGGTCAATCCGGGAAGCCACATTGCCGATGCCATGGAATATATGTCCCAGTGCCTGTATCAAGGAGGAACCTTATGACTGGTATATATGACGACAGAGTCAAAACAAGACAGACACGGCGGCTGGCCGTCATCCTGCTGGGCTGTGTACTGCTGCTGATTATCCTCGTCCTGGCCGTCATGGCCGGAGCCGTGACGATTCCCGTCCGGGATGCCTGGCTGGCCCTTACGGCACCGGGAACGACCGAGGATTACCGTATTATTTATACCCTGCGCATGCCCCGCGTCATCTGTGCCGCTCTGGCCGGCGCCAATCTGGCCTTGTCCGGATGCATCCTCCAGGGAATCCTGCGCAATCCGCTGGCTGATCCGGGCATCATCGGCATCTCTGCCGGAGCCGGACTGGCCGCCATGGCCCTGATGATGCTGGCACCCAGCCTTACGGCGCTGGTGCCGCTGGCTGCTTTTGCCGGGGCGCTGGGGGCGGCGGCTGTCGTATTCCTGCTGGCCTGGGAACGGGGCGTCAACCCCCTGCGCCTCGTTCTGGCCGGCGTCGCCGTGGCCGCATTTTTTGGAGGCGGCATGACCGCCCTTTCCGTATTCTTTTCCGATAAAGTGCAGGGGACCGTATCGTGGCTGGCCGGCGGATTTGCCGGTGCCAGCTGGCAGAGCGTGCGCATGATCGTGCCGTACAGTGTCATCGGCATCATAGGGACGCTGTGCCTGTACCGCCGGCTCAATGCCCTGCAGCTCGGCGACGACGTGGCCCGCACTCTGGGCGTACGCGTAGACCGGACGCGGACGATGCTCATCGCCCTGGCGGCCCTGCTGGCAGCATCGGCTGTCAGCGTCGCCGGACTCCGGGGATTCGTCGGTCTCATCGTGCCCCACGTCATGCGCCTGGTCGTGGGCTCTGATTTTGAGCCCCTGCTGCCATGCTCGGCCCTGTTCGGGGCAATCCTCGTAGCCGGCGCCGATATTGCAGCCCGTACGCTGTTCAGCCCCATGGAAGTGCCTGTAGGCATTTTCATGTCCTTCATCGGCGCGCCCTTTTTCCTCTACTTATTGAAAAGGAGGATGAGAGCTGCATGACAGGTATAGAAATGAAGGACCTGCGCCTGCAGTACGGCGCCCGGGTGATTGCCGACCAGTTGCAGGTGACACTGGACAAACCGGAAATCGTGTCGATTATCGGCCCCAACGGGTCGGGAAAATCGACGCTCCTCAAGGCCATGGCCCGCCTGCTCCTGCCGTCAGCCGGGACGGTCTATCTCCATGGCCGTGATATGAATAGCTTTTCAGCCGATGCCCTGGCCCGTATTATTTCCTTCCTGCCCCAGTCGGCACAGGCTCCGGGAGACATGACCGTACGCGATCTGGTCCTCATGGGGCGCCTGCCCTATCAGGGATTGTTTTCCAGCCTCAGCGAAGACGATATACGGGCGGCCGATAAGGCCTTGGAAGAAACGGAAATGACGGAGCTCCGGCATCACCGCCTGTCCGAACTTTCCGGCGGCGAACGGCAGCGCGCCTGGCTGTCCCTGGCTCTGGCGAAAGAACCGGAAATCCTCCTTCTCGACGAACCGACGACGTATCTCGATATCCATCATCAGCTCGACCTCATGGAACTCATTGCCCATCTGTATGAGACGACCCATATGATGGTGGTCATGGTCCTCCATGACCTGAATCACGCCGCCCGTTACAGTCACCGCCTCATTGCCGTCAAAAAGGGCCGCATCGTCGTAGACGGCCCCGTAGAGGAGGTATTCACCAAAGACATTATTGAACCTCTGTATCAGATACAGGCTGCTGTCACCCAGGTACGGGAAGGAAACCGCCTGTATACCGTATGTATTCCCTATGCTACAAAATAAAAGGAGATGGTAAGATGATACACCCGAACGCAGCGGCCCTGGCGGCTGCTGCCATCATGACATCCCTGTACCTGCCGGTACAGGCCGCAGGCACAGACGGCCAACAGCAGCTCCAGTCCAAAGATGTTATCGTCACGGCGACCAAGACAAAGGAGGAAGTCCGGGCTGTGCCGCAGGCCGTCGAAGTATGGACTCAGGAAGACCTGCAGCGCATGGGCGCCAGTGATGTCGTATCGGCACTGCAGCTGGCCAATAACGTCAACCTTTCCAAAGCCGGCATGACTGGCAACGCCGTCATGATACGTGGCATGAGCACCAATCATTCACTCATCCTCGTAGATGGCAGACGTTACGCGGCCGAAGATACGGATGTGACGACCAATGTCTATGCCCTGGAGCGGATGGACCTCAGCGATATCGACCGCATCGAAATCGTCCGCGGTCCGTCGAGCTCTCTTTACGGGTCTGATGCCATGGGCGGGGTCATCAACATCATCACCAAAGTTCCCGATAAAGCCGGCGGCACAGTGGGCGTCGTGACGGGGACCCAGAATTCGGCAGAATATATGAACATCAATTTTGGCAAACATCACCGCTGGTCTACGTCATTCGATGCCCGCCTCGACCGGCGCCGTCCGTTCAACCGCTATACGTACAGCAGCGCGGCGACCATGGGTGGCATGACATCCGTAACAGACGGGTCCAACCGCTCGCTTTACGGCATGCGCCGCATGTATCATCTGGCCAGTGTCTACGACTTTGAAAACGAAAATGATAATAAACTCCGCTTCGACCTGGAATATCACGATGACGACCTGCATTCTGATTTTGCTCCGGCGTGGTTTTCCCGGGGGCCAATGAAATTATATACGGCCAAAGACAAGCATGAATATTACCATGAACAGGAAAAGGCCGCCAGTGTCGAATATACGGGAAAAACGAAACGGAATGAATACATGTTCCGAACGTATTATAATGAGCTGAAAAAAAATTCGCTCATCGATAATGGCCGTGATCTCTTCCCGGGGATGATGGAGAACATCTTGGGAGGCATGTATCCCAGGTCTGATATGGACCGGGCCAAATACAGCACTTGGGTCACGGAAGCACGGGATACGATGTATCTGGGAAGCCATCATAATCTGACATTCGGGACGGAATATCGCAAACTGAAATATGAAGGCACCCGCCTTGCCGGTTCTCCCGTAGGGCTGGATAAAGATATAGCCGGTCACGAAGTCAACTCCTATGCCGGCTATATCGAAGACTTGTGGCAGGTCAACGACAAATTACTCCTCGTACCATCTGTCCGGTATGAACACAACAGCCAGTTTGGCAGTCAGACGACGCCGAAAATCGGCCTGACATATAACCTGAACAGTAACTGGCGCTTCAAATCCAATTACGGCCGGGGCTACAAGGCGCCTTCCATCAGCGAACTGTATATGGAAATGCACCGGGCCATGGGCTCGACGACCGTCGATATTTACGGCAATCCCGACCTGGATCCGGAAAAATCGACGAGCTATGATTTCAGCCTGGAATATGATAAGGGCAGGAACTTTGGCAAGCTGACCTATTTCAACAACCGCGTGTCCAACCTCATCGAAGCTGATCGTCTCTATGGCACGACGTACACCTATGTCAATGTCGCCAAAGCCCATATCGACGGGATAGAAGCCGAACTGGGTCATCGCTTCGGAGACCGCTGGACGGTGAAACTGACCCATAATTATCTCGATGCCGTCAATGGCCGGACCGATGAACGGCTCAATTACCGGGCAAAGAATACGACGACGGTGCAGCTTTTGTATGACGACCACAAAGAAAACGGATTCAGTGCCGTCCTCTGGGACCAGTTCAGCAGTGACTACCGCTTTGACGGACAGGATTACACGTATAATACGCTGAACTTCTCATTCCGTAAAAAGCTGGGCAGTGGATTTTCTCTCTACGGCGGCGTCGATGATATATTCAATAAAAAAGTCGATGACATTTACATCGACGGGCGGATGTGGCGTATAGGAGCAGAATGGAAATGGTAGCTATAGAAACATGCAATGACGTAACAGCAAACCTGTGGAAACGGCTGTGCCTTGCGGCCTGCGCCCTCTTTCTGGCGGTACCGGCGGCTGCCGGGGCGTCGGCGGTGACCGGAAGCCGTCCGGGCCAGCTTCCCATCATGGATGTGGAAACAGGGCAGGTCCTGACCAGTCAGGAGCTGGCGGCCAGAGAAACGGATACGGACGTCCTGTTTCTGGGAGAATTTCATGATAGTGTTCCCATCCATGAAATAGAAGCTGCCCTGCTGCAGAATCTGTACAAGCAGAAACAGGGGAAACTGGCACTGTCGCTGGAAATGGCGGAACGGGATACCCAGCCCGTACTGGATTCGTATCTGGCCGGGAAGATACGCGAAGACGAATACCTTGCTGCCGGGCGCCCCTGGCCCAATTACAGGGATGCCTACCGGCCAATGGTTACCTTTGCCAGAACGCAGAAGATTCCCGTAATTGCCGCCAATATACCGAGGAAAGCCGCAGCCGTCTATGCCCATACAGGCTCCCTCCGGGAGGCAGAAGAGACATGGGGAGCCTATATGCCGCAGACCGTATATCCCGGCTCCCTGGCGTATGAACGGGCATTTACCGGAACGATGATGCGTCTCTGGGGGCAGGCTATGCCCATTTCGCAGGATACGATTCCCCGGCTCTTTGCGGCCCAGTGCCTGAAGGACAATACCATGGCCGAAAGCATCGACCGCTATGCCCGGGCGCACGGCGGACATCTCGTCTTCCATGTGACTGGCGCCGCTCATTGCGAAGGATGGCTGGGGACAGTCGAACAGCTCCACCAGCGGAATCCGGGACTTACGATCCGGGTCATTACGGCGGTCCGCTATGACCCGTCCCGCCTGAGCCACAGCGAGGCGGCCGCATTGTACCGGGATAAGGGCGATTATCTGATCCTCGTTCCCGAAACCATGGCGGATACGGGGAGCCGGGGATGATCCGGCGCTTCCTTTCCTGTTATCGTCCGTACACCCGGCTCCTTGCCGTCGTCATGACCGGCTCGGTCCTTGCAGCCGGTATGGAAACAGGTTTTCCCATGATTGTACGCCATATCCTGAATGACATCCTGCCAGCCCGGGATATGGCGCGCCTCTGGCAGACCGGACTGCTGCTTCTGGGGTTGTACGTCCTCTGCCTCCTCATCAGCTTCGCCGTCTGCTACTGTGGAAGGACCATGGGGGTCCACATCGAGCACGACCTGCGCTGCCGGCTCTTTGATCACATAGAAGGCCTGAGCTTTTCCTTTTTCGATACGGCACAGACCGGCCAGCTGGTCTCACGGATCATCAGCGATATTTCCGAAATTGGCGACCTCGTTTTCCAGCTTCCCAATCTGGTCCTGGTCTGCGTCATCACCATGGCAGGCAGTGCCTTCTTTATGTTTTCCATCAACTGGCAGCTGGCCCTTCTGGTGTTGTTCGTGCTGGGACTCAAAACGCTGGATACGGTCTTTCTCAACGGGCGGATGAAGCAGACCTTTTTCCTGGCCCGGCAGCAGATGGGCCGCCTCAGCGCCAGGGCAGCGGAAAGCTTCAGTGCCATCCGGGTCATCCAGTCCTTTGCAGCCGAACGGTATGAACTGGAACGGTTCCGCCGTACCAGTACGGATGTGCGCTGCGCCCAGCAGCGGACCTATCTCTTCGAGGCCTACCTGATGAGTACGGTCGTATTCTTTACCAACCTCAATAACCTGATCATCATAGCCGCCGGCAGCTATTACATCATGATGGGCACTATGACCGTCGCCGACCTGGTCGTCTTCCTCATGTACCTGCTCCTGTTCATCCGGCCCATTATGCAGCTGACCCTGCTTACAGAACGGTATCAGCGCAGCATGGCCGGATTCCGGCGCTATACGGGGCTCATGGATACGCCCCCGGCTGTCACCGACTGTCCCCATGCGATAGATGCAGGTCCGGTCCGTGGGCGCATTGAATTCCGCCACGTCTCCTTTTCCTATGAAAAGGGACCAGCCGTGCTGCGAGATTTCAACCTCACCATCGAACCGGGGGAAACCGTCGCCGTCGTCGGATCTACGGGCGTAGGGAAGAGCAGCATTGCCAGCCTTCTGCCACGGTTCTATGACGTCACGGCAGGAGAAATCCTCCTCGATGGCCGCGATATCCGCTCGTATACGCTGGCCTCCCTGCGGCGGTCGGTCGGCATGGTGCAGCAGGATGTGTTCCTCTTTGCCGGGTCGGTCAGGGAAAATATTGCCCTCGGCGACGAGACGGCATCACCAGAGGCTGTCCGTGCCGCCGCCGCTGCTGCCGATGCCCATGATTTTATCTGTTCTCTTCCCGATGGATATGACAGCTTCATCGGTGAACGGGGAGTCCTCCTTTCAGGCGGTCAGAAACAGCGCATCGCCATTGCCCGCATCTTCCTGAAAAATCCACCCGTGCTGATCCTGGATGAGGCTACGTCATCACTGGATAACGAAACGGAACAAAAAATACAGGAATCCCTGCGGTCGTTGTCGGCACACCGGACGACGCTGATCATTGCCCACCGCCTGGCGACCATCCGCCATGCCGACCGCATCCTGGTCCTGACCAAAGAAGGCGTGGCCGAAAGCGGTACCCACGATGAACTCATGAGTCGTCACGGATGGTATTACCAGCTGTACGAAGCACAATTCGATGAAGAAACATAAAAAAACTGCCGCTCATGGATGCGGCAGTTTTTTTATATCCGTCCTGCTACTGGCCCAGAGCGCGCAGCAGGGTATAGCGGAATTCATGGGCCGTCTTTGCCAGTACGGCCGAACCGACCAATATGGCAAAGGGAGCAGACAGGCAGACGACGAGGAGATTCCGGCCGGCAGCGGACAGAAGGGGGCCGGTCAGTGTCCGGGCCACCTGCAGGAACGATTCGGTGGCGACACAGCAGAGGAACATGACGATGAAAAAGACGGCTACTGCCAGTGGCAGCATGATGATATAAGAGAGAATATAAGCAGCAGATTTCATGATAAACGACCTCCTGCACACAATACCGTATCCCCTGTTACAAGGGTTATATCGTAAGTTTATTATATTCTGCTATTATCAAAATGTCAAATTAAATGATAATGAGAAAATGCGTGTCGTTTTTACTACAGTTGGGCAGGACTGCTGTCCGATTGGAGCATCGGAAGGAAATCCGGTAAAAAAAGCCCTTGTCAGGCCGGAAACGGACGGGCGGACAAGGGCTTTTCCTTTGTGTGAAATTGTAATGAAACTCAATCCTGATTATTTTTTTCAGATAAACGGGACATACATCAGAATTTGAAGTCGATGATGGCCGAGACGCCGACACCCTGCACGCGGTTCAGATTGGTCACGTCGGTCGTCGCCACCGGAATGAGCGCCTTGGCACGGGCGATGCCGTTGAATTCGCCTTCAATCTGGGCTACGGCCTTGACTTTATCCACCTGTCCGGACGGCCCGACGACCTGGACGGCGCCGATGTATTTTCCCGTGCCGCCGCTCAGGATAGGAACGACTTTGGTGGCGTAGTCGGTGCCGACGCCGTTTTTCATGAGCAGTTTATTCAGGAAGGTATTGATTTCATCGCCGTATTTGGAAACGAGGACGGAAATACCGCCGACTTTCAGAATGGAACCGAGATTAAATGCCTGAACGGCACTGCCGCCGGCAAAGCCCAGCAGGGATGCGACGGTGACGGCTGCAATGATTTGTTTTTTCATAAAGACCTCCTCGGGACGTTATGGTTGTGGTCCGGCATTGATGATATCTGCCGGCATGTGGGGATATTTTTCATGGAAGTTGTCGAAAAACATCTTTGCCACCTTCTTTGCCATTGTATCATAGGCGTCGGGACTTGACCAGGTATCGCGGGGATTGAGGATTTGTGGCGGGACGCCCGGGCAGGACTGGGGGATATCGACATTGAACCGGTCATCGTGAACGAAGTCTGCTTTTTTCAGTGTACCGTTCAGGGCTGCCGTAATCATGGCCCGGGTGTATTTCAGTTCCATGCGGCTGCCGATGCCGTAGGGGCCGCCCGTCCATCCCGTGTTGACCAGGTAGACGCTCGTATTGTGATGTTCAATCCGTTCGCCGAGCATGCGGGCATAGATATCGGGATCCAGCGGCATGAACGGTTCTCCAAAGAGCGTAGAGAAGGTCGGCACCGGTTCGGTGATGCCCTGTTCCGTACCGGCTACTTTAGAGGTAAATCCCGTGACAAAGTGATACATGGCAGCTTCCTTGCTAAGCCGGGAAATGGGCGGCAGGACGCCGAAGCTGTCGGCCGTGAGGAAGATGACAACTGTCGGCACACCGCCTATGCCGGGAATAGCCGCATTGGGAATGTACTCGATGGGATAGCCGGCGCGGGTATTTTCCGTGATTTTATGGTCAAAATAATTAGGCTTGCGCGTATCTGGGTCGAGGATGACATTTTCTACCAGCGTACCGGAGCGGATGGCCTGGTAGATGTCTGGTTCCTTGTCCGGATCGAGGTCGATGCACTTGGCGTAGCAGCCGCCTTCAAAGTTGAAGATGCCCCGGTCGGACCAGCCGTGTTCGTCGTCGCCGATGAGTTTGCGGTCCGGGTCGGCCGACAAGGTCGTCTTGCCCGTACCCGACAGGCCGAAGAAAATAGCCGTTTCCTTGGTGATCGGGTCCATGTTGGCCGAACAGTGCATGGGCAGGACTCCTTCCCGGGGCAGGAGAAAATTCATGACCGAAAAGACGCTCTTTTTGATTTCCCCGGCATACTGTGTCCCGGCGATGAGGATGAACCGCGTTTCATAATCGACGAGAATGGCCGCTTCCGAATGGACGCCATCCGCCGTGGGATTGCATTTGAAGCCCGGCGTGACGATGATGGTAAAATCCGGTTCGCCGTACTGTAACAGTTCTTCCTGACTCGGCCGGATGAGCAGATTGCGGATAAAGAGGTTTTCGCTGGCCAGTTCCGTAATGACGCGGAATTTCTTGCGGCACTTTTTGTCGGCTCCGGCGAAGCCGTCAAAGATGAAGACTTCCCGGTTTTGCAGATAGGCCGTCATTTTATCTTTCAGGGCGCGGAATTTATCCTTCGTAATCGGGCGGTTGACGCTGCCCCAGGCGATGAGGTCGTGGACCCCCGGCGTATCGACGATGAACTTATCCTTCGGTGCCCGGCCCGTGAATTTTCCCGTCCTGACGACCAGGGCTCCCGTATCGCTGAGCACGCCTTCGCCGCGGCGCAGTGCCGCTTCCGTGAGGCATGCCGGGCTCAGATTGCGGTATACGGCAGACGGATTGATGATACCTGCCCGTTCCAGTCCAAATGTTTCCATATAGAATCCCCCCAATATATAATATGTAATGAATGAGTAAAATGAAATACAAGTATGCCGTAAAGTACACACTCTTATTATAAACGGAATTTGTAAACCGTTCAATGGTCTATTTCACCTCTTGACACTTTGACTTTTTGATGTATTATAAAGAAAGAGAATTAGCACTCCTATAAAAAGAGTGCTAACACAAAATTAAAGAAGCCGGGAGCTTCTGTAAAGGAGTATGTGACTATGGCGAAAGAAACGTTTGAATTCCAAGCGGAAACGAAACAACTACTGGACCTGATGGTTCATTCTATCTATACGAATCATGAAATTTTCCTGCGTGAACTCATATCCAACGCATCCGATGCAATCGATAAGCTTCATTATGAATCGCTGACCAACCGCGACATCCTGGAAGGGGATACGGCTTTTGAAATCCACCTGACACCCGATGCCGATGCCCACACGCTGACTATTTCCGATAATGGCCTGGGTATGAATAAAGAAGACCTGGTGCAGAATCTGGGGACCATTGCCAAATCGGGGACGAAAGCCTTCCTGGAAAAACTGAAGGAAGCACAGGACAGCGATTCGACGGACAAAGACCTCATCGGCCAGTTCGGTGTCGGCTTTTATTCGGCCTTCATGGTAGCTGATACGGTGACGGTCGTTACCCGCAAGGCCGGTGAAAAACAGGCCTATAAATGGGAATCGTCCGGTGATGGTACGTACAGCCTGGAAGAATGTGAAAAACCGAAACACGGTACGACCATCATCCTCCATCTGGGCAAGGATTTCTACGGCGACAAGAGTGAAGAAAATTATACCGATCAGATGACTATTTCCGGTCTGGTAAAGAAGTATTCCGATTACATCCGTTATCCGATTACCATGGATTATGTAACCAAGGAAAAACCGAAAGATGCTGATGGCAAGACTATCGAAGATGCGCCGGAAGAAGAAAAAGTCGAAACACGGAGTCTCAATTCCATGCAGCCACTGTGGACGCGCAATAAATCGGATATCAAACCGGAAGAATACAAGGATTTCTTCAAACACCAGTTCTACGAATGGGAAGACCCCATGGAAATCTTCCATACCAAAGCCGAAGGGGCCGTCGAATATACGGCACTGCTCTTCATTCCCGGCAGTGCACCATTTAATTTGTATTATACGGATTACGAAGCGGGCCTGCAGTTGTACAGCCGCCACGTCTTCATCATGGACAAATGCAAGGATCTCCTGCCGGACTACCTGCGCTTTGTCAAAGGCCTTGTCGATTCGCCAGACCTGTCCCTGAATATTTCCCGTGAACTGCTCCAGCAGAGCCGTGAACTGAAACTCATCGGACGTAATCTGGAAAAGAACATCCTCAAGACGCTGGCCCGCACCCTGGAAAAAGACCGGGCCAAATACGAAAAGTTCTGGGCTGAATATGGCAAGTCCCTGAAAATCGGCGTATACAGCGGCATGATGACCGGTGAAAACAACGTCGATAAACTGAAAGACCTGCTGCTGTTCATGAGCTCCAAAGACGGCAAGCTCTGCACGCTGAAAGAATACGTGGGCCGCATGAAAGACGGTCAGCAAAAGATTTACTTCGCTACCGGCAAGGACCGGGCTGCCATCGATGCCATGCCGCAGATGGAACTTCTCCGCGACCGCGACCTGGAAGTCCTCTACATGCTCGACCCGGTCGATGAATTTGCCGTACAGGCCATTGGTGAATACGATGGTAAGAAATTCCATTCTATCAGCCAGGGCGATCTCGACCTCGACGATGACGAATACAAGGAAGAAAAGAAGAAAGCCGAAGACCTGGCCAAGAGCAATGAAGACTTGCTCAAGGATATCAAGGAAGTCATCGGTGACAAAGTGGCCGATGTCCGCCTGTCGAACCGCCTGAAATCCGGCGCTGTCTGCCTCGTCGCTGATGCAGCCGGCCCGTCCATCGCCATGGAACAGGCCTTTGCCGCAGCCAATAACCCCATGCTCAAAGCCCGCCGCATTCTGGAAATCAACCCCAATCACGACCTCTTTGGCCGTCTCCAGACGCTCCATGCAGCCGGCAAAGATTCCCAGGATTTCAAAGACTACTGCAAACTTCTCTACGATCAGGCCCTGCTTCTGGAAGGCATCCTGCCTGACGACCCGGCGGCTTTTGCCAATAAGGTTGCCCAGATGATGGCAAAATAAAGAAGCCTGCCAAACCGTCCGGAAGGCGCGTAGAAAGACAATAGAACGACTATAGAGATAAAACGGACGGAGAGGCCGCCCCATACAGCAATCGCTGCTTTGTGGGGCGGTCTTTTTTTTGCTGTTATGATGAATTTTGCTCAGTATTGCGTCAGTACATACTTTTATACTATTTATACATCCGGCATTTATACATTTGGCTTTTCACAGTAAAAATAGGAAGACTATGGCAGATATGGTATAATAGATGAAGTAATTCTGTATCATTTTATGACAGGGGGAAATTACTATGCTGCCTGCTATTTATATCATTGGCTGCGGCGGGACTATTGCCGGCCGGGCCGCGTCCCAGTCTGAACTCATTGGCTATCAGGCCGGGGAAGTTTCTATAGACGATCTCATCCAATCAGTGCCGGAAATGACCAGCTATGCTTCTATCCGGGGAGAACAGTTCTGCAATATCGACAGTTCCAGTATGACTGAAGAACTGCTGCTGCAGCTGGCGTGCCATGTACAGGACATAGCCGGCCGGGACGACGTAGATGGTATCGTCATCACTCATGGCACGGATACGATGGATGAGACAGCCTATTTCCTGAATCTCACCGTTCACACCCACAAGCCCGTTGTCCTCGTCGGAGCCATGCGGCCGGCTACGGCCATCAGTGCCGACGGCCCCATGAATCTGCTGGAAGCGGTACGTTTGGCGGCAACTCCCGGAGCGGGGGAATACGGCGTCCTGCAGGTCATGAACAGTACCATCTGTTCGGCCCGGTTCGTGGAAAAGACTGATACGACTCATGTCCATACCTTTACCGATGGCCAGCTGGGGGCCCTGGGATTTATGCAGGATGGCGTTCCCGTCTTCTATCAGAAGCCGCTGCGCCGCCATACGTATGACTCCCGCTGGACCTGCCCGGCAGAAGACCATCTGCCGCCTGTCTGGATTCTGTACTGTCATATCGGCATGACGGCCGCGCTCATTGAAACGGCGATGGAACGGGGCATACGGGGCATCGTCCTGGCCGGGATGGGCCATGGGAATATGCCGAAATACCTCCTGCCAGTCATCAAAGAGGCACAGCTGAAGGGAATCGTCTTCGCCCGTACGACGAGGGCGGCCGGCGGCATCGTCAGCCCTGTACCCCTGTGGCCACAGATGATCGGTGCAGACAATCTGTCGCCCCAGAAAGCACGGCTGCTGCTGCAGCTGGCATTGCAGGAAACGAGTGACATAGAACAGATACAGCACTGGTTTGGCGAGTATTGACCGGCCGGCTTGTGACATACCATGGCATGTGATAAAATGATACAGATAGTATAATTGCTACCTGAACATACTACATGGGATAGGAGAGACGAACATGAAAAAATATACAAAAATTCTGATGACAGCTGCCGTTGCCGCCGTATTGAGCGGCAGCGTCATGGCTGCGGGAACGACGGGCGGTCTGCGCGATATCGATACGTATTGGGGAAAACAGGCCGTTGAATATTTCTATGACAACCATTATGTCAGCGGTGCCGATGGATATTTCCATCCCGATGATCCCATCACCCGTGAAGGCATTGCCTCCATCATCAACAACATGCTCAATGAAAGCCCGGCCGTCCCCAAGACCAGCTTCAAGGATATCCAGGGCCGGTGGTCCCAGCGGGCCATCGATTCCCTCGTCGATAAACAGATTATGAACGGTTACAGTGACAACACCTTCCGCCCGACGCAGAACATTACGCGGGAAGAATTTGCCGTCATCGCCTATAATTATATGAGTTATAAAGGCATTACCGTCCAGGATACGGCTGTCCCCTATGACGATGAAAATGCCATCGCTCCCTGGGCGCGGAAAGCCGTCGATACCCTGTCTGCAGCCGGTTATATGAAAGGGGCCAATAATACCTTCCAGCCGAAAGAAGAAATTACCCGTGGCGAAGCTGTCAACGTCCTCTACCGCATCCTCACTAACGGCAAGGGCAGTTCGGAAAAACAAAATACCCTGGAAACACAGGTATTTAAAGACATCACCGATGTCTACGGATCTATCAAGAACTTTGCCAAAGACGGCATCATGTACTGGCAGGGCAATAAACTCCACGTAGGCGTAAAGACCCAGGCCAACCGGGACAAGCTGGAACAGGCCCTGGCGGAAGATTCCCAGATTGAAGGCGGTTCCGTCATCGTCCAGCGTTCGACCTACAGTTACAATGATTACAAAAACATCATGGCCCGGGCCGAAAAGGTATACCGCGCCAATGAACCGACCGGCTCCTTTGTCAAGACCGACGTCGATTATCTCAATGAAAAGGTATTGCTCACCGTAAATTCCATTTCCAAAGGAACCCAGACGGCACTGAATAAGGAAATCGGCGGTGTACTGCGTATCGTCATTCAGTAGCAGGAGGAACTATGATGAAACCGAAGAAACTGGCGGCCCTGTTTGTGGCCTTTACCCTGTTTTCCGGCGTGACGGCTCTGGCGGAAGCTCCCTATACCGATCTGGGAGGACTGAAGAGCCGTGCTGCCATCGATTACCTGTACGATAACCAGTGCCTGGATTTCGCTGCAGGAAAGACCTTTGCCCCACAGCAGGTACTGACGCGGGGAGACCTGGCGCAGCTCATATACAGCGTCGCCCTGAAACTGCCGGAATCGCCGCTCGTCTTCAGTGATGCGCCGACGCCCAAAGCCAATGATGCCATGGCCGCCGTGGCAGCCCAGGGGATACTCAAAGGCTATGAAGATGGCTCCTTCCACCCCGATGAACCGGTGACGCGGGAAGAATTTGCCGCCGTCCTCTACCGCTACCTGAAGTACTGTGGCCTGGAAGAAATTGAAAACCACCAGCTGCCCTACGGCGACATTGCCGACGTAGCTCCGGAAAACCGCACGGCCGTAGAATATCTCCAGCGGAAAGACCTCATGACGACGACGGACAACCTGTTCCGTCCCCGGGAAGGTATGACCCGGGCGGCTGCTGCCGAAACGATATACCATATGATGCATTCTGATGCCGATTACGTATCCCACGTCGATGTGGAAAGCCAGGTCATACGGGCCCTCAATGCCGAATATGGCAGCATGCCTGCCTTTTTCCAGCAGGGGACGCTCTACTGGGATGGGGACAAACTGGTCCTCGGATTCAGAGGCTCGCCGCGCATGTTCCTGAAGCAGCGCCTGAAAAAAGATGTGAGCCGCTATGATGTGCTGGTATTCCGCCACGTCCGCTTTGCCCGTGCCGATTACGACCAGCTCATGACAAGGGCTGTCAACTGCATCGTTTCCGAAGAAGGCGTGCAGAACTACGTTGGTTCCGTGCCGGATTATAAGAACGAAACCATCGATGTCATCGTGCGCCGTCCTCTGGCCGATACGACCGTACAGAAACTGAATGAACGGATAGGGAAAGGTGTCGTGCGGATTCATGACGTGCGCACGGCCGCCATGCGCCCCCAGACGGCAAGCCCGGCAGGAGAAACGAAAAAAGTCGATACGGATACCAACAAGGACTTGTCCCATTCGCCGCTCTACGATGAAGCGACCAATGCCGCCGTCAATTCCGTCATCCGCGACGCCATGAAATAACAGAAAGGGAGACGTGAATGTAATTGAAACTGCTCAAGAAACTTGCAATCGCAGCCTGCACTATGACCTTTATGGTGTGCAATCTGGCTTTTGCCAAATTCGTTGTCCTCGATGATGTTCATTTTGACAAACAACATTCTGCCAAAAATTATAAAATCGTATCCGTCGATAACGGCATACCTACGGAAATCCGTCTCAAGGCAGGCAAGTATGGCTATACCCGCATGACGGTAAAGCAGAATAAAAAACTCGTATATATCACGGACCTCCTGACAGAGGATAATATCCATCACATGCAGCGGGTCCAGGACCAGGACAGCGGCCGGATTTTTTACCTGCTTTCCCAATTCAGGCACGCTACGGCTTTTGGCTATGACCCGGTTAAAGGGGCCTGGCAGGAATACATCAATTCGAAAAACTATTATGCCGGGTATGACAAGCCCCATGCCAACCTGATTGTCAATAAAGACAATGAACTGGAACTTTCGTTCTTTGTATTCGGTGACGGGGTTCCCAACCATATCTATCAGTTCTTCTGGGATAACAAAGCCAACTGGTTTGGGTACCGCGATTTAGGTTACTACGTCTTCAAGGACGGGAAAAATCATAAAGTATAACCATAACAGGCATTTCCTCAGATAAAAAAACAGGTGCATGCCAGCTGCTTATGATGGTCAGCTGGTATGCACCTGTTTTGTAATGCGATGGGCATAGAGCAGGCAGGGCCGGTTTACTGCCCAAGGAGCAGGCGGGCCAGTTCATCCGGGCTCTGGACGAGGTAATCGGGATGGAGCCGTTCCAGATCCTCTTTGTCGCGGAATCCCCAGGTGACGAGGATGACGTCGAGACCGGCGTTGCGGGCCGTCATGCTGTCTACTTCCGAATCGCCGATGTAGACGGCATCTTCTCTGGCACATCCCAGCCGCTTCAGGGCTTCCCATACCATATCGGGTTCCGGCTTTTTCCGGTAGCGCGGTGATTCTCCCATGGAGAACGATACAAGATGGGAGAAAAATTCTTCGTGGAGTTCGCTGACGGCAGCCTGTCCTTTGTTGGACACGATGGCCGTCTTTCGTCCGCCGGCCTGAAGGGCAGACAGCAGGGACACGATGCCGTCATAGGGGTGGGTATGGCCCTGGCAGTGGCTGCTGTACCAGGTCTTGAATTCCTCGGCTAGTTTTTGCTGCTCTGCCGGGTCCAGATCCGGTGCGGTCCGCTTTATGAGTCCGGTGTAGCCGTATCCCAGAGCGGCCCGGACTTCCTGCCGTGTCCGGACGGGGAGATGATGGGCCCCGTATACATGGGCCAGGGAAGTCGTCAGTTCATCCAGTGTATCGAGGACGGTGCCGTCCATATCAAAAATAATCGCTTTATACTGTTTCATAATACCGCCGTAATGGCGCAAAGCCTCCTTTGGGTAAGTTCGACCCATATTATACCATATTCTATTTCTTTCTGCTCTTTTCAGGTAGAACTGGAAGTTAAATTCTATCTATGATAGAATAGGAGCTAGAATTATTTTTTCAGTCATAGAGGGAGAGGATGAGATGTCTAGTTATTTGCCGTACATTATTGTGGCAGGGATTGTGGTAATCTTTTTCATTATTTGCATGATTCTTTTTTCCGGGAACAAAGCGGAAAAGAATCATCAGAAACAGGAAAGGGCAGAGCAGCAGAGCCTGGCCCAGAAGAGGGCGGAAGAAAAGGCTGCCTGGGCTCAGATAGAAGCGCTCAATGATGAACGGGAAGCGAAACGGCGGACAAGCCAGTCGCATACGGCTCCTGTACCACGGATTTCTACGGTAACGGTCAGGGAACGGGCGGAAAACCCCGATGAAACGGCCTTTGTCACGACAAAAGGGGAAGCCGTACGGCGCAATGGACAGATTGTCTACGAAGAAGCTCCGCAGAAAAACCGTAAGAAAAAGGAAAATTTCGATGCCACACGGGTGTTGTCCCGCGATGAAATCATCGAAGCCATGGATAAAGTAGATAAAGAAGAAGCGGCCGCTTACAAGGCAGAAACGGAAGAAGCCAAGAAAAAGAAAGACGAAGAAGCGGCCCGCGAAGCCGACCGGGAAGAAGCACAGCGTCAGGCTGCAGAGAAAGAAATGATACGCCAGAGAGCAGAAGCGACCCGCAAGCGCCGGGCAGCGGCTGCGGTACAGCGTGCGCGCCTGGTCAGCGACGATGAACAGGAAGACACGACGCTGGCCCAGATGGCGGCGGTCGTGTCGAAAGACCTGGCGGAAAAAGATCAGCCGGCCGGCACGGATGCCCCGGCAGATGATGCCGATGCGACGACGGTCATTCCTGCTTCTGCCGTAACGGCAGCGGCGGCTGCTACGGCAGCTTCTGCCACGGCGCCCGCAGCAAGACCGGCAGCTCCGTCCAAAACGGCAGCGGCCGTCCGCAAAGGCGCTGCCGTTCATACGGCACCAGCTGCTGAAGAGGATGCCCCATCGGATAAGACGCAGATCATGAAGCCCGTCAAGGCCCAGAAACACGATGCGGCTCCCAGTGCGCTGGGCGATGAAACGCGGCGCATGCAGCCACTCCAGGTCGATACGGCTTCGAAAGAACAGGAAGGCCGGACGGCTCCGGCCGCTGCCAAGGCTTCGGCCCATACCCGGCAGGAAAGCAGTCACAATCGTACGAAGAGCCCCTGGGGCAATGACCTGCAGCACCGTACGTCCTCGACCAAACAGGGTCAGGAATCCATCTGGGCCAAAGATGCCGCCGCCAATTCGACGGTCGTCCGGGATTGTGCCTATCATTTCCTGGGCCAGTACGGTATTGCCGGCGATGCCTTCCAGCAGCACGTCAAAAACATAACGGCCGCTGCCTTCAACCGCCTGGGCTGCCATACCGACGACGAACGGGAAAAAGCCGTCGCCCCCCTTCTGGTGCAGGAAGCCCTGCAGAACGTACAGAAGACCTATGCGTCCCAGCCGGAAGACTACGTGGCCACTATGGCCCTGCGCGCCTTTGAAGATATCGTCCGCTGCCCCGTGGCCTCGACGCGCCATCTGGTCGCCATGGATGCCCTGAAAGTCATGCCGTATCTGGGCCGCGGCCATTATCAGATTCTGGCCATCCTGCTGCTCTTCCTCTATTCCCGCAACTCCCATAACGTCGATAAGACGACGTTCTGCCAGTATATCGACAAATACGTCATGCCTTTCCTCGACCATTTCCCGACGGAACGGCCCTATTACCAGCAGCTCGATTATCTCCACTGTACGGCACTGGAAGCAAAGGAAACGCGGTTCCCGGAAATCCTGTCCGATTCCTATCCGCTCCTGTTCCGTTACCGCGGATTTACGGAAGAAGAACTGCGTAAAGCCCTCAAGGGCCACCGCATCCCCAGAGAATACGTCGTACGGTCCTTCAACTCACCGCTCATCAAGCTGGCCCTGATTGACGATTCCATGGCCCTGCGCTTCTTCCGCGTCACGGGCATTACTGACCGCGACATGCAGGACCGCATCATGCGGCTGGCTAAAAAGCGCCCGGCTAATTTCAGTGGCGAAGAAGCACTGGACATCATGGAAGACATTTCGCCTATTCTGGCAGATCTCGGCGATATCTGGGACAGCACACTGCTGCGCGTTTCCACGCTTTCCCTCCTGGGTCTCTATCTGGCACAGGGCTATGTAAAAGAAATGATTGGCGAGGAATTTGATTTATCCCGCTGGTTTGAATAAAAGGTGGTCTATTGTATGAAAAAAATTCGTAAAGCTGTCATCCCGGCAGCCGGTTATGGCACACGCTTTTTGCCGGCGACGAAAGCGACGCCGAAAGAAATGCTGCCTATCGTCGATAAGCCGACAATCCAGTATATCGTAGAAGAAGCTCTCCAGAGCGGCATTGAAGAAATCCTGATTATCAGCGGTCATGCCAAACGGGCGATTGAAGATCATTTTGATACCAATATTGCCCTCGAACTCAATCTGGAAGAACATCATAAAACGGATTTGCTGCGTATGGTCCGCAGTATATCTGAAATCAATATTCATTATATCCGGCAGAAACACATGCGCGGACTGGGCGATGCCATCCTCTGCGCCCAGTCCTTTATCGACGATGAACCCTTTGCAGTCCTTCTCGGCGATGATGTCGTATACAACGAAACCAACCCGGCTCTGCAGCAGATGATTGATATCTACAATTCTCTGGGCACGACCATTCTGGGCTGTCAGGAAGTGCCTCAGGAAAAAGTTTCCTCCTATGGCATCGTCAAGGGCGTTCCTACCGATGATCCCCGCCTCATGCGCGTCGTCAACATGATTGAAAAACCGTCCGTTGCCGAAGCGCCGAGCCGGACCGCCGTTCTCGGCCGTTACATCATCACTCCCGACGTCTTTGAAGTACTGCGCCGGACCGAACCGGGAAAAGGCGGCGAAATCCAGCTGACCGATGCCCTTCAGACCATGGCAGCCCGGGAAGCCGTCTATGCATACTGCTTCTCCGGCAAGCGCTACGACGTAGGGGATAAACTGGGCTTCCTCAAGGCTACTGTCGAATACGCCCTGCGCCGTCCTGATTTGGGCGATTCGTTCCGGGACTATCTGAAGAGCCTGTCTTTATAAGAAACAGGTAAGGTCAAAAAATCAAGGTCACCATGCATAAAGAGCACCGTTCAGGTATTGATTATTGCTAAGCGTCATGCTATACTTAGGATGAATCATAAAGAATGATTATTCCTTTTAATAGTGTGAAAGAAGGGGTTTGTATGAAAATAGAAGAAGGTACCGTAGTAGGGTTAAATGATAATGGTCTCGTCGATGTCAAAGTCGGCCGTCATTCCGACTGTATTTCCTGTGGTGCCTGTGATGGGGCACAGCACATCGTCGTCCAGGCACTGAATCCGGTCGGCGCCAAAGTCGGGCAGCATGTCAAATTCGAAATGCGGGAAGTCAACATCGTCATCGGCGCATTCGTCTGCTTCATCATGCCGCTCCTGGTCGCTGCAGCCGGTGTCTTCATCGGCCGCATGATAGCCCAGTCCCAGGCATTGGATGTCGTCAACCTGGAAATTGCCGGCGGCATCATCGGCTTCCTCATCGGAGTCGTGGGAGTCAAACTCTTTGACCGTAAAATCACGAACGATGCCAACGCCCGCCCGAAAATCGTAGAAGTCGTGCAGGGCCGGTAAGAGAGCATACAAAGAATGAGACTGTCTTTTCAGGCAGCCTCTTCTTTTTTACCCGGATTATATCCATATGCTCTGGTATAGTGAAAAAAAACTGTCCAGTGACAGGTTTTTTTCAGTTTGGCAATTTTTCTGCCAGCGACAGGGTCGTCCCGTCCTGACGGGTGACACTCGTCACGCGGAGCTGGCTCCTCGTATCGTCCAGATTTTCCCGGCTCATGAGAGCGTACTGGCTGGGGATGAGGGGATTGAGCAGGAACTGGCTGGTGTGTGGCTTGCCCGACGCTGCCGGCGTCAGCCGCAGGGTGCCAGAATACAGCACGGCATGGTCGCCGGAACGCTGGAGCTCATAGACACCGCGGATTTCCCGGATTTCTTCCGGTTTCCCTTCGAATACCGGCGTATAGGTGATGCGCAGGAAGGTCTGATGATTGGATCCTTTGACAAGAGTGGCCGATACGTTCCGGATTTTGATCAGTCCGTCCAGCTGGCGCTGGATCGGGCGGTTGTATGCGGCCAGACGCTGATCCCAGGCGTCGTTGATTTCACTGATGAATGCCGGTGCATCGGCAAGGCCCGTAATGCGCCACTGCTTTGGTCCCGTACGGGTCAGTTCGATGGTGCAGGTCAGATTCCTGTCGAGCCGTTCATTATATAAGGTGACCGTCATGTGAGCGTGGCTGCTGTCTGTCTTATGGGCGTAGCGGGAAGAAACATAGTGCCAGCCCGAGACGGGAAAGGGAAATCCCAGGGCCTGCAGGCGGAGACGGACATTTTCTGCCGCTCCGGCGCGGTCTGCATCGTCTTTCTCCTTCTGCATGGTCAGGTGGAACAGGCGGCTGCTGTCGGTGATGAAATCATCCCGCAATGGCGCCCAGGCCAGCTGCAGGACCGGCAGGGAATCGATTCCGCCGCCCCGCGAGGCCATGCCGTCAAAGAGTCCGGCTGCAATGGCCTTATCATCGACAAGAGCCGTGACCGTTTCCTCATCGCCGCTTTGTATGGCCCGGGTGAGGACCCGGACGGAATAATCGGGCGTCGCCTTGTATACGTGCTCATAGTTGAGTACCGCCGCTTCCAGACAGAAAAGCAGGATACAGATGGCAGCCAGTATGGAGACATCCGGTTGGGGTATTCTATGCGAATTCATGGGCATTCCTTCTTTGCGTATGAGACAAAAATATGATGACTTAAAAGTATTATACCATTTTTATGCCGTTTCTGAAAAAGGAAACGTATTATTTTTGTAGAACTATAGATAGTGAGACCTGAAATTTAACCTATATAGTGAGGAGTGATACGGTGATTACCATACATGATAAAACCCATAATACAGACTATACCGTAGAAAAAGGGACGACACTGCTCGCCCTGAGCCGGCAGTGCTGTCCCGAAGCCGACCCGCCTGTGGCAGCGGCCCTGTACAACAACGAACTGGCCGGCCTGCAGACGAAAATAGAAGAAAAAGGCGATGTCGAATGGTACCAGCTGAATACACTGGAAGGCAACCAGTGCATCATACGCACGGCTATCCTGCTCCTCGTGCGGGCCGTGGCCGAACTCTATCCCGACGGCAAGGTGCTGGTCAAACACGCCCTGCGCAAATCCCTTTACTGTGAACTGGAAATCGGCCATAACGTGACCATCCACGATGTGGAAACCATTAAGCGCCGCATGGACGAAATCGTCGAACAGGACGAAACCATCACCCAGGTCAAAGTCAGCACCCAGACGGCGCTGGCCATGTGCCACAACCGCGACCTCAAGCACGAAGCGGAACTGATGAGTCATGTCGATGTGCCCTATGTCCTGGCCTATCAGTGCGGACAGATACTGGACTACTACATGGGGCCTCTCCTGCCCAGCATGGGATACCTGACCTGCTTCAACCTGCGACTCTATGCGCCGGGTATCATACTGGAATACCCGAAAGTAGAAAATCCCAACGAACTGCCGCCATACAAGGAAATCCCGAAAATGGCCCGCCTCTTCCTGGAAGCGGAAGAATGGGGGCGCATCGTCCGCTGTGAATACGTCTCTGACCTGAACCGCTATATCGGGGACGGGACCATCCAGGATATCGTCGATATGGCCGAAGCCCTGCAGGAAAAGAAACTGGCCGAACTGGCCGACTATATCGTGGCCCAGCGGCCCAAAATCAAAGTCGTCCTCATTGCCGGCCCGTCCTCTGCCGGTAAGACGACATTCTGCAAACGGCTGACCACCCAGCTCCGCGTCAATGGCCTGCGTCCGGTGCGCATTTCCCTGGACGACTATTTCTATAACAGAGAAGATACGCCGCGTAATCCCGATGGCAGTTACGATTTTGAATCCCTGCGCGCCATCGACGTACCCCTGTTCAACCAGCAGATCGATGACCTCAATCAGGGCAAAGACGTCCACCTGGCCCGCTTTGAATTCGTCGAAGGCAAGCGCTATTTCGACGAAAAGCCGACGCGCCTCGAACCGGGCCAGCCCATCGTCGTAGAAGGCCTCCACGCCCTGAACGATTCCCTGACCTACATGCTGCCCCGCTATGAAAAAGTCAAAATCTCCCTTGGCGTCCTGACGCAGATACGCATCAATGACCACAACCGCATTTCCACGTCGGACACGCGCATCATCCGCCGCATGGTCCGGGATCATCAGTTCCGCGGCCGCGGTCCCGAAGCGACCATGGAAATCTGGGGCGACGTGCGCCGTGGCGAAGAAAAGAATATCTATCCCTATCAGGAAGATGCCGATACCATCTTCAACACGGCTCTGCCATACGAACTGGCCGTCCTCAAACCCTATGCCGAACCGCTCCTGGAATCGATCGGACAGGACAGCCCCTATTATACGGAAGCCCAGCGCCTGGTCAAATTCCTGAAGCCCTTCAAGCCCGTAGATTCGTCCGTCGTCCCCATGAACTCCCTCCTGAGGGAATTTATCGGCAAATGACAGACCATTGCGCGGCCGGTTCGGGGTATACGAATTTATCATTGACAAAGCCTAAGTGGATAGATATAATAGTATAGTCGAGGTAGAAATAATGAAACTACAAGTCGAAGAAGCACTCAAAGAAATGGGGAAGTATTTCCCTTTTTCGTTTGAACGTCCGGCTGCCGAGCTCGGTGATGTAGATGATTTCCCCTGGAAAGATGCTACCGTAGCTGTGGAAGGAACGTATTGTTTCGATGGCAATCATCTCCTTGTAGAAGGAACGATTCGTACATCGGGCATGTATCCCTGCAGCCGTTGTCTGACACCGGTATCGGTGGATCGGAATGAAACACTGTCTGAAGTCTATGGTACGGAAGC
>OIWT01001104.1_pt1 | contig 34310 bp, 37 predicted proteins | sample 1587701 | NCBI WGS metagenome assembly OIWT01 (sample SAMEA3888904, study PRJEB22519) | human gut metagenome | biome: human gut; feature: human-associated habitat; material: faeces | place: Denmark | collected 2009 | reverse complement strand
CCTACGCACATTATCATCACTGCCGAAATTGGCTACGATTGTGGTATAGAACTCGGCCGAAAAGGTACCCTGTATATAACGGTTGAGGAGGCACGTCTTTCCAACAGCTAGATATCACAAATCGTTATACGCAATAGGGTACCTGAATCGCCGATCAGGGCCACCTTCATTGTCACGTCACAAGGAATCTCCTCCCCTTCCGCAGTAGTACTATTATCCTTATTCATTCTACAGATGATGCGTCAGATCATCAAACCGATACTCTTTCGCTTCGCTTTGCGTTGCTTTTATGAGGGAAACAACAAAGATCCAATAATCGGGTATTCGGTGTCTTTTTCTCCATTCCGTCCCTTTTTGTGGAACTGGCTCTCTTCCATTTCACGCCATGGGTGTGATCAAACCAAACAGTTCATTCTGCACAGGTGCGGAGATAGTATTCCTCCAACTGTTTCACAAAACCGGGATTGGGCCGAACTTGGCTCCTTCGCTCCTACGCATCAACCATCCCCTCCTGTCCCACTCTCACGTACTCAAATGCTTGCTGGTATGGCCACCTGTTTTTCTTTATCAAGTACGCGATGACCACCGAAGCAGATCGGCTCACGCCCAGCTACTCTGAACCCCACCAACTGTAGCTACCTGGCAATGCACAAAAACGGGCTTCTTCTCTTTGAGAGAAGAATCAATCCACTCAAACGCCTGGTCGAAGTGGGCCGAAAGCTCCACCTCCGGGAGGTCGTCCACACTACGCCTCACGCACCGGGCCCTCTCCCACAAGATGCGGTGGTACTGGAACTGGTCCTCGAAGAAGCAGGGAATCTCGATGGACACGTTGACGATGGTGCGCACGCCCGCCGCCTGCAGCCACTCCAGGTCCGCCGCGTTGTACTCGCTGCCCAGGAAGAGGCCCGGGAGGATGCAGGAGGCCTGGTCCATCTGCCCGTAGCAGACCAGGATGCTCTCGTCCACGAAGGCGCGGTACTTGTCGCGGTGCTCGCGGTAGCACGAGAACTGCGACCGGATGAACTGGTGCACGTCGCACGGCCGCACCGAGTCCAGATCCGCCGCGAACAGGAACTTCTTGATGCGCTTTGCCATCTCCCGCTTCACCGCGCTCTGCTCCGCCGGCCGCGCCACAGGCAAGGCTGGGGGCTCCACGGCCTCCTTCTCGTCCTCGCTCTCGCTCTCCGACTCGTGCCGGAACACGCGGATCACCGATTCTCTGTGGAGTAAGGACTGTCCAGCCATCTTGTTTGAGGTGTCACAGACGGAGTCACAGACAGAGTCGTTTCGGGAGTCACAGACAGAGTCGTTTCGGGAGTCATAAACAGAGTCGTTTCGGGAGTCACAAACAGAATCACATGGGGTGTCACAGACAGAGTCACACGTAGTATCACTCAGAGAATCACTTACGGCCTCCTCAGTGTCAGCTGTTGGCGGGTCGCCAAGCGAACTGCTCAGCTCCAGAGAGGAAGTCACGCACATGGGGAGGCTCAGGCGGCGGAACCGCGGATTCCCCTTCAAGGCGAAGGCCCGCAGCCACTCCGCTCCCTCCTCCTCCTGGTGAAATGCGTACGCGATGGACTTGTTGACGGTGGATGACAAAGCGACCATCATCCTCCAACCATCGCGGATTGTCTGTGTTTCGATTACTAATCTACCCCTCATTCTATACGCGCACGCAAACATCGTTTCTTTCCCGTAAACCAACTCAATCCGACCGCAGAGCATCCTGATGTTGACGTCATGCCACAGCGGATAGATGGTTGATATCACCCAGTACTGGCTTCTCGAAAAAACGGGTCCCAGAGAGAGATTACTGATAGAAAAGAAGTGTGGGTCCAGTTGATTACTGGGAATGTCCTCGAACACGATCAGGGCGGGAACGTCTTGGACTCCCCGCGAAGACTCGATCAATGCAACGACATAGGCAGTTCCCTTGATGAGAACGTTCTCTACACACTGCACTTGTGCGTTCTACACATCAGTATTGCTTCGGAGAGGCGACATTTCCAAGCTTCTCAGAGAGCGTGTTGGCATAGCCAATACTCTCATCCTTCATCCTCCTCGACAGTGCACTTCAATACAATTACATACAATGAGTCCTTCCTCGGCAATCCAGAAAAAGGACTGATTTTGGTTTCCTGTTGAACTCCACAAAGTCATGTCCTCCCGAAATGTTGTGTTGGTTTCCGCGGGCTACGACGGAGTGATACGCTTTTGGGATATTTCCGGAGGCCATACAAAACGCACGCTCAAGTACGAGGACAATCCGGAGTTGAAGGTGAAGATGGTGTGCACCGATCGCGCCTCATGACGATTAGCCTATCAATTCCCTGGCCTTCTCTCCGGATGGATCCTACTTGGCCGCCTCCTCTATCAAATCGTTCAAGATATACGAAGTGGATTCGGACAGGCAAAGCCCCAAGGTATCCGTTCTGTGCATCGTGTTCCGTAGTACTCCAATCCGGAAGCCCACAAAGCCACCGTGAACAAGATCGGCTTCAACAGCGATGGAAAATGGGTGTATACAGCGAGTGACGACAAACAGTGCAAGATCTGGGATATACGCACCTCGGCTTGCACCATGAGTGCAGAATCGCGCGGAACCATAAACGGTTGTGTGCTTCATCCAAACCAAGCAGTCTCTGGGGAGTTCGTTCATGCGTAGAGAGATATCATTATGGCAGATGAGAGCGGCTTCATCCGCGTGTGGGACATTGTTGCAAACCGCTTCCGTGTCGAGATGGTAGGGCTGTGCTGTCCTTCTGAATGTAGTGTCCCGACGACAAGACGCCCATTCACTCGCTCTGCATCAGTCCGAACGGCGAGACGGTACTCGTGCAGAACGGCGCTGAGCCGTAGCTGGTGGCCTGCAGCAAGAAGGGCATTGCCTACGTGTGGATGTACTCCGAGTGAGGGCGGCGCGGCGAGCTAACCCCCAGCGCCTCCATCCAGCCACGGACGATGATCCGCGCCCACGACAGCTACATTCTGAGCTGCTGCGTGAGCCCCAACAACCAGTCGCCATCGCGGCGAGGCGTCAGGAGTAGGATCCTCGCCACGGCGTCGGCAGACCGCAGCATCAAGCTGTGGAACACCAGCACCTTCGAGAACATCGCCAAGCTGATCGGCCACGAGGCAGGTGTTTGCGGGCGGGATTACCGGTAGAAGTACGTGTGGGACTGCTGCTTCTCCTGCGACACGAAGAACCTGGTGTCCTGTCCGCCTCGCGCTGCCCGCTCACCTCTAGGCTCTTCCGACCACACCTGCCGGCTGTGGGACATCAAGTCCGGGAGGATCGTCCGCCACTACACGGGACACGAGAAGGTCGTGTCGTGCGTTGCCCTGTACGAGCGCTTCTCGTGGGTTTGTTACAAACACGCCAAATGAAAGGGAAGTCGTCCTCCTCCGAGCTCTCTTCCTGCTTCTTCTCCTGCTTCACCTCCTTGTGCTTCAGCGAGTCCTCCTTGATCTTCACCAGGTCGTGCAGAGACACCACCGTGCGGATCAGCGAGCTCAGGAAGAGCACCTACGCGTCACATCGCCCCACGGCCGCCACCATGTACGTGTCGTTCATCTTCGTGGTCATCGACTCCTGGATCACGTCCAACTACCACTCAGCTCCACCGCCATCGCCCACGTGCAGATTCGGAAGGGCGTTCACGATGTTCTGGATCTCGTACAGGATCTCGCGATTCGGAGGGTTCTCCGCGGAGCACGACTCCAGATACTGAATGCACGTCTGGATTCGGTCGTCGATGCCGCGAAGCGACACTACCTTGTCATTGATCTAGCCATCACCCCTCTCCTCTTTCTTGACTTGGTTGTAGATGGAAACGACGGACGCATCTCGGATGCCACGCAGGATGTGCTCCACGCCGGCTTCCTCGATCGGCAGTCCCTCGATGCGGACATTCAGCTCGCTGAACATGCGCTCTCCCTCCTTTCCGTTCTACAGGTGATACGGCTCTGATGACCCCACCTTGTCGACCACTTCCTGTGTGATGTATGCCTTTGCCGGAACGTCTCCGACCTGGTTGTGGATGTCCAATGTAACATATACCTACCTCTCACGCACTGTGAAGGATTCTACGGGATTCTTGCAGTATTTCCGGAACATTTCATCGATTTCGAGGTCAATGGCGTTCAGCTTGTTGCTTGAGCTATAATAGCCGACGATGTTCTCGCGGACTACGGATCATCACAACCGCCGTTGCTCACTGTTAATGCGCTTCTGCATCTTTTCAATTTTGTCCAGGTAGTCCGTATCGAGGAACCATACGTTCGTCGTTTTGTTCTCTTCAAAAGGAACTACACTTCACACGCGGTAACGAAGACTACTGGCAAACGAGGTCGTGCAATCCACGACTCCGCTCTGGCAAGAGCCAAGCAGAACGCCCACCACTCTTCCTTTTGACATCTTCGACATTCTCTTCACATGGTCTGTGATACCGAGCAGAACGATAGGGTGGACAATCACCGTATGAATAGAAGACATCTTCTTCAGTGAATTACTGAGCCTGTTGCCGTGCGAAAAACGGCCTGTTTTGGGAAGCCCATCTCTTTTGTCACGACCCTCGTGAACAAGAAGGTAGTTGTGTAACAAACACACGAGAGAGACATGGGGAAAACAACGGGCATTTAGTACTCGTTGTACTTCTTGCTGCTGCCCTTCACCTTCTCCGCGGGGTACTTCTTGGCGTTCAGTCCCATCTTTCGGAGAGCGGCCGTGGGGAGATCCACATTGCATCGGTCTGTAGGGTTAGCCAGCCCACTCATACCTACCGGCCAACCGCACGAGGTAAATCAGGACATCGCTAAGCTCCTCACCCAGATGAACCCTTTCCTCCTCCGTCAGCTCCGGCACGCCAGGCTGCATCTCGCCTTTCCACTGCATGATTTCGCACACCTCACCTACCTCGCCCATCTGTGAATCACACCCCCTTCCACCCTCCTACCATGGCAAGCAACAGGTTGCGCGGAGTGTGGAACTATGCATTAGTTCACGGACCGAGAACTGTACCTGGTCCCAATCACGCTCCTGCGCAAAGGTCTGAATCTTCTGTCTCAGCTGCTCGAGCGTCAAGCTGGGTTCAAACTTGGGAGCGGCGTTTTCCTCACTCATTCGTCTCTTCAAACAAATCACTGACTCAAAACGCAATATACTTCTTAAACAGTTTATCTATTCCACTGAGGACGTTCTCGTCGATCTCCAGCTCGATGCCTTCGCAGTCCAGCACCTACCGCTGATCACCGCCCGCTTGCCCCACTCGCTGCACGTTTTCGCGCATCATCGCCATCGCCCTCTGCACGTCCCCGTCCTTCTGCCCCTGCGCGCCTACGAACAGCGGGTGGTGCACGGGCGGCTCCTGGTTGGGGTCGTACACCACGCTTGCCGAGGACCGGTACTCCGCCACGAACGGCAGGGACACCTGCGCCTCAGCCCCGCCTCACGCGCCCACGTCGAAGTACTTCGCCAGCAGCACCACCACGTGCGTGAGGTAGCCCAGCGCGGCGTTGGTCTCGCCGTGCTGCGCCTCGGGGATCTGGCCGGTGGCTACGGGGGAGGGAGGGGAGACGCGCCCACTTCGCAGCGCCATCTCGGGCAGGCGGGCCGCCTTGATGGACCACTCGGCGCCGCTCTGGTGCAGCGGGAACAGGAACGACACCATCGCCAGCAGGCGCGTGCGGCGCGCGTGCAGGCACTGCTGGATGGCCGCATCCTTCTCCCTAGCCCTCACCCGCGCGCAGCGCCCCTACTGCAGCGCCAGCTTCTCCGCGTCCTTCGCGCGCGCCGCCTCGTCGTAGTCCGCCACCGTCTACGCCTCACCGCGCCGCCACACACCCACCTGGCAGTGCTCCTGCAGCGCTGCGCGCAGCCGCGTCAGCTCCTCCTTCATCTCCACCACCGCCGCCTTCTCTGCGCCTCAGCGCGCGCCCACGCACTCACCCGTGTCCAGCTGCTGGCGCAGCGAGGCCTCCTCCTGCTTCAGCTGCTCGATGTCGTTGTTCAGGCACTTGGAGCTACGCCTCACGCCGCCGCGCCGCACCCACGCCACCTCCTGCTCGTTCTGCTGCAGCGGCCCGCGCATGGCGTCCTCCACCATCTCCTTCATCAGCGCCATGCGGTCGTCGTTGTGCTGCGTGCGCGACTGCTGCAGGTACAGCTGCTGCAGCGACGTCAGGATGAAGTGGAAGTCGCACTACGCCTCACGCCGCCGCCCCGTCCCCACCGTGTGGCTGCCCTCCGGCGGCTCCTCGATCTGCGGCGCCTCGATCTGCTTCAGCACGCCCGCACGGCGGAGGAAGGCGCACACCTCGTGCGAGGCAAAGAAGCCGTCCGTCATGCAGAACAATACCGCGTTGAACGGCAGCGCCTAGCCGTGAGGAGGGGGGAGGAGAGGCACGTTGAAGATCTGCTCGATGGCACCGGCACTCATGTTGTCCTGGATCAGCTCCTTCTCCTTCTCCGGGATGGAGTTGACATTGATCATGGAGCCGATATCGACGGCCTCCAGGGGAGCGAGATAATCGAGCTCCTGGATAGAAACGACCGATTCGATGATGAGCTTGTTCTCCGTCTCCTCCTTGTTCCAGACACGCAGTGTGAACACTACGCGTCACGCTCATCCCGATACGCCACCCTTCTCTTCCTTCGCCTCCTTGGCAATGTCCAGGGGGTTTCCGAACTCGTTCCACTCCGGATTCACCGTGTCTTCCACCGTTTCGGATGTGTACACCAGTTCCTCCCTAGCATCCTCTGCTCCATTGCTTCCGGGGAATTCTACGAAGATCAAAGAGCGGGAGAAGGAGGCTACTAATGTGGATGGTAAAGAAGAGTCGGCAGGATTTGTCTACGGAATCGCTCTTCACATTTCGCACGATGATGCTTCGAATATGCTTCAGTCGGCGCTACGACTCAGCGACAGAAAACAGGCAATACCAGACCCGGAAGAATTCTTCTATAGAATTTCATCGAAACAACTCTCGTAGGCAGTGGTGGCATAAGATACTGTGCAATACTCTCTATATTTGAGGAAATACACACTCCAAGGCGCCATTTGAAAAATGGGGGAAATGGGGGATGGAGGGTCGAACAAACACACCAGGAAAAGAGGATATCTTTTGACAAAAATGAAATATCCGGAATCGTCTGGAGGGCATTCTGAATCCGTTCTTCTCTCTCGGGGTCCCTTGACTGGTGAGGCGCAGCATCTTGGACGGAAGACGCCTCATTCTCTTTGGGAGCGGGATCCGCGAAGAAGTCCCATTCATCCTTCTCCTTCTCCTTTGTCGGCGCAGTACTCTGCTCTTCCTTGGTCGTCTGCTTGGTCGGAGTGAAGAACGCGTCCCAGATGTCGCCCTCGTCGGCAGTGGGAGTAGGCGCGTTCTTCGGGTCCACCGAGGGTAAGAAGGACCAGGCATCCGCCTGCTCTGTGGGTGGTATCTCCCCCTCTTTGGCCGCCGCACGGCGCTTTCTCCTTGTCGTAGGCGGAGCAGCGAGACTCCACTCTTTTTCCTTCTTCACCTCCTTCTTGGGCGTTGGAGTATCCCAGTCGTCGTCCTTCTTCTCCGTTGGCTTTGATACTTCCCAATCATCGTCACTCACCACTCTCTTTTCCTTCTTTACTTCCTTCTTTTCCTTAGCTGGCTTCGACACTTCCCAGTCGTCATCACTATCCTTCGGTTCCTTAGGAGTTGGCACATCCCAATCATCATCAATACCCTTCTTCTTCAACTCGGTAGGTTTCGATGTCTCCCAATCATCATCACTCACTTCCTTCTTCACCTCCTTCTTTGGAGTTGGCACATCCCAATCATCATCACTATCCTTCTTCACTTCATTCTTGGGTGTTGGCATATCCCAATCATCCTCCTTCTCCGTTGGTTTCGATACTTCCCAATCGTCGTCACTATCCTTCTTCACTTCCTTCACAGGTGTTGGCACATCCCATTCATCCTCCTTCACCGTGTTCACCTCCTTCACAGGAGTCACTGCCTCCCAATCGTCGTCACTCACTTCTTTCTTCACCTCCTGTTTGGGAGTCGGTTTGGACACACCCCAATCGTCATCGCTCAAATCCATAGTATCCCCTGATTTCTCCCAATCATCACTCAGTTCACTCTTCTTCACTTCCCTCTTGGGCGTGGGATTATTACAGTCATCACCATCCTCCTTCTTCTCAGCTGGCTTCGACACTTCCCAATCGTCGTCACTCCACTCATTCTTCTTCACCTCCTTCACAGAAGGATTCTTCTGATCATCACCACCCTTCTTTTCAGCTGGTTTCGACACTTCCCAGTCATCGTCACTAGACTCCTTCTTCACTTCAGCCGGTTTCGACACTTCCCAATCATCGTCACTCACCACCTTCTCTCCAGTCTGCTTTGACACTTCCCCATCCTCTTTCTCTTCTTTCTTCACCTCCTTCACAGGCGCCGGTTTCTCCCAATCGTCATCGCTCACCACCTTCAAACCCAACTTCACTGCTCTATTCCGTTCCCTCCTCTTTCTCCCCGCTGGCCTCACTCCTCCATTCGCACTCTTTATCTTGATGGCAGGCACTGAAGCTGCCCACCCATCATCACTATCCTTCTCTTCTGCTGGCTTCGATGCTTTCCAATCATCGCTATCCTTCTTCACCTCACTTGGCTTAGAGACCTCCCAGTCATCATCACTATCCCCACCAACAACACCAGTTTCTCCCTTTTGCTTGTCAGACAATACTGGCTTCGGTAAAACACCCACCACTTCTTTCTTAGGTGCAACATCAGAACTCTTGGATGGTGTTGAAACCTCCCACTCCTCTTCTTCTTTCATAGGAGCACTCTCCTTTTCAACAGAGGGCTTTGCTGTCTCCCAGTCGTCTTCATCCGAGTCGTCTTTCTCAATTGTAGGCGATTTTGTCTCCTTCGCAACAGGTGCCACTTCCTCCCAATCTTCATCACTTTCTTCATTCACAGGATCAGTCACAGACGAATTCACTCCTTTTGGCTCTGATACGGGACTTACAACCTTCTTTACACTAGCAGACTGGTAGCCGTCGGATTTCACTTCCTTGTTCACAGAAACACCTTCCACAGGAAGGAGAACCACTTCTTTTCCCCAAAATGAGGATGCGTTACCTACACATTATGACATAAAGGACTAATCAACGGCTAGCGTCCTTTTCTCCCTCTTTCACGCTCTCCTTGAATTGAGAAGCAAACGACGGATTCTTTAATAGAACAGTATATACATCTCCGTCTGTACTCTTGTCACGCTGAAATTCATCGCTTTCATGTCTATTGCGTAACACAATCGATACAACCATCACGATGATCCAGCAGAGCAGTACTGCGCATACGACTCGTAACGAGCAAGAGAGGCAAGGCAGTGCGAAACGTCACCATAGGCGAGTTCAAGACACCGACTCGCAGTATCTCTCGTGCTGCTCATTCAATTCAACTAAGGGTATAGATAGATTGGGCGAATTGTGAAAAGAACAGCCAAGTCGGAGAACATCTGCTCATAGAGAGCAGGAAGAACCCACATGTGAATGCCTTAATAGCTCAGTCGGTAGAGCACTCGCTTAGTAAGCGAAAGGTCGGGAGTTCGATCCTCCCTTAAGGCTTTTTTCTTTTTCTCCTGAGGCCGCAAGGACGTATTTCCTTGTTTTGGACGCAGGAAATGGAAGGAGAGGAGCAATCCTGTTCTTTCTGTGTGGAGCTTCCTTATATAAAGCGATTTCACGGTATGTGTACAACTGTGGTCGCGTGGCGCAACGGATAGCGCATTGGGCTTCGGACCCAAAGGTTGTGGGTTCGAGTCCCACCGCGTCCGACTTTTCTTTCTCTTTTTTCTTCTTCTATTCGTTGTCTTCTGTTGTTTAGAGCACAGTGCTGCTTGGAAGGGAAGAAATGCAATCCAAACCAGTGATCTCGTGAACTAGATTCGCCACTCCATTCTCTTTGGCTCGAGACATCCGAAGGGATTGGTATCAAGCCATCTCGTTGATGATGAAGATGTGCACCCATTCACTTCCGAACACGCTTCTTCACACACTCTATGCATTTTCAGCCTATTCTTAACTCTTCCCCTGGATTCTATAAGTGGCGGAAGAATTGTGTTCTATCTACTGGGACCACACTTCTCATAAGCGCCCATTTGCGCATGGAAGGTTCCATACGTGGAAAGATTTGCTTCCCTCATATAATAATTGTAAGTTCCTGAGAAACATAATGGCTGGAGTGTTCAAGCCGTAGGGCGTTCGGGGAGGGGGAGTGACGCCTAGTTTTAAGATTGATATGTCCATGTACAAGGAGATCCGTTCCAACGTGATCGACAAGCTGATCTCCTACGCCGGAGCCAAGCACGGAATTGCCTTCCTCGAGGGCGGTCATCAGACGACTCGTTACGAGGCTGGTGGGAGTTGTGTTTGTGGACTCACGCACAGATACTGATATCCTGTTCCGTCAGGATTCCAAGTTCCACTACCTCTTCGGCGTGAAGGAACCCGACTTCTTCGCCGCCATCGAGACGGACACCAAGAAGGCCGTCCTCTTCATTCCTCAGTAAGTCTTACCCCTCCTATTTTACGGGTAGCCTGCCCGCGGACTTCGCCGTGTGGATGGGCCCCATCAACCCTCCCAGCTACTACAAGGACCTGTACGAGGTGGACGAGGTGCTGTACACCGACGACATCCCCGCCTACTTCGAGAAGTTCGCTCCCGAGGTGGTGTACGTGACCAAGGGCCAGAACAGCGACAGTGGCAACTACGCTGTGCCCGGTAGTCCTTCCACAGAGTGGTAACACATAGCTCACTTCGATGGCATTGAGAAGTACAACATCGAGGAGGTGTCGCTGTTGAAGGCGATCACGGAGTGCCGTGTGATCAAGACCCCGAAGGAGATCGAGATCTACCGCTACGTGTGCAAGATCGGCGCGCAGGCGCACCTGGACAACATGGCGGCGCTGGAGCCGGAGATGTACGAGTCGCAGATCGAGTCCGTGTTCCTGCACTCGAACTACTTCAAGGGCGGCTGCAGACACGTGTCGTTCATCCCCATCTGCGCGTCGGGCCGCAACAGCAGCATTCTGCACTACGGTCACGCGGGCGCGCCCAACGACCGCCTGATGAAGGACGGCGACTGGCTGCTGATGGACATGGGCTCGGAGTACAAGTGCTACGCGTGCGACATCACGACGGTGTGCCCCGTGAACGGCCACTTCACGCCCGAGCAGAAGACGATCTACGAGACGGTGCTGGACATGAACCGCCAGTGCCAAAAGATCATGAAGCCCGGCGTGAACTGGAGAGACGTGCACACGCTCTCCAACCGCGTGGCGTGCGAGCACCTGAAGGAGGCGGGCGTGTTCAAGGGCGACGTGGACGAGATGATGGCGGCGAACCTGTGCGGCTACTTCATGCCCCACGGCCTGGGCCACCTGATGGGCATCGACGTGCACGACGTGGGCGGCTACACCGACGGCATGCAGCGCGAGACGGCGATGGGCTACAAGAGCCTGCGCACGAAGAGAGACCTGGCGGAGGGCATGATCATCACGGTGGAGCCCGGCATCTACTTCGTGGACTGCTGCCTGAACATGATCAAGAACGACGAGAAGCTGAACAAGTTCATCAACTGGGACGTGCTGATGGAGAAGTACTACCCCATTGGCGGCTGCAGAATCGAGTGCGACGTGCTGATCACCAAGGACGGCAGCGAGGATCTGACCCCCGCTCCTCGCACCGTGAAGGACATCGAGGCCGTCTACAAGGGCGAGATTACCTCTGTCGACCAGATCAAGAGCTTCCTGTAAGCTTGGGCGTTTCTTGTCGTGTTTGTTCGTGATTACTCTGTTCGTGACTCATCTCTGTTTATGATTCATCATTTCTTACGTTGCTTGTCGACGATTCACCACTCTTCACCACGTTGCTGAGAGAAGTGCAACAAACAGGGAGAAGCACACATTAGTTGCGGTTTTCCTGATCCCACTTGGTGTGGTAGTTATACAACAGAGTGGCGAAGTCCTGATCAAACGTGACTTCACTACACTGTTACCACACCAGGATGGGTATTACGGGTGACGAATGCTGATCATATCGTGAATCATGTTGCCAAGGGTTTTGTACTTCTCTTTCGGGAACTGGGAACGCAGGTCTTTGTAAATCTCTTTACACTCGTTGCGTAGAGAGGGAGATAGTTTAGATCCGCGGACTCTTCGTTTTCTTGTGCTCTTTATCTTCACTCCCACATCGACTACCGGAATCGGTGGAAAGTTGGGTGGGGGGACAGACAAAGGATGGTCGCTAAAGGATTCGGTACTGTCTAAGGATAATTCATATACATTTATTTAACTGGAGTAAGTGAGAGTCAATTCAGTCTCTAGGGAATAGGCCCTACGCAATGGCTCCGGAAAGGTTTGAGGGGGACTCGCAAAAGGGTTAATGACATCATCAGTACCATATTCTTCGTTGTTATGCTTATGAATTACCATTTAATGAAAGAAAGGGATTGTACTGAACAGTCCCCACTTTTCAGTTAACACACTCGGACCAGTGAAACCGCCTTTCCAGTGCTACCCAGTGCACTTCACTTCTATTGGCTCTTTGAATTGTGTTGCAGTGAGACTTCACTTCGTTTGAGAGAATGGGAGAGAATTGCCATTCCACGAGGAAGAACACGCTAGGAACCACAAACACATCAGAACAAGAAATTGGGCTCCTCCTTCGGCACTTCCTCCTTCGGTTCCTCCTCCTCCTCGAAGATGTCTCCATCGTCGCTCTCCGAGTACTCCTCCTCCTCCTCGTCCAAATCCACACTGCCCTCCTCGCCCGTCTCGTCGATCGGCGCGGGCCCCACGTGCGGCGTGATGAACGACGCGCCCGCCTTGTGGTACACAGAGGACACCAGCCCGATCTCCTCCAGTAGCTCCTGCAGCGTGTCGTCGTCGATCGTCTCCTCCAGCTGCGGCTCGATCAGCGGCTTCTCGCCCAGCACCACCTGCTTCGCCAGCTTCGCGTCCGCCGACAGCAGCCGCCAGTACATGTACCCGCGATCGCGCACATCCGCGTTGGTCGACTCCTCCGTCGACATGGTCAGCACGCTCGTCACCAGCGCCTGCCCCGCGGCGGGCTGCTTCAGGAACAGCTTCACCACGGCGGTCAGCATCTCCAGCTGCACGGGCGCCGCCTCGTCGTGGAAGGAGTCCGTCAGCGCGTCCAGCAGCTCCGCAGCGTTGTCGATCACGCCGCAATACTCGCCCACCACCCACACCATGGAGGCCTTGGCCTCGGGCTCGTCGATCAGGTCCATCACGGCACACATGGGCACGATCACCGACGTGTACTTGCCCGGGTATCGACGGAAGATGTCGCGAATCACCACGATCGCCTCCTGCACCACATAGCTGATGCGCGACTCCAACAGCGTCAGCAGCACCGCGATGCACTTGTCCACCATCGAGTCCACCTTCAGCGCGCAGCGACCGATCGCCCGCACCGACGCGCGCACGAACTCGATGTCCGCCTCGGTGGCGTAGCTATGCCTGAACCACTGCACGTGCAGTCACTCCTTGAGCTCGTTCAGAATCTTCTCGATGTACTTGGGCGTGGCGAGCGAGATGAGCAACTCCAGCTTCTCCATCTTCACGTAGAAGGGGTCGTTGTACTTGCAGAAGAAGACCTGGATGTTCTTCGACAGCAGGTTCGGCACCTTCTGGATGATCAGCCGCAGGTTGCGCAGCGCCACGTACCGCAGCTCCGCGCTGTCCACCGTCGCCAGCGTCACCAGCGCGCGCGCCAGCTTGTTCAGCGCCGTCTTCGACAGCTCCTCGTCGCAGTCCTCCACGTTCAGCAGAATCACCTTCACCGCGCTGGGAGTCACACAACATCCACACACTCACCCCAACATCACAGCAGCGTTCACGTGCTGGAGACGCGGAATTGTCTTCTCCACGATCAGCATCGCCTCTTCCTCGTCCTCCGGGATGTACGCCGCCAGCGCGTCCAGAATGAAGATCTGACCCCACTCCGAGCACTCGTTCAGCGCCGCCAGCAATTTGTTCACCAGCTTCGGCTTCAGGCGCAGCACGTCGTGGCCAATAGTCTCGCCGATGTCGCACAGCGAGGCGATCGCGTTCGCCACCACCATCGGGCTCGAGTCGCCGATCATGCGGCGGAGACGCTCGATGAAGCCCTCCTCCTCGCAGCGCTTGGGGTCCATGTCGTAGAACTTGGCCACGCAGATGGTCGCCGTCTTGCGCACGTACGGGTCCACATCGTCGATGCACTTGCCCAGAGGCATGATCAGGTACTCCACGATCTTCTGCACACGGATGCACGCCATTGTGCGGAGGGCCAGCGCGCGGATCAGCGGGTTAGGGTCGTCACAATCGCGCACGAAGGTATTGACGGCCAGAATAATCAGCTCCGGCTTCGCTCTCGCGTAGTTGATGAGGTACCTACGTGTGACTCACTGCAAACGAAGGCACAGGTAAACGAGCTTCTTCAGCTCCAGCGTCTTGTCGTGAATGCAGCTAATCACATCGGGGAAGAGCATGGACACATCGGTGCCGATGGTCATGGCGGCAATGACGCATTTCATGGCGTTGGTGACTTCGGTCACGTCCAGGCTGTGGAGCTTCTTCTTCCACTCTCCCACCTCGCCCTTCTTGGACGAATTGAAGAAGCGCTTGTCGTTGCCCCGAACGCTCTTCATCATCTTTTCCACCACGTCCTTTGTCATGTTAATTCCCTCGTTCGCGAGGTTACGGATCGCACTGATATCGGCCATGGGATTCTCTTTGTTATGACGCAAATCGGAACAAGAAGGATGGCGAAAATGGGGACTATTTGTGTTTCATCTTTATGGATTGGATAGGGAGATGGGGAGAGAAAGGGGGAGTGGAGAAGAAGGAAGTGGAGAGAGAAAGGAAACGCGGACTTCCATCGTGTTGTTGGAGAGCGAATAGAGGTGCTATATCACAAAAATGTCGTGTTTCAAAGAATTTGTTGAATTATGAGCGAGTGACAACAATCGTCATTCTCATTCTCTGTTTCTCCTTGTAAATGCAGAATTCGGAGGGTATTCTTATGAGGATTTGGTATGAGAAGTAGATACGACTGAGAGCAAGATCTCCGATAAGCCTGACCATAACGATAATGCATAGTGTTTTGGTGTTTGTCTCACTTGTAGAATGAAACCAGTGATATTCACATCACCGTTACCCCTTCTACTAATGAAAAGCACTCAGGGGTGCTTACCGCTGAGGAGGAGGGTCCAGAGCATCCAACATGCTGCTCCATCGATCGACCCTTCCCTGTGCTGGGTTTCTTGAAGAGGTGCGATTCAGCTCTCTTGCTAACAACCAGATACAAGTCGTCGTACTTTAACGTCGACTTCGTTTCTGGACTGACCGTTGGTGTGATCGCCATTCCGCAGGGCATGTCCAACTGTTTGCTCGCCAACCTGCCACCCGCTTACGGACTCTATGGCTGTATCGTTCCCGTTCTCGTCTACGTGCTGTTCACCACCACCCGTCAGGTCAATGTCGGTCCCTACGCCGTGGTTTCCGTCATGATCGCCTCCTTCCTGTCCTTTATCGATTATGAACAGGAGGAAGCCGAGTACATCGGCTCCGTGCTGACCATCGCCCTCTTCTCCGGCATTCTGCTCACGCTGCTCGGCCTCCTTCGCTGCGGGTTCATCACACGCGTTCTCTCCGACTCGGTGATGGACGCCTTCACCGCCGCCTCTGCCATCGTCATCACCACCAGTCAGATGGGTCACTACTGGGGCGTGAAGACGGGCACCGGCGCGCCCATCAAGCAGCTCATCACCCTCCTCACGCTCGCGTCGCAGCACCAGCTCAACTGGTACGCCTTTCTGATCGGCTCCGTTGCCTCCGCGCTGTTGTTCGCCATGAAGAAGATCAAGGAGAAGCGCTGGCCCCACACGCCCATCCCCCTCGAGCTGTTCATCGTCATCCTCGGCATCGTCGTCATGCGCGTCTTCGGCCTGCGCCAACGCTGGAACATCAAGGCCGTCGGCGACTATCCCATCGCCAAGGGCTTCCCGCCGCTCTCCCTGCCCTCCATGACGCACTGGACGCGTCTCGTCTTCCCCGCGGCGATCATCGGCGTCATCTGCTATTCCAGCACCATCGCCGTCTCCAAGAACAATGCGCGTGCCGTACCACCCTTCACACCACCTCATGGGTAGATCGGCAAGCCCGTGGACGACAACCAGGAGCTAGTGGCGCTGGGCATGTCGCATCTCGTGGGCAGCTTCTTCTCCTCCATCGCGTGCAGCGTGTCGCTGAGCCGCAGCTCCGTGGCGGCGACGCTGGACGCGAAGACGCCGCTGTTCAACATCTACTCGGTGGTGGTGATCCTCGTGTGCCTCTTCTTCCTCGCGGACTGGATCGCTCTCATCCCCAACGCGGTGCTGGCGACGGTGGTGATCGTCAACCTCTTCAACTCCTTCGCCTCCTTCAAGGTGCTGCCCACACTCTGGCGCTGCAGTCCCTCCGACTTCTGGACCTTCCTCACCTGCACCGTGGTCATGGTGCTCTTCGGCGCCGAGGCGGGTCTGATCGCTAGCATCGTTGTCTCCCTCCTGCTGCTCTGGCTCTCTCTGCACACCCTGCATCCGCGTGCTGTGGAGCCATTAGAGAGTGTGGAGGGTGTGGAGTCACAGACAGAACAAAAGGAGAAGGACACGGTGGTGGTGGCGAAGGAGGCGATCCACTTCCTGAACCGCGACTCGCTGGTACAACAGGTGGAGAAGGCGATTGCGATGGCGGAGAAGGGCAACAAGAGAATCACGGTGGACCTGAGAAGAACCTGCTTCATCGATGTTAGCGGGATGAACGCGCTCCATGTAATGGCGTGAGCTGGTGTCAAGCATAGGACATTTTCACTCTTCTGAAGCACCACAACATCGCATCCTCTTTTGTGGTCGAGGACGACTACCTTGCAGAGAAGCTGAAGGCAAAGCAGATTGTGGATATTCCTTTTACGAAGTTACACTCACGTGTTTGTTGAAAACAGGATTACAATCGGGCTCCGAATGTTGTGGTTCTGAACCAATTGGACGAGGAGTGGAAATAGAGTGTAGCCATGATGCGTAGAGAGTCATGGCGCTGATGCAGTTTGAAAACAACTGGATTCCCCTTTCGGAGTATCTAAGCGATTTGTACTGCTGTATACTACAAATTGATCGTAGAGAAATCGATGCAGACAAGAAGGAGGAACAACTCAGCGAGAAGGCGATGCTTTTAGTTTCAAAGGGTTTGCTTTCGTGTATCAAGTCAATTGCAGTGCGTGTCTTGCCGATCAAGGAGAAGGAGTTCAAACTCACCAACCCGGAGAATTGGATCGATGTTCTCGCTTCCCGTTCGCTTGTAGACGGTGTGGAGATGGCATGTTCAATAGAAGGAGCTTCTCCAGATCATCATCAGCATGATGCTTACCCAGAAGAAATGGAACGTGCTAACGAGCGGACATAGCACGTCCTACTACGGTAGCGGATACGCGAACCAATCCATCACCTCATCGCAACTCACCGATCTGCTCTTCACTCCCGAGTGGCAGGAACTCTACGCGCACTACGGAAACATGCACTTCTACACCCTCTTCTCCTCCAATGCCCTCTTCTACTCCGTCAGCGAATCGCTGATGATCCAGCTCAGCGGTCCGCTTCTCTCCTTCAACCACGGCTCTCTCCCCTCCCATACCTTCTCCATCCGCTCCTGCTTCTATCACCTCTCCTTCCCCCACCACGCCGGCTTCCCTTCTCACCACCTCTTTCACCGTCTTCTTCACCTCAATTCGCTTCTTCCTCCTTCTGCGTCATTCGCCTATCGTTCCATTCATCGCGACTGCGCGCTGATCCTGCTGCACGAGGTGTTTCGGCCCGTCTACGCCAGCTGGCAACGCACCACCGCCAAAGACGAAATCAGCCTTCTTCAACAAACAATCGACACAGGACAGCCCCGAACAGGCCCCCGACTGCGGTGGGTGCCACGGCTGGAGAAGGCACTGCCAGTGCTGGCGCGCGTTCTCTTCAACGTGCAGCGCACGCCCTTCTATCGACTGCTGGAGGAGTGCACGCCCCTGCCGGCGGCTTACGAGACCAATCGCGAGCGATGGCAGTGAGAGCGTGCACGGACAGTGATCCATAGTATCTATAAGAACCAACAATCCCTGAAGGAACAGGAGGCCACGCAAGAACAGGGCTTTCTCCTCCCTTCTTTCTCCACACCCACAGCGCCCTCCATCGAAGAACTCACCTCCTCTTCCCTCTCATCCCAGCAAGTGTTCCTCTTCCTTCACCGCTGTATTCACTTCCTCCTTCCCAAGTCTCTTCTCGGCTCCAAACGCAACTGGCGACGGTTCTTCTCGGCGCTGCGAGTCTTCGTCCAGTCACAGTCGCGCGACACCTTCCCCGTGTCGGCCTTCACCACCGGCATGGACCTGTCTTCCATCCGCTGGCTGGCGGTGGAGGGCAAACCATCTCCAGCCACCGCGCGTGTGTCGCAGACGCTGTTCCAAGCGGTGATTTGCTTCCTCCTCACGACCGTCATCGTATGCGTTGTGTTGGTCTTGTCAATAGATCCCTCTTCTGTCCGTTCACTTCTACATCACCGACACCACCTTCGCCTACCACGCGCCTCTGTTCTACCGCAAGCCCGTGTTTGCAGTCATCGTTCACGGTGAGATGGAATACGGGGGGTACGCGCAACTCTTCCGGCAGGTGAGCTGTGATGTGAGGGAATGAGAAGAGAGTCAGGCGTAGAGGAGAGGCAATGTACGAATTGCCAACCTGCGGTTTGTCCCGAAACTGAACATGGATAAGGGGACATTTTGCGGAGTGCGTCCCATCACCAATATGCGTCCCATGTAACGGTCTCTCTTTGCTCTCACAGACAGCGAACGCGGGCGCGCCGTCCAAGCAGCCTTTTCTGTCCTGAAGACCGCCGTGAGAGAGAGAAAGGTGGAGGAAGTGAAGGGAATGAAGTTCGTTTGCGCGGAGAACGCGAACGAGGGCTTCCGCATGATTGACGACGAATGGCGCGGCGAGAAACAGTTTGTAATGAGTATGGACGTGAAGAAGTGTTTTGATTGCCTTCGCATCGAGGTTCTGATGGATGTGGTGAGCGCTGCGTTGAACCAGCCATTCTATCGTGTGTTGCAGTATGACGAGTACACGCCCAGCCAGTGCGCGCTGAAGAAGCGACGCTGTGCCGTGGTGGCCTTGTCGTGCGATGTGCTGTCCTTCGTGACTTCCCACAATTCCCGCGATTTTTCGCTTCTGTGTGGGTTCATCACTTCTCGGCTGTACTCACGCGACGAGATCCTGAACACGGTGAAAAGCAGCTTGTCGTCGCACATCGTTCATATCCACCACCAGTACTACACTCAAATTCGGGGGATCCCCCAAGGATCGATTCTCTCTATGCCACTTTGCAACTTGTATCTTCACTGCTTTGAGCGAACCGTGTTGGCAGGGGTGGTGACCTCTTCTTCTCTGCGCCCTATCTCTCACACCACGCTGATTCGCTTCGTGGACGACTATTTGGTCATCACAACAGACGCCGTCACACTCCAAAGCCTTCGCGATTATGTTTGCTCTTTACTACAACTTGAGAATAGACGGAAACGCCTCAGCAGAACAAGTTCGCCATCCAGCTCACGGCGAACACGCAGCGGTTTCACGACGTGCGGTCGGGTCGCACGCTGTGCAGCACACACCTCACAACCTGGTGTGGGTTCAGCATCGACTCCAAGCGGCACACGGCGTACATCAACTTCATCAAATACTCCGCCTTCCGAAACGTGATGCGCAGCGTGAAGCACGACCACCGCTCTCTCCGCTCCATCCGCGCCTCGATTCAGAGCGTGCTGCGATCGCGGCTGCGCGCGGCGCGGCACCATCCGCGCAGCACTGATGACATCTCCAGCCAGTACTACCTGGTGTTTTGCAGCGTGCTGTTCGCGGTGAAGCGCGCGCTGTGGAACCGTCGGGTGATGAACGCGCGGCGGCTGGAGGAGCTGATCGCCTGGACTGGCGAGTACGTCATCCGACGCACGGTGGTGGGCAAGCGGAGTGTGCGGTGGCTGGTGAACTTCGCGTACTACGTGTTGATGAAGAACTGCGCCGTGTACAACAAGGTGGGGGCGAGGACATGAGACTGAGTGATAGTCCTTGCGGCGCGTGTTCTACCGACTTCGCAGCAGTCCGGAGATGGAGGAGCTGCTGCCCGTGACGCAGCACCCGTCCGTCCTTTTCCTGTACAATATGAAGCACTTTTAGTGAGGAGTTTGTTGAAGGAAACAGGCCATGGCAAGTAGTCCTGGTTTTCAAAATCACTCGAAATGGTGTAGTCCTTCACTTCCTCAAAATGCGCGTCGCGCTGCTGCTTGTGGATCATCTTCCACTTTTCCTCCATGCTGTGCACGTAAGACTCCTTCATCACGGGGAACTCGGGAATGGCGAAGGAGTACTTCCCGTTCTGCTTGTGCTGCAACACCAACACCGAGAGCAGCTCCTCCGCCTTTTCGCTCTTGAAATGCATGCTCTTGATGCTCATTTTCAAGTACAGGGAACGGCTGTATCCAGCAATCTAGTCCATTAGCATGTTATGATTGTTTGTACCGTCTTCTTATGCTCCAGCACGCGAACAATCTCAATATCGTCAAACAAGTGAATGGCAGAAGTCCGCTTCATTTCCTTCAGCGCAGCCTATTACATTATTGATGTGCATGCAACAAATACATCAGCGAGCTGTTGAATGTCATCCTCGCGGCTCAACCATTCAGCGTCCGTCTGTCCCATCTCCGAGCAGAGCGTCACAGATAGCACCAACACAAACAATAGGAGGAACATTGCAGATAGCTGAATGGGATTCTAGTTATTGGGTTCCGATCGGTCCCATTATCGTGAAATCGCATTCTATCTATCTTTTCTATGAGCACAAATAGTCAAACAGAGCGAGATACGGCTGCCACCTTTAGTGACAAGTATGAGACCGTTTTCTCCTTTATGTGTGGAATCATGATGTAGATATGCACCATCGGCTCCGGAACCTATGGAACCGTGTATTTCTTTTGGCTTTCGGGATAATGGACTAGGTACAAGGTTCGCGACCGCAACACGAACGAAATCCTGGCTCTCAAGATTATGGACATAAAGAATGAAGACGAGGGCATGTCGCCTGTACTGATTCGCGAGATCTCCATTCTGCGTGATTTGTCCCATCCCAATATTGTAAAGTGCTACTGGTATTATTTGGTGATGACTAGACTCAAGAGTGTGGTGATGGAGCATGACCGTGTCAAGCTCTACTTTGAATACCTGGACTACGACCTGAAGACGTACGTCGACAAGTTCAAGGACAACATTCCAATCAACACCATCAAATCCATCGTGTACCAGATTCTCTGCGGACTGAACTATCTTCACTTGAACCGCATCATCCATCGCGACATCAAGCCTCAGGTGCCTTGAAGTCTTCCTCTTCACAATAGAACATTCTCATCGATAAGAAGGGGAGTGTCAAGATTGCCGACTTCGGTCTTGCGCGCAGCTTCGCCTTCCCCCTCCGCCACTATACGCGTGATGTGATCTTTTCAGATGGGCTTCATTATAGGTGGTGACGTGGTGGTATCGCTCTCCCGAGATCTTCATGGGATGTACCAACTACACGCCTGCCATTGACATCTGGTCTCTGGGATGCGTGTTCGCACAGCTGGTGAATCGCTTCCCGCTCTTTCCCGAGGACAACGAGATCGGCACGCTGTTTGCCATCTTCAAGTGAGTTTTTGCACATGCGATCACCATCTGGAAATTTGGAACGCCCACGGAGGAGACATGGCCGGGCATCAGCCAGCTGGAGGACTACTCGCCGCTCTACCCGAAGTTCCCGCAGCGCAATATCGCCATTCACTTCCCCACGCTCGATCCGATGGGTGTTGATCTGCTTTCTGTAGCACTGTTAAGCTGGAATGATGGATAGAAAATGCTGGTGATGTACCCGGAGCACCGCATCAGGGCTTCGGAGGCATTGAAGCATCCCTGGTTCGACGACATCCGCATGATGTTCCCGAACGAAGAGTTCCAGCCCTATGCTAGTTTGTACTGGATCTGTTTCCTGTCACACACCATGGTTTTCTCATCGGAGCAACTCTGGGAGGATTCGAGAAACACTGCGTACTCCATCGTGTATATGCTTCAATGTGATGAAATCACTCTGTAGGTATCATCCGTGGATCGTGGGTGTTGCGGCGGGTAACCTTCCTACTTTAGCTTGGAAGGAGTGTATAGACAAGATTACCCATGCAGTTTCGTTGGTTTCTGTTGCCTGCGTGATTTCTAGTTCCTTTGAAGATGCCTTTTCCATTGTGTGTTCCTTGCTTGAAAAAAGGGGAGATGCTTCATACCGAACATCCATTGAGAGTGCTTGGTCGGCATTGAGAGGAGAGGTGAGGGAATTCCTGAATAAAGCAGAGGGTGCGTGCAAACAAGAGGGTACATGCAACGAGGTGAAGGGGGTTCGCGCCTTTATGGAGTTGGTGAAAAACGGAGAAATGGATGAGGATGTGGTGGGACTGCTTTCATCCCTATTTGTCTGCTGCAAAGAGTTGTCCTGTTAACAGAATTTCATGTGTAGAATGACGTTCATTGGAGAGATGAGTGTGGACGCTTTTCCAAATGCCCATCATGCCTATTCCTCTTGGATTGATCTTTGCACATGTGATGCAATGACCGTTTGCCCCCCTTTTCAGTGCTCATGACTAGAATGTGTCTTCCTGTCTTGCAGACTGTTTGAACGCACTCGTGAGAACGGAAGAAGATGCGCAATCTTGCCATCGTTTTGCGGACAAAGCGCTTCGTGTGTTCTTCGCATTCTTCGATCAATTCGAATTCACTCCTCCTCTCTTCACCACCCAAGTTATTCGCGAAGTGGGCTTCGGAAATGTCACTCCGGTACACTGCACAATCTCCAATTCACCGTTAGTCCTCCTGGGAGGAATCTCCCGAATTGGAGGGAATTCTACAATCCTCTCTATCCCACCCTTCTCTCCAGTGTCTCCAATCTCGCTATGACTGCAACGACTCACCCGAATTGGTGCATCTTCGCGATCGTTGCATCGAGTCTTCCATGCGCGTGATTTCCCTCCAAGACACGCCTTCGCTTTCGCGTATTCCTCCTCTTCCTCTTTCACTCTAGCCTCGTTAGGATTCGGGACCATCTCCTCCATAACCTCCCTGTCCCAATTCTCCATCGCCGTCTTGTTCCGACCCACCCCCACACAATGCACCTATTTGGAACGCTGCGGGTTCACGCTTCATCCGTTGCTTCGCCTCTTCCATCAAACTCCCACATCCTTGTTCGTCTTCCTTCTCTCTTCAACAACAGGCCCTCGCACACACTCTTTGTCGCTACGGAGCTCGCTGAGGTTGGAATGACGCTTCTCGGCTCTCTTTTCTTTCTTCGCGATTTCCCCGCGGTTCCTGCCATGCTCACAATCGCGGGAAGCGACTCGTGCGGCGGCGCTGGGATCGAAGCGGACATCAAAACAGCCACGGTTTTGGGCGTGTTTTCGGCGTGCTGCATAACCGCGGTTACGTACCAAAACACGCGGGGCGTGGCTGGATTGGAAATGGTGAGCGAGGTTGGCTTGAAGGAGCAGCTGAAGGCGGTGTGCACCGATATGACGATCAACGCTGTGAAGATTGGCATGACGGGAAGCAAGGGGACGATCAGGACGATTCGCGATGCGATCGTGGAGTTTGGGTTGAAAAACGTGGTATTGGACCCTGTGATGGCTGCGAGCAGCGGACAGAAGCTAACGAAGAGCGACGTGTGCGGATTCCTGAAGGAGTATCTAATTCCGGTTTGTGCGCTGGTTACGCCGAATCTCCCCGAAGTGGGTGTGAAGGAAGCCAATGAGGTCTAGACGGAGCTGCTGCTCGGACGACCTGTGGAACACACTGTGGAGGGAATAAAGGAATCAGCGCGGGAGTTGTGCCGACTCGGCTGTGGGGCCGTGCTGGTGAAGGGCGGACATGCATTGATAGTTGTGGTGGGTAAGATGTAGATGGGAAGCGAGAATGCGGTGGATGTGCTGTACATTGCAGAGGACGACTCGTTCCACCTCTTTTCGAACCCGTTCATGTATACGCGTAACGCGCACGGGACAGGATGCACTCTGTCTTCGGCAATCGCCAGTTTCTTAGCAAAGGGCTGCTCCATGCGCGAGGCTGTTGCCAAGGGGAAGGAATACATCACGGGCATCCTGAGAAGCAGCCGGTTCCTTCACATTGGAAAGGGAAGACAGGGAGTGATGAATCACATGTTTATGCAGTATCCGTACATGTAGGGAATACTGGGGTGTTCCCGTGGATAAGAGCGTGCTCTTATCGTGTGGTTGTTTGTTTCCAGTATTCGCTTATGAATAACCAGGAACGGCTTCAACCGCCGAGATCTAAGAAGAGGAAAGGAATCAATAGGACGTATTACGCGTGTTTCGTCTCTGAAGAGTAGATCGCGGTATTTGGGGAGTGGAGTATGTTTTTGCACAAGTGCACTCGCGCTCTATCTGTATCGCATGACATCTCCGAGGAAGGTGGCGGCTAGGCGCTTTGATGCCGTTTTGGGAATCGGATTCATTCTGATGGGCATCTATAGAGCGACGCTTGACTATCCTTGTTTCTTTCACAAACACCGCAACTACATAATCGGACAACATCCGCGCTTCTTCCCAGATTTGCTTGATTGCGTGGTGTCTGCAACCGACTCCAACCTAGTGTTCTCTTTCGTCGTGGACACCGGCTTCTCACGGACCGGCAATTCCACCCGCTTCACAGCAACGGGCGGTGCGGGCTTCACGAAGGTGGGTTTCTCGTCAATGGTCTTGATCTCTGTCGTGAACATCAGGAGCTTCTGCTCCTCCACCTCCACCTCTCCAGGCACTACCGTCCTCTTCGGCTGCTTCTCCTTCTCCTTCGCCTTCACCGCGTTCGTGATGTCCTGATCATCCACATACGACGTCTTGCACTCCTTCATGTACCCGATGCAGCCCTTGTGGCACACAGGATACGATTCCGTCAGCTTTGCCTTTGTCTCCTTCACGCCGTTCACCTCCTTCACGCTCTCCTCTTGCTCACACAAAACCGTGCCCAATTGCGCCACATCCGCCGACCAGAAGAATTGGGGCAGCACATCCTGTGTTCCGTGCAGGTGGAGGCCCAAACCCAAACCGCAAATCAGCCCGATTTGTGGAAAAGGAGTGTATAACGGATCGCACGCCCTTCCTTGTTTCCTCCGCCAGCACGCCGTTTGTCAGCACCAGCACCACCGCAGGGTCGGTGCGGCAGACGCACGTGGACGCCGCGTACAGCAGCGTTCGCTCGAGGAGCGTCACAAGCGGCGGGTTGGCAGCAGCGGCGAGCAGCGCGGCAAGCACGTTTGCCTGCCACAGGTCGCGTGAGCGGATGCCCGTCGCCACGCGCGTGATGGTGTGCGAGGCGACCCACAGGTCCACCGTCGGGAGGTCGAGTGACGCCACGGCGCGTAGGAGGGCGAGCAGCGTGGTGATGGCGTGGTGACGATTGCCGTAGGAAAAGGCGAGCGAGGAGGCATCCAGCACCACACTACAGGCATACCGCCGCGCGCTGAAGCACACGGAAGAGAACACCTTGCCGTCGGAGGCGGGCTGGTGTTGGAAGTGATGGTAGGCGGAGGGCTGCACGAAGGTGCCCATGGCAGCCAGCGACGGCGCGAAGGCGTTGGCGGGGAAGAAGGCGCGTGCGAGGCCCAGCGCGAGACTCGCGGCGAGATCGGAGTTGGCGAAGGCTTCAAAGAAGTGAAGAGAGGTTTGGGTGGAAGGTGGTTCGTACGAGAGGAGGAGCCGTTCCGCGAGGATCGGCGCGACTGTCGCAGAGGCAGACAGCTCGCTTGTCTGGGCGATGCGCCGCTGGGCACAGCAGACGGGATCGTAAGGCATCTCCGGCATAACACTGCCACCCTGTTCGTTCACGGGCTCGGACGGAGCGTCTGCCAGTGCTGTGATGAGTGGATGCGAAGTGAACACCGCGTTGGCGAGAATCTTGGGGAATTCCGGCAAGTCGGCGGCTTGGGAAAGCATCAGAACGCGCTCGCCGAAGTTGCCGCGGAGTCGCGTCTCCATCTGCCGTTGGTTCTCGCTGGACAGTGATTCGTCACCCCTGCCCGAGACGCACACGAGGAACAGGCGCCACGTTCTCGCCACCTCCTTCACGTCCTCCACGGGCGAGAGCAGCTGCTCGCTGATGCCGTCGCCGAACACCACCACAGACTGCGTCCTCATCTCGCTGGGCAGGCTTTGCAGCAGGTCAAGCGGGGTGGACGGCAGGTGCGCCACGGTCTCCAGGTCCAGGATGAAATGAAGCAAGGAGGCAACAGAGAGTGTATCGACATTCTCCATTCGCATGGCAGACGTGCGTCCACACGCGACGAACAGGTTCACAGGCACGGCGAGGGCACGCAGCATCAACAGGAAGGCGGCCACGGCCAGAGTTCGTTCGCGCGCCTTGGACCCGCGGATGGTGACGTTGGTGTCGATGATCACCGTGATGGCAGAGACGGGTGCGGTGAACGGGGCAGACGCCAGCATCGCCGTGAGGGTTTGCGCGGCGAGAGAAATGGTGTGTTGCAAGAAGGCAGGATCGACTGACGCCTGATGCTCCTTGAGAAGCATTCGGGTGACGGACGCGATGGGTCGCACGTACTCCTTCTTCTCGCTGCGCTGGACCGCCAGTTGGAAAAGGCCATCCATACTCCACGCCTGCACCACGTTCAGCGCGCACTGCTCGGCGGAAGAGACCATGCTGCCTCGAATCGACGGAGTCATCCGAAGGCTGTCTCGCTTCGCGCCGATTGATTTGGAGTCGTGCGAGCACACGCTTGAATTGCCGGAGAACACGCCCGACTCACGAGAGGTCAAACCGGACGGGTTGCGCGTCAGGCTGGGCTGGCGGGGGAGCACGCCGGACTCGTGCGAGAAGGGGCGGGAGTGTGCGGTGGAGCCGGACAAGACGGACAGATCGGGATTGCCTGCAGGATGACAACTGGCGAGGGCGTCGAAGCGAATGGCTGCGCAGGGCAGAGACAATGGCGAGCTGCAGTGGAAGACGACACGGAAGGATGCGTTGAAGGGCGTTTCGTTCTCTCCGCTCATGGTAGAGAGCGGCACGTCGCACAGGAGGCGGAAGAACGCCATCAGCTCGTCGTTGGCCTGTTCGCAGTGCTCAAACACCAGCCAGTCACCGTATCGCATCGCCTTCCAAAAGACTCCGTCGGGATTCTGCGCGTCCAGTATCATCTCGGGGAACAGCGCGCGATGCACGACCACCTCACGCATCTTCTTCCCACTGGGGATCGGCAGGGCAGCGCGCCAGGCGCATGAGTCGTCCACCACCATTAGAACGTCCTGCAGTTGCAGGCACGAGGAGACGGCGTAGGAGAAGCGAGTGGTATGGGAGTTGTCAGAAAGAGGCGGGAAGAAAGGCAGCTCCTTGCCCAGTCGCTCGCACACGGCAGCGCTGTGGCCGCAGCCAAACACCAGCCACAGGGCGGCGAACAGTTTTGACGGGTCCTTGACGCACATCTCCTTCACCACCCGGATCTTCGCCAAAAAGTCAGGCTCGCCGGCACACAGCTCCATCGCGCGCGTCTTGGCGTCCAGGCTCTTCGCGGCGATCGAGGCCTTCTCCCGCGGGGACAGCGTGATATCGCGGAACAGCAATGAGCCATTATACAGCGAGTCGGGGAGAACATGCCCGCGCGAGCAGAGAACGAAACACACATCCTTCGGCGGCGCGAACGGCAACGCGGTCTTGGCAGTCGGCTTTGCGGCACACTGCAGGAAGGTTGCCAGCCACGTGCGCACCGCCATTGGGGCGTCGCTGACGTTGTCCAGCACCACCACCTTCTCCTCCACCTTCAGCAGCTCGCCCTTCTCCTCTGCATTGAGTGCGTTGGGCGAGCCAATGGAGCCAGAGGAACCCACAGAGCCAAAGAGCGATCGGACGGTGGTGGTGGGCGTCAGGCGAAGGTACTTGAACTTGTCGCCTCGGGCCTGCAGGAAGCGCCGCACCACCGTCGTCTTGCCCACGGCCTCCGCGCTCTCCAGCACCACCGGCGTGCCTGACGCCAAACCCATCGCCAGCGCCAGTGCCATCTGAATCGTGGTGGGCTCCGCCTGCAGCGCGCTGCTGCCCGCGAACACCGCCTCGATGCCCTTCAGCGTGTCCGGAACGACAAGATGCTGGAGTGCCTGAACGCTCGGCGCCTCGCCCGCCAGCAGCTGTCGCCACGGGTCTGACTCAGACAGCTCCGCCAACTCCGCCTGCAACTCGCGACGACGACAGGCGGTAGATCGAAGGAACTGAACAAGAGGTTCAATGTCGACGCGAAGACTGAACACGGCTTGAAGACGCTGCAGAAGAGGATCCTCGCACCGTTGCTCCTTGCAGAACACCTGAATGAAACGCTCGGGCTGCGTCATGCGCGCAAGTTGCGGCAAGTCCTTGGGGGAACAGGACAGCAGCACGGTGCCCGACTCGAGGTCGTTGCCTTCTCCTTCGGGCCAGTTGAGACACACGCCCTCGGGGTTGGACAGCATGGCACGGAGCTGGCTGCGCAGCGGCTCAGCGGTGAGGTGCGGGTTGTGGAGGTGAATAGGTCCCGGCGGTTCGAGCAAGAAGGGCCAAGCAAGCGGGCCGGGGCGGAACACTAGCGCCGAAGAATCCCCTGCTGAGGGCTCTCTCGTCAGAACACCGTCGTGGTTCGCGGGACGCTTCGCCTCGGCAGTTGGCAGCGAGCAGCCGTCGAGCAGAACATCGGAGAGGGTCGCGGCGGGCGTTACGTCCACATCGGTTGCCTTCGGCTCGAGGAGACGACACACCTCCTCCGTCACGGCCTCGTCGCCCACACACAACAGCGGGATGCCCGGCGTATGACGCTTGTACCCAGCGATGCACGCCGTGAAGACGGCACACTTCACCGCGTCGCAGGCTTGGCTCAGCTCGGCGTACGACACGCTGGACTGGTACTCCTTCTTCCCTCGCGCCATCTTCGCAGCGCCCTTGTTGTCCGTGATGGTGATGATGCTCGTGTGCAGCGTCACACTTACGCCTTGCGCCGCGTCGCTGTCAACGAAGCCCTTCTGCTTCCACCGCTCCGTGACGCTCTCCACCACGCCGTGCAGCGCGTTGCGCTCAGCGAACAGACAGGCGAGCACAAGCAACTGTTCTTCGCGTTGTCGCTTCTCCACATCCACGTCCTTCCCCAGAATCAGGTTCCTCAGCGAGTGGAGCACCACGCGGTCCACCACCATCACCTCGTCCAGCGAAAGCACTCCCTTCTCCACGAACTCCACCAGCTCCCGGCAAACCTCCGTCTTCGGCAGCTTCTCAATCGCCTCCTCGCTCAGTCTCGGACACTCCACGCACTTCACGAAATCAGGAAGGACTCGCTTCGGCGCGTGGAACAGCAACAGGCAGCGCAGCGACAAGCACGCCTCCTGCGCTCGGACATACGGCGAGCAGGGGCTGAACAGCGAGCAAACGCCCTCCAGCAACTCCGTTGACATGGCCTCCGCGTTCTCGAACACCACCAGCTTCTGCTTCTGCAGCGTCTTCTGCAGCACGCCGCTGTGCTCACGCCCGCTCACGTCGCCGAAGCCAAGCAGGCTGGCGAGCGTGGTTTCCTTCGACACGGACAACGACACCACCTTCTTCGCTATGAAGGCGCTCTTCAACACAGTTCTCACGCCCATCACAATCTCGGAAGGGGCAGGCTCAAAGAGCGCCGTGACGCGGTTCAATGCCAGCAACTCCAAGTGCTGCGACACGGCAGCGAACGAAGAGAGTTGGGGAATCCGCGAATAATCGCCGGAGCGAACGGCTTGCAACAGCTCGGGGGACGGGGGTAGCTGCAGAAACTGCTGGAAGAACCAGAGCGCGTTCCGCGCGCCGCGACGCTCCTCGAACTCCATGGGCGTTTGCTGGAGAAGGGACGCGATCTCGCTCCACGCCGCGGCAGACGCCAGACTCGGCGCCAACGCGGGTTCGGACAGACGGGTGTGATCCTCCGCGAGGGGCACCACAAGGAATCGAGTGCGCACGGAGGAGGGAAGCGTGTTCAGTCCGTCTGGTGTGGTCGTTGCCACCACGAGCGACGGGTGTTGGCGGTCCGCTTGACTCTGGTCCAGCAAGCCGTTGATGCAGGAGAGAACGGCTGAAGCGTGGTCAATGCCGAACAACACGGCTGTGCCGCCGCACGTCACGACGCGATGGAGGTCCGAGTCGCAGTACTGCAGTGTGGGCTGTGGCTGGCTGCCCGCCTCCTGCAGGCGGTAACCGCCGAGGAGTGTGGTGGGCGTAGTGGCGGCGGAGCACTCGATCCAGTCGAAGCTGTCGCCCAGACAGGCCTGGACGTACTTCAGCGTGGTGTAGCGAGATGCACTGACCAGGAGGAGCGGACAGCTGCTGACTCGGGCTGCGTCGATGCAACTCGACAGCTCCGTGAAGAGCCGCGTGTCAAGCCGGTCGCTGGTGAAGGTAATAGGAAGAGGAGGCAGAGGAAGAGGCGTGCTGGCGTTGAAGAAAAGGTGAAGGCAGTGGTTGAGAGAATCGTTCCAGGCCTTCTTGGACTGTTGGCAGAGGGCTGTCGTGATCTTCAGCACGTGACGCACATCGCGAATCGTCGGGGTTCCGCAGTGCTGCTTGCAAGCGTTACAGGCAGCCTGAACACGCTCCTTCGAGAACGCGCCGCTAAGCAATGTGGCCGTTTCAGTCATGTCAATGGCAGGGAAGCTCTGCTCATCCACCACGCGAAACACACTGCGTAACCGCGGTGAAGGTGTATTGCACGTGGTCGCCAGCACTCGGAAGCATGGATGAGGCTCTCGGCTGAAGCTCAGACCGTCGCATTCACACGCAAGGCTCCTGTTCTGCAGCACGGTGAGAAGGGAGCACAGCGCGTCCTCTGCCAGCCGGTCGACGTTCTCCAGAAGAAGAACGCAGCCCTCCACAAACGCCTCTCGCAACGCGCCGTCGCCCAGCAGGCTCTCCGCCGAAAGGTCCTCGTGGCACTCCAGAGTCACCAGTCGCAGCATGGCGCGTTGGCAGTACGATGTGATGGCGGCGGTCTTTCCCGCGGCGGTGGGCGCGCAGAAGAGCGTAGGCTCTCCCGACAGAATGGCTTGCTTCACGCAGTCCTCGCGTATCTTCGCCCCGTCCGTCTGCGCGCCGCAAGCAGGTGTGTTGCGCACTTCGGCCGTGGAATAGGGAATCAGTTCGATGTAGTTCCACGCGCTCGGGTCGTCGCCGTACGCTTGGATGACTCGCAGCGCGTCGCTGCTGGCGTGGAGCACCACGGTGTCCGTTGTGCAGCGGACCGCCACAACACTCTTGTCAGGCTTCTGCAGGAACAGAGTGGAGCCGAGAGCGTGCTCGAGCGAGAAGAAGGCGAGTGTTGGCGCGGCGGGGTCCACGAGAGGCAGCGAGAAGTCCACGGGCTGGGGGCTGGACGAGGAGAAGAAAAAGGAGGGGTCGGAAGGGAAGGAGGAGGCGTGGACCAACGCCGATGGGAGGGAGGTGACAGGCTCGGGACAGTGCAGGGCGAGAGTGGTGAGTTGGGCAACGCAGACGGAAGGCGAGTCTGTGTGAAGTGTCTCGATCAGGATAGAGGGCGCATCAAGCGGCAAGCGCGTGTCCTGAGGTCTGAAGGACTGCGTGGTGAAGAGGGCAGGATCTGGAGGTGAAGAGAGGGGCGAAGAAGGACCGCAGGCGGCTGGCGGGGAAGAGAGCGGCGCGGTGGGCAGCGAGGCGTGGATGGCGAAATGCGTGTCGAGCGAGTGTGCGAAGCGCTGCGCGACGGCGGAGAGACGACGGGCACTCTGGAGGTCGGGGGCGTTGGCTGATGATGAGGAGCAACAAAAAGCCATACAGAGAGTGAGTTTGAAGGAAGTGAGAGGCAATGCAGAGGCCACGCAGTCGGTGAGGAGTGTGGTGACGCCAGCTTCGGCCAGCAGGGAGTCTAGGTTCAATGCCTCCTCCATCGCCCACAGGCAACACGCAGCGACGTGATCAGCAGTCCGCATCCCGTCTCGTGGCGCCGCGCCTCCACGTCGCCCTCCACACCATGCATCGCATCTACCCATCACAGCACAATCCCTCTATCACCCGTCACCTCCACTTCACGTAGCTCACTACACACTTCCCCGTGAAGCAACTCAAAGATGCTTGGCATTGACACGTTGGCGTTCCCTACCCGTCACACGCCCTTCTCACCCGCACATGTCACGTGATAGGAGATGGTTCGTTGCGCGCCGGGTTTGAAGTCCTCCTCGCAGAACGCGGCGAGTGGTCGAACGCCCGCGCACACGAAAGAGCCGACGGAGAAGAAGGGCTTGGGAACGGCGACGAAGAGAACGGAGGAGGCATCCTCCGGTAGAGACTGTTCGTCGAGCGGCACTCCGGAGGGCAGGAAAAACGCAGCGCAAGAGCTCTGGTTGTTCGTTACCTTCTACGCCTCACTCTCTCCTGCTGTCGTCACGTCCGCACACTGTGCGATGCCCGTGTGTATCACCAGACAGTGCTCCACACACTCTCTCGCGCCCGTGAGCGCGTTCACCGCCGTCACGGTGACACCCGCACGCTTCAGCTCGGGCGCTTCCTTCACCACCAGACTCACGCTGTCTCCGAACCGCGGATCGCACAGCGTCACGGCGTCCTCGAGCGGCTGCCCCTTGAAAAACAGCCCGTAGAACTGCGTGTCCTCCTGGTTGTTCAGCGCCTTGAAGTACCTCGCCCGCAGCTCGCCCGCCGTGACGCGTGGACTGCCCGTGAAGGTCCGCACCTCGCTTCCCTCCTGCATGAACGCGATCTGCACGCGCACCACTCTCTCCACGCCTGTCTCTCATTCTCACCCTTCTCGCCTACATAGCAGGTGCAGCGAGCCGTTGGACGCGAGGCTGCCCAGCGTGTCAGCAGGCGCAAGCGTGCGATCGCCTAGTCGCAGACACATAGCACTGGCGTAGTCATCGTTGTGGTACAAATCCTACGATGGAGAGAAGGGAGAAAGGGAACGCGAAGGTAGTCGCGAAGCATCTCGTCGGCGCGGGTTGTGGCGGGGCGTTTGTAGCTGCGTTTGTTGGACGCGGGCGTTTTGAAGGAGATGGTGACGGAGAGAACCACCTTTAACGGCGCCTCTACAATGGGTTGCTTCAAGGAAGAGCGAAGAGTGCCTGTGGGTGAAGAAGGACAACAGGGCGCACAGATCAGAGGTGCATTGGAGGGCAGGTCGTAATCACCGATCGTGCGCTTGGGAGAAAGCACCTTGCTGTTGAACAGAAGACAGTAGTGGCTCAGATAGGCGGGATTGTAATCATTGCGGTAAATCAGCTATGCGATGAAATAGAAGCTCCAATCCAACGCGTAGATACTCCTCGAGAATGCTAGTGACGGCCGTGTCGCTGCTCTTACTAAACGGGTGGCGATGATCATTCATCGTCTTAAACGAAACAATAACACTGCACGTCTCCTGCTGAGTCGCAACGCGAGTTGCAGCAGGAGAAGAACGGAGCTGGGGAGAACGCGCTAGATGTGAGGATTCCATCCTAAACTCACCGGCAGCGGGAAGAGAACGGTGCAGCTGCAGCTGTGCCCCTCCGAAGCCCTCCCAAGGCACGATCCTGTTTCCGGTCCATCGATCACTGGATCCAGCAACGCAGAAATAGAAGGAATCGGGGCTCTCCGCCTGCATCTTCAACTCAGATAAAGCCCAGGTAATGATGGTTCGGGCCGCAACGAACGTAATGCCGTTCACGGTGCACTGCTTTCCGTCCCATAGGAAAACGTAAGAATAGTTCTTCGTAATCTGGACTTCCGACGATTGTTGCACCTGCGCGTCCAGCGGCATGTTTACCACGAGATACTGGCTCTTCGACATGAATACAAGTTTGCTAAAGTCCGTGTTCGTGAGACTCTACCCCTCAAATCGCATCACCTCAATGCACCGAGAAGTCGGATTGGTGTGCAGCCAGGGTCTCTCCAGCCCCGAACTGGATGCAACACCTGGATCCCTGGAAGGAAAAAAACACGTCCATTTGGAAACTGAGCATCGCACTTCCTCAGGTTAAACAGGGAGCGTCGAGCAACAAACAAGACACTCATTACGTTACTGCTTACCAGCTCTTCAGCTTCATCGTTCCGTTCTCCTCCAGATTCACGTGCATCTTGTGGGCGAGCGCCAGGATCTGCGGCTCGT